>FWPU01001319.1_pt1 | contig 75249 bp, 67 predicted proteins | sample 2228361 | NCBI WGS metagenome assembly FWPU01 (sample SAMEA103939777, study PRJEB20133) | metagenome | reverse complement strand
TATAGTTATCTCTTTTTCAATCCTATCATTAACAATTTTTCTTTTTTCAACAACAATAGTATCGTCTATTATTTTTTCTGATTTATCTACTATATGATTTTCAAGATAATTTTTATTTAAATAATCGATTACATAAAAACCACTCTTTTTCAAAAAGTTATATGAATGCCTCATAAAACTAAAATTTTCTTCATCTGTTTCAAAATAGCCAAAGCTTGTAAATAAATTTAGAATTAGATCGAATTTTTCTTTAAAGAAAACTTTTCTCATGTCTGCCAAAATTAAGTTTACTTTAGCCTTCTGTATTCGTGATTCCTGATAAGCAATCTGTAAAAGATTTTTACTCAAATCGAAGCCCCACACACTATAACCCTTTTTAGAAAAATAAATAGCATGTCTACCTGCACCACATGCAGCATCAAGAATTTTTGAATGGGGTGGAATTTTTGTTATATCTAAAATCAAGTCGGCTAATTTCTGGGCATCATTATAATCACGATGATTATATACTTTAAGATAATGTGGCGACTCAAACCAAGCTTTATACCAATTTTTCATCACAATGTTATTCTTCCACTAAATGCTCTTCCTATAGTTGCAGGATCTGCAAATTCAAGGTCGCTCCCAATAGGCAAACCTCTTGCTATTCGAGAAATCTTTACAGGAAATTCCTTTAATAATTTTGTTAAATATAACAAAGTTGCATCTCCTTCGGCATCTGGATTTAGTGCTAATATAACTTCGTTTATGCCCCCCTTTTGTACTCTTGAAACTAATTCTTTTATATGAAGTTTGTCTGCAGTCACATTTACTAAGGGATTCAATACACCGCCTAATACATGATATAAGCCATTGTATTCATTTGCCCTCTCAATAGCTAATATATCACTTACTTCTTCGACTACACAAATTAAAGAATGATCTCTTTTTTGACTGAGGCATATATCGCATTTATTTTCCATAGAAATATTAAAGCACTCTTCACAAAATTTAATTTTAGTCTTTAAATCTGACAGAGATTGAATTAGAGCATTTACACTACTTTCATCGCTCTTCAATATATGAAGAGCTAATCTTTGTGCAGTTTTTTTACCTATTGATGGAAGCTTACTCAGCTCATCTATTGCTTTTTGTAAAGGTTCTGCTATTAACAAATTAAAATCCCGGAATATTAAAACCTGGAGGTAGCATACCTTTAGTAATATTACCTATTTCTTCTTCGGCTAATTTACCAGCTGATTGCAAAGCTTTATTTACAGCAGCTACAATTAAATCCTCAAGCATTTCTTTATCACGACTTTTAAAAATCTCGTCATCTATTGTTATTGATAAAATTTCTTTTTTACCGTTTGCAACAACTTTTACCATTCCTCCACCGCTTTCTTCAGACACTGTTTTATTTTCAAGTTCAGCCTGTACTTTTGCCATCTCTTCTTGCATCTTCTGTATCTGTTTTAACATTCCCTGCATATTAAAATTCATTTATCCTCCTTGACTTTTTTAATTGCTATACAAAATTACCAAAAAAATTATTCACAAGAAATTAAAGTAAGAAAATATTAGATTTGTAATGTTTATTTAGAAATAAAAAAGTTAAATGATTACTAAATACGGACTCAATACATTCATTATACTTGCAATCTTTTCCATAGCATTAATAATTGCTTCTTTTTATATAAGTAATAACTGGATTAAGATTTCGCTTCTTATTGTTAGTATATTATTCTTACTTTTTAATATAAACTTCTTTAGAGACCCGGAAAGATATCCCCCAAAATTAGAAAACGTAGTTATATCATCTGCTGATGGCAAAGTAATAAGTATCAAGAATGTTTATGAAAAAAGATTCATTAACGATAACGCTATTCAGGTCTCAATATTTATGTCTCCTTTTAATGTCCATGTAAATAGAATTCCTATAAGTGGCACTGTTGATTATTTGAATTATGTAAAAGGAAATTATCTAGTAGCATTTCACGATAAAGCAGACCTTAGGAATGAAAGAACTGAAATTGGAATTACAAGTAAATATGGAAAAGTTTTATTTACTCAAATTGCTGGTTTTATAGCTCGTCGAATAGTATTTGATTTGCGACTTGGTGACTCTGTAAAAACAGGAGAAAGGTTCGGTATGATTAAATTTGGCAGCCGTTCAGATATAATAGTACCTAAAAAATGGAATATAAAAGTAAAAGTTGGAGATAAAGTAAAAGCCGGCGAAACAATAATTTTTGAGCATCCAAATGAATAAATTTATTACTAAGTCTATAATTGCAAATTTTATTACTTCACTAAATATTTTTTGTGGTTTTATTTCAATTATTTATACTTCACAAAATAATTTTAAACTTGCGGCAATATTTATCATTCTTGCTGCAATATTCGATACAATGGATGGATTAATTGCAAGACTACTTGAAACATCAAGCAAATTTGGAGTAGAATTAGATTCTCTCTCTGATGTTGTTAGTTTTGGTGCTGCCCCATCTTTTCTGGTCTACAAAGCTTATGCTTATCAATTTGATTTTATTGGAATCTTTTTCAGTTCACTTTTATTGATTTCTGGTGCCATGCGACTTGCACGATTCAATATTTTAATAGAGGACATAAAAACAAAAACTGATTTTACTGGTTTGCCTATTCCACTTTCTGCCTTGACAATCTCAACTTTCATTTATTCTTTTTACAAAGATCATGAAATTGTTGAGCCATACAATTATATGATATTCCCTTTAATAATCATTTTATCTCTTCTGATGGTTAGTAAAATAAAATATCGGGCTCTACCAAAATTTAGTAAGAGAAAACTTATTGAAAAAATTTATTTATCATTAATTCTTTTATTTATTTTATTTACAGCAATAATTTCTAATGGTAAGTTACTTTTTTTTATTTTTTTGTCGATCGTCCTTCTGGGGATATTGAATCATATTTATTTATTACTACTAAATAAAGTTAGAAACTAAATTTACGGAGTTGAAAATTGTTTAAAGCAACAGTTATTGTAAAACGTAAACCTTCAATTCTTGACCCTCAAGGTAAAGCAGTTGAACAAGGAGCAAAGTTACTAGGTTTTAATAATGTAAAAAATACAAGGATTGGAAAATATATTGAATTTTTTGTTGATACAGATGATCGTATAACTGCTGAAAAAGAGGTTCTCGAATACAGCGAAAAACTATTATCAAATCCAGTAATGGAAGATTTCGAATATAAAATTGAAGAAGTAAAATGAAACCAAAATTTGGAATTATAATATTTCCTGGTGCAAATTGCGATCACGATGCTTATTATGCTACAAAAAAAATATTAGGATTTAATGCAGAATTTATATGGCATAAAGAAAGAGATCTGAAAAGCTCTAATGTGATAATTCTTCCCGGAGGATTTTCTTATGGTGATTATCTAAGAACAGGTGCTATAGCAAGATTTTCACCTGTAATGGAAGAAGTAATAAAATTCGCTAATAAAGGTGGTATTGTATTAGGAATATGTAATGGATTTCAAATTCTTCTTGAAACCGGGTTGTTGCCTGGTGCAATGCAAAAGAATCAATCCCTCAAATTTATTTGTAAAGATGTTTATTTAAAAATAGAAAATAAAGATACAATATTTACTAATTCAATAAAGCAAGAAGTTATTAAGATTCCTATTGCTCATGGCGAAGGGAACTATTACGCAGATGATGAAACAATTAAATTACTTGAAGAGAATAAACAAATAGTTTTTAAATATTCCTCTAAGGATGGAATTGTTTCCGAAGAGTATAATCCAAATGGCTCGATTAAGAACATTGCAGGAATAATTAATAAAAATGGCAATCTTCTTGGTATGATGCCTCATCCTGAAAGAGCTTGTGACCCATTACTTAAAAGAACAGATGGTTCTTTGTTATTTAAATCTATAGCAGAAAATATTTTTGTTAATCAAAAGTAGCGGGAGGTAATTATGTTTGGAAATTTAGGTGCTTCTGAAATCTTAATTATTGTTCTTGTTGTTTTATTATTGTTTGGGGCAAAGAAGATTCCTGAATTAGCACAAGGAATCGGCAAAGGAATGCGTGAATTCAAAAAAGCATTACGCGAAGTAGAAGATGATATAAAATCTATTGATAAGCCAGAAGACAACAAAAATAATGGTGATAAATCTTGAGAACTTACAAAAATCATTTTGAAAAAATTCAAAAAATAAATTCTGGTGAACTTTCTCTAAAAGAAAATGTGCAATCTTTTATTAAAAGAATTGAAGAGAATTCACATCTAAATTGCTACAATTTTGTCTTCAAGGATTGCATTGAGAAAGCTTCTATAATAGAAGAAAAAATCAAAAGTGGTAAAGCCGGTAAGGTAGCAGGAATGCTAATAGCTATAAAAGATGTTCTCGCCTTAAAAGATAAACCTATGACATGCTCTTCAAATATACTCCGAAATTTTACATCCATTTATACAGCAACAGCAGTGCAGAAATTAATTGATAATGATGCTATAATCATTGGGAAAACAAATTGTGATGAATTTGCAATGGGTTCTTCAAATGAAAATTCTGCTTTTGGTCCTGTATTAAACCCATATGATAATTTAAGAGTATCAGGTGGATCGAGCGGTGGTTCTGCTGTTGCAGTAGCAGCTGATCTATGTGATATTTCCTTAGGCACAGATACTGGAGGTTCAATTAGACAACCTGCAGCATTTTGTGGTATATTTGGCCTCAAACCAACTTATGGAAGAGTTTCAAGGTATGGTTTAACAGCTTTTGCTTCCTCTTTTGATACTATTGGACCTTTTGCAAAATCTGTTGAAGATATTGCTCTTATACTCGAGGTAATCTCTGGCAATGATGAAAAAGATTCTACAAGCCAAAATGTTCCTGTACCAAATTACTCTAAAAATCTTTTAACTCAAAATAAATTCAAAATTGGAATACCAAAGGAATATTTTGGTGAAGGTTTAGACTTGGGAATTAAATATGCTATTGAAAAACAAATTGAAAAATTGAAATCACTTGGTCATCCTATTATTGAAATTTCATTACCACATACAGAATACGCTATTGCAACATATTATATATTAACTACAGCAGAAGCTTCCTCAAATCTTTCACGATATGAGGGAGCACACTATGGTTTTAGATCCGAAAAGCCAGGAGATTTAATAGATGTGTATATTGAATCTCGAACGGAAGGATTCGGTAAAGAAGTAAAAAGAAGAATTATGCTTGGTACTTATGTTCTTTCTGCAGGATATTATGATGCTTATTATCGCAAAGCTCAAAAAGTTAGAAGATTACTAAAAGAAGATTTTGATCATGCTTTTAATGAAGTTGATATAATTCTAACTCCTACTACACCTACTGTTGCTTTTAAAATCGGTGAAAAATCCTCTGACCCGTTAGAAATGTACCTTAGTGATATTTATACTACATCTGCAAATTTAGTAGGTATCCCAGGGATCAATATTCCAATTGGTAAAAATAGTAATGGCTTGCCAATTGGAATGCAACTTATGGCTAAACAATTTGAAGAATTAAAATTATTGCAATTGTCAAAAATTCTTGAGGATCTTAATCAGTAAAACATTAAAAATGAATTAAAAAAAATTACTCGCAATTTAATAATTAATTCAGCTCTAAAATTTTCTTTATTTCAATCCATAGTTTTTCGGCTATTTCTTTATGACCTTCTAAATTTGGATGCAATCCATCAAGAAAATTTGGAGGTGATACAATATTAAATAAACTTGTAAAATATATACCCTCTTCTTCAGCCAATTTTCTATATCTCTCTTCCAACTTTATTAAAGATTCTACCGTATTTTCATTATATAACTTTTTCTTATTTATATCAGATATGGTTTCAAGATTAATATTACATGGTGAGATTAATAATATTTTAATACTGGGATCTTTTTCTTTAATTCTTTTGATCATCCATTTAATATTTTCTACACATAAATTTACAAGGCTATCATTTCCATTTTTTAAATCATTAACACCTAATAAAATGGTAACTAAATTAATTTTAGAATTGCTCTCTAAAATAGTGATTAATTCTTCTTTATCAGAAGTTTTTCTCCCTTTTCTTCCCTCATTTATAATATTAATCTTATCACTTTTGTTTGCAATTTGCTCTACCCAACCTTTCCCTTCTACTCCTGCACCATATGTAATTGAATCCCCAAAACAAATTATTTTATACTTTTCTTCTTGAAACATTATAGAATTAATACTTAAAAAGAAGATAAAAAATATTATTAATCTACTCATTTAACATCCTGTTTTTTAAGTACATTATTATGGGGTGCATATTTTTTTTGCCATTCTCTATATTTATCCAATACTTTTTGTGGCGCATAAGTATACCAAGTATATCCTGCACGTCTTTCATGCTCTACTTCTGATAAAGAATAGACAAATTTTTTATTTCTATTACAAAATAATGGTCTATGTGTTTTTAACTCATAAAATCTTGTCCAAATTGGTGGTGCAGTAGAATCTTCGATGACAATTCTATCATAATCAAATGTACTAAAATAATATTTTTTAGGTTCAATCTTTTTTTCAATTATTCTTACCCCATAAATTTTTGAATCTTCGAACCATTTTACAGCACTCTGAATAGCATTTACAACTTTACTCGAAGGATTATCAATACTCATAAGAAACAAAACAATTGAGGTACTTTCCCAATTACAAATACTCGGGGGCTCAAAATTTCTAGCCCACTGTGGATACAATCCGATATGATCTGCCTGTTGTGGCCATGCAGTTAACTTACCATTATCATAGATTTGAGTCTTAAGAATACAATCAAGTCCTTTCTCATAAGCAATTTTAATTTTTTCTTTTCTATGATTATCAACAAATTTAAAGTGATTATCACCTTTTATAATACTATATAAAACATTCATAATTCCTGCCATAACGCCATCATTAAAAGTAATATATTTTCTATATCCACTTGTATCGGGAAAATATTGGGGCCAACCACCATTTTGATATTGTGCAGAAAGTATAAAATCAATTCCTCTTAAACATGCATTTTTATATCGTACATCATGAAGTACAGTATAGGCATGAGCCAGATACTCTACTTGTGTATGAGTGGTCCAGTTGTCAAATGTAGTATTTAATTGATGCTTAGCTTTAATTAACGAATCTTTTTGTTCCTCAGTTAAAATAGCTAGCATATCATAGTTTTTAGGCCAGCCACCATTTTCTTTCTGATATAACAATATATTATCTGCTATTTCTTTAACATTTTCAGGTTTATATCTTGGTCTATTTGGTAAAGGATTTATTACGTTTTCTTCTGAGAAAATATCATACCAGTGGTGTGCACTATTATCAAAACCAGAGACATCTGGATATTTTTTTAAATTATTATTTTGTGCAAAAATTAAATTAACTATATAAATAGAAAACACTAATAATTTTTTCATATTAAAATTTATCTATGAATTAATAACCTATTGCTCTTAACCAATCAAGAAAAATATTGCCCCAATAAGATACTCTGCCTCTTTCTTCTTCCATTCCAAAACCATGACCACCCTTATCATATATATGCATTTCAACAGAAATATTTCTTTTCAATAATTCATTATAAAAATTAATACTTTGTTCAACGGGAACACGTTTATCGTCAGATGCATGAATAATAAAAGTTGGCTGAAAATCATCCTTTAATTTTTTATAAAGATCTTGAAGCCATGGATAAATTAAAACAACAAAATTTGGGAAACAACTAATTGAATCAATATTATCGTTGAAATATTTTTTTTCATTAATTAGCATATTGGCTGCTAAGTGACCCCCTGCGGAAAAACCCATTACACCAATTTTATCAGGATTAATATTTAATTCCTTAGCTTTAGATTTAACCAGACTAACTGCTCTTTGTGCATCAATTAATGCAAGTTTTTCGTTTAATCTATATTTAAGTACAAATGCATTTATTCCATGTTCGTTTAACCATCTTGCAATTTTAGTCCCTTCTTTCTCGAAAGTAACATGAGTATATCCCCCGCCAGGAAATATTATAATTGAAGTAGTAGTTTCATTTCTTTGGTCAATTGTATATATAAAAATTTCTGGTTGATATACGTTTTTATATCTACCATTTTCATATATTTCATTATTCACTTCACTTTCATTGCCAGGTGCTAATCCATTCCATAACCTTAAAATATTACTTTGTGCATTACTTTTATTGATAAAAAAAAGTAAAAATAAAAAGAGAATTTTTTTCATAATATTTTTGTATGAATTTATTTTCTTAAAAAGTCTTCTCTGCACGGAGAAAATACATCAATTAATAAATTATCCTCATCCAGAGCAACTACTCCATGTTCTAAATTAGATTTAACAAAAAAAACATCTCCGGCTTTAAGAACCTTCTTTTCATTTTCAATTGAAACTTCAAAAGAACCTTTTGCTATATAAGTAACTTGAGAATGAGGGTGTTTATGTGTGTAACCAATAGCTCCTTTTTTAAATTCGACTGCAGTCATCATTAAATTTTTATCATATGCTAAAATTTTTCTCCTCACCCCTTCACCTGTGTTTTCCCATTGAATATTATTATTATAAATGAAACCTGTTATTTCAGTAAAGTTTTCCAATTGTCATACTCCTTTTTTTAATATGTAAAATTACATATCTACATGAATATATTAAAATAATTTTCAACTACTTTTAATTAAATAAATATTGAGACTTACCAGAAATTTTTTCAATGGTGAGACAAAACATATTAGCATTCAAATAGAATTTTTCAGAAATTATAACAAAAATAACTAATTTATGTGGTATATTACATTACAATCGTACATGAAATCTTATTATGCTGCCTTTCTAATAAGCTTATTAATTAATGTTAATAATTCTTTTCTACCTATAGGTTTTTGTAAATAATCTGTAAATACTTCATTCAAAAATTTCGTTTTATCATCGAGCAAGCATATACTTTAATCGCTACTACTGGTATTTCTTTATAATTTTTAATTTCTCGAATTCGATGAAAAGTTTCTATTCCATCAATACCAGTTCCTAAATTTATATCCATTAGTATTAAATTATAATTCGTGCTTTCTGCTTTAGCAATTTCAATTATATCGTCTTCTGCATCTTCAACTAAAAATTCGTTTTCTAAATATTTTCTAAAAAGGATTCTATTCCCTGGATTATCCTCCACATTTAATATATTAGGTTTTTTCGGTGGTTTTTCTTGAAAATTAATGCTAAACGAGGTCTTACTTAATTCAACATTTTGTTTAATAGTTTCTTCTTCAGCAAGAGCATTAAATGTAAGTATAGCTAATGTAGCTTTCCCAATCTCACTTTTAATAGAAATACTACCGTGCAATAAATCAGTTAAATTCTTAACTATATACAATCCTAACACCATTCCTTCATGACTCCTACTTAAACCTTCACTTCTCTGACGAAAAGGGGAAAATATATTTTCTAATTCTTCTTTTGGTATTCCTATTCCACTATCTAGGAATTTAATTCGAACATAATTTTGTTTTTCTCCATAACATAATTCAGATCCAATTGATATACCCCCTTTATTTGTAAATTTAATTGAATTATCTAGAATATGGTTAAAAATAATCTTAAGTAAATCAGGGTCAGAATTTATGTAAATATCTTTATTGCTTATAGCTTTTTTAAAGACCAACCCTTTTTCTTTAGCTTTCAATTCATAATTAGAACAACATTCATTTAATAAATCATTAATATAAATTTTTAGAATACACTTAAGTTTAATTAAAAATATTGAGTTTATTTCCTCGGGCTTTTGTAATTTTGTAAAGTTGAAATTAATAATAAAATTCAGGTATTATAATGAGTATACTACTTGACAAAAAAACAAGGGTACTTGTTCAGGGAATTACTGGTAGTGAGGGATCATTTCACACACGCCAGATGCTCGAGTATGGAACCAATATTGTAGCAGGGGTAACTCCTGGCAAAGGAGGACAAAAATTTGAAGATACCGATATTCCAATTTTTAATACTCTTACAGAAGCTGTTAGGGAAACAAAAGCAAATGCTTCTGCAATTTTTGTTCCACCAGCTTTTGCAGCCGATGCAATTTTAGAAGGGGCAAATGCAGGTATTAAATTAATTGTTTGCATAACTGAAGGGATTCCTGTAAAAGATATGATATCGGTATATCATACATTAAAAAGTAAAGATGTATTTTTAATTGGGCCAAACTGTCCGGGTATAATTTCTCCTGGTAAAGCCAAAATTGGGATTATGCCTGGTTTTATTCACAAAAAAGGCAAAGTTGGAGTTGTATCACGCAGTGGAACATTAACATATGAAGCTGTAAAGCAATTAACGGATTTAGGAATTGGTCAATCCACCTGTGTTGGAATTGGAGGGGATCCAATTATAGGTTTAAGATTTATTGATATTATTAAATTATTTAATGATGATCCTGAAACAGAAGCAATTGTAATGATTGGAGAGATTGGAGGTTCTGCAGAAGAAGAAGCAGCAGCGTATATTAAAAAATTTGTTAAAAAACCTGTTGTTGGATTTATTGCAGGAAGGACAGCTCCCCCCGGTAGAAGAATGGGTCATGCAGGAGCAATTATTTCAGGTGGAAAAGGAACAGCAGCCGAGAAAATGGAAGCCATGAAAAAAGCAGGAATTTATGTTGTCGAAAGCCCTGCGGAAATTGGAATTACAGTAAAGCACATCCTTGAAAAACAGAAACCAAAACATATTAAAAAGAATAATAAACCAAAGAAGAAATCATTAATTAAAATGTCTAAAACAACCAAACAAAAATAATCGTTATTTTCCCATTTAACAAAATAAGGAGATTGAAGATTGAATGACAAAACTTTAGCTATACTCAAACCTGATTGTATTAGAAAAAATTTAATTGGAAAAGTAATCTCGCAAATACAAGATGCGGGTTTTAAAATTCTTGCAATGAAAATGATTAAATTAACTCCAGATGCAGCAAAAGGCTTTTATGAAATTCATAAAGAAAAACCTTTCTTTAATGATTTAATTACATATATGACATCAGGCCCATGTGTTCCAATTGTATTGGAAAAAGAAAACGCAGTTGAAGAATTTAGAAAATTGATAGGTACCACCGATCCTTCAAAAGCAGCCGAAGGAACAATAAGAAAATTATATGCAGATAACATTCAGGAAAATATCATTCATGGCTCTGATTCTGATGAAAATGCAATTAAAGAAATTGCTCATTTCTTCTCAAGAAAAGAACTTCTTGAAATAAATGGGTGGAATTAAAAATTAAAATCAATTAATTAAAAGTGATAATATGAAAAGAAAAAATTTTTTAATAATATTAATTGTGATTGCACTTATGTCTTCCTGCGGGAAAAAAGAAGTTAAACTGAATGGTGAAATAACCAAATCAAAACTCGAAAGTGTCGACTTAAAAGGTGAAAAAGTATTTCTTCGTTATAAGTTTGAAAAAGGTAATAAATTCAAATACAAACTTACTACGATAACTTCTACACATGAAACCATTCAAGCTGATTCACTTATGCAAGCTAAATCAATTCAGACTACGACATATATATTTGATATAAAAGTCATTGATGTTGAAGTAGATAATACTGGAGAATTAGATATAACAATTTCAACTCTAAAAGTTGATGCCGATCTAAACGGACAAAAAATCACCTTCGACACAAACAAAAATTTAACACAAGAAGATAAACAAAAATTTTTTGAATATTTAACTATACATAATACACCATATCGTGCAAGAGTTAATGAGTTTGGAGAAGTTATTGAAATCTCCAGGCTTGATAAAATGATTGACAAATTGAATTCTCTTCAACCCCAAAAACAAAATTTAACAACAGAACAAAAATCTCAATATGCAAAAAACCTTGAAAATGCATTGATTAAACCTATAACTCAATTGATCTTTAGAGAGCTCCCTCAAAAGTCTTTAGCCAAAGATTCTACCTGGATTAAAAATTATCCTGGACAATTAAGCATTTTTAAGATTGATAATAAAATTACATATAAAGTAGAAGACTTTGTAAAAATTAATAACGATAGAGCAGCTAAATTAAGTGCAAATTTATCATGTTCCTGGATGGGCAATAAAAAAGGTGAAGATAATGGAATAAAGTATAATTTTGAAGATCCTAAAATAAAAGGTACAGGAAGTATTTTATTTAATATCGATAAAGGTATTTTAATACGCGCAGAAACTGGAACAAGCGTCGAATTAGTAGCTAACTTAGAATTAAAAAATGAATTTCAAAAATCTAAAAAGACAATAAGAAAAGACTTCACATCAAATAAAAATATCATTGAAATATTATGAAAAATTTGGACACAGATAACACGATAATAAATTATCTATGTTATCTGTGTTTTATTTTTTTATTACTACAATTTTTGAACCTTCTACATTCTTAACAATTATAATTGAACTATTAGGAATAAAATCTCCTTGAGTAACAACATCAATTCTCTCCCCATCAATTAATGCGGTACCACTGGGACGTAAATCAGTTAATGCAATTCCTTCTTTTCCTACAAAATTTGCATATTTATCTTTAACGGCATATCCTGATTTTTCTTTTACACTCTCGTGTAATATCAATTTATTGAACACATTAGATTTAGGCAGATATTTCAACATAATAGCTATCAAAATACTGGTCCCAAGAAATACACCAGCCAGTTGAATTATTGCATATGAAATCATGCTCGAATCAACAATCTTTAAATCTGATAGCAATCCTAAAAATAAACCTGATGCCATTAAAATAATTCCGATTATACCGAATATTCCAAAACCAGGTATTACAAAGATTTCAACTAATAAAAGTATAACTCCTAAAGCAAAAATCAATATTTCTATTATAGATGCTAATTTTAATATATATCCCGAGCCAAAAAATAATGCAAGGCAAATCAAACCAATTGTACCAGGTAATCCCCATCCAGGTGTTTTAATTTCAGTATAAAGTCCAAGTAAACCCAACATAATTAGTAAAGAAGATACAATTGGATTATTCAAAAACCTAACCAAATCTTCAGCCCAATTAGATGTAACTACTATAACATTAGTATTGTTCAAACCAAAGGCATTTTTAAGTTCATCAAATGAATGAACTATTTTATCTGCCATTTTAAATTTTAGAGCTTCTTCTGAAGTTAGTGTAATAAGGCTCGTACTATCATCTTGTAAATCCGGGACAATAATTTTTTCATCTACCATGCCTTGAGCAATATCTGTTCTTCGACCATTTTTTTCTGCAGTCGCACGCATTTCAGAACGCATATAGGATTGATACTTTTCAGATTGTTTTTGTCCTGTAGCATCAACCACAGTACTAGCTCCAATTGATGCGCCAGGCACCATAGCAATTTTTTCGCATGATAATGCTATCAATGCTCCTGCTGAAATTGCTCTTTTATCTATAAAAGCAACTGTCAAAATTCTACTATTTAATATTGCATCTTTAATTTGTGTGGCTGCGTCAACTCTTCCACCAAATGTATTTATTCTAAATATAATTGCTTCTGCTGAATTCTTTTCTGCTTCTGATATTACTCGTTTAACATATGGAGCGATACCAAGGTCTATATCTCCTTCTATATTTCCATAGTAAACAACCTGAGCTTTAAGAGCAATAAAAGTGAAAAAGAAAAAAATAAATTGAATAATTCTTTTCATTTTAAAATACACATATAATTTCATTAGAAAATAATTTTATATTAATTGAAGATTCTTCTATATCAGATAGATTAAAATATCACCTATATTTATTTATAAATGCATAATTTAGCATTTTATATACAAGTTTAGCTGTAATAAAATTAGAGGCAGAATGAAATTTAGAAGGTGCTAATTCAACAACATCAAAGCCGACTATATTTTTTTCAGTTCCAACAATTTTTAGTAAATCTAATGTTTCATCCCAGAATAAACCACCTGGTTCTGGAGTTCCAGTTGCTGGGAGCAAAGATGGATCAAATCCATCAACATCAAAAGTTATATAAACATTTTCAGTTAAATTGTTAGCTACAAGTTCTTGCCAGTGGTTACCATACATACCCATTTTAATTTCACGAGCATAAAATGTTTTTATTCCATATTTCTTTTTAATTTCTAATTCATCAATACATTGTGCTCTAATTCCGACTTGAACAATATTTCTATTAAATTCTGCCACACGCGCCATAACACTCGCATGTGAATATTTTGAACCTTGATAGCTATTTCTTAAATCTGAATGAGCATCAATTTGAAGTATAGATAAATTCGGAAATCTTTCATGGTATGCCATAATTGGGGCTGCTGAAAGAGAATGTTCGCCACCTAAAACTGCAATAAATTTTCCTTCATCAATATGTTTTGATACTTCATTGTGAATTTTATCGAGAGATTTTTCGATTGAAATATTTTGAAGATTTATAGAGGCAAGAGTACAAATCCCTTTTTCAAAGCATAGTTCTCTCTTCATTTCTTCATCATAAAATTCAACATAGTGTGAAGCTTTTAATATTTCGCTGGGTCCATTAGATGTACCTTTCCCATAACTAACTGTCTTTTCGAGTGGCACAGGTAAAATTACAATTTGAGAATTTTTATAATTCGAGTATTTTTTTTCTATACCCAGAAAATTTTCTTTTATTCCCAATTCTCTCATAATACACCCTTTATAGAATTAATAAGACTGCCTTAATTAAACTAAGACAGTCTATATGACCAAAAAATTAGTCTTTAAGAATTGTAACAATAGCTGAGCGATCAAATTTCATTTTGACATTATTACCAACATCAATTAATACAGTTTTTTCATCCAGACCGGCAACAGTACCATAAAGTCCACTACTAAGAATAACTTTATCTCCTTTTTGAACTGATGCTAATAATTTTTCTCTTTCTTTGGCTCTTTTTTGTTGTGGGCGAATTATCATAAAATAAAAAATCAGGAATATCGCACCAAACATTATTAATGTACTTATCAGACTTCCTGCTCCACCCTGTCCATTTGGCGGTGGTGCCATTGCTAATAATAGATTCATATTTTACTCCTCTTTTGATTGAACATTTACTGAAATTACTTTTGATATTTCATTTTTCCATTCTACAAATGTACCATCTTTTATTTTTTTTCGTGCTGTTCTTACAAGATTATGATAAAAAGTTAAATTGTGAATAGTTGCTAATTCCAAAGCTAAGATTTCTTTTGCATTAAATAAATGCCTCAAATATGCTTTTGAAAAATTTTTACAAGTATAACAATTACATTCAGGGTCAAGAGTGGAAAAGTCGTTTTTATATACAGAATTTCTCATTGTAACAATTCCTTTTGAAGTAAACAAATATGCATTACGCGCATTTCTAGTTGGCATTACACAATCGAACATATCTATTCCTCGTGCAATTGCTTCAAGAATATTTTCGGGGCGACCTACACCCATTAAATATCTAGGTTTATTTTCTGGTAATAAATCTGTTGTAAAATTAACAATATCATACATAATATCAGTAGGTTCTCCGACAGCTAAACCACCAATGGCATAACCATCAAAATCAATCTTAGTTAAGTCATTAGCAGAACTCTCTCTAAGATCTTTATAAATACTCCCCTGTACAATCCCAAATAAATATTGTTTGTAACCATATAGTGAATTTGTTGATTCAAATGCTTCTTTATTTAAGAAAGCCCATTTCGTTGTAAGTTCTTTTGATTTTATTGCATACTCATATTCACACGGATATGGTGTACATTCATCAAGTGGCATCATAATATCAGATCCGATACTTCTTTGAATTTCGATAACTTTTTGGGGCGTGAAAAAATGTATTGAGCCATCTAAATGAGAACGAAATTCCACCCCATCACTTTTTAATTTCCTTAAGTCAGAAAGACTATAAATTTGAAATCCACCACTATCAGTCAAAATTGGTCTATCCCAATTCATAAATTTATGTAAACCACCAGCCAGTTCTAAAATTTCTGTCCCCGGTCTTAAATATAAGTGATATGTATTAGCAAGAATTATTTCTGCCTTTACCTCTTCTTTTAATATTCTTTGAGTAATTGCCTTAACTGTTCCCTGAGTACCAACAGGCATAAACACAGGAGTTTGAATCAAACCATGTGATGTTTTTAACTCTGCTAAGCGTGCTTTCGAGTATTTGTCTTTATAATTTACTTTAAAATCCATTAACCAGAAATTTTATCTACTTAATTTAATTTAAGATTATAACCTGAATAAATAAATTATTCTCTTGTCTCAAGGTCTATAGTAATTTTTAATAAATCTATTTTTGTTTTACTAGATTTAAGAATCAAAATCGTAAAGTGATCTATTTTGAAAGACTCCCCTTTTAGTGGTATTCTCCCCAGTTTTGTTGTAATGTAACCTGCTATAGTTTCATATTCTCCTTCTTCGATACCAAAATTGAGTTCTTCATTTAAATAATCAATTTCTACTTTACCACTAAGTATAAATGTATTGTTATTAATTTTCTTTGTAATTTTTTCTTCAACATCATATTCATCTCTAATTTCACCAAATAATTCTTCGATTAGATCCTCAATTGTTACGATACCAGCTGTGCCCCCAAATTCGTCAACAACTACAGATATTGAAAAATGTTTATCTAAAAATTCATTTAGCATTTCAAGACTTTTCTTTGTTTCTGGAACAAATACAACTTCACGCATTATCGATTTTAAATCCTTGGGCATATCAAAAAAATCCTTTATCAACACCATTCCTTTTATATTATCAAGATTTTCTTCATATACAATAAGCTTTGAGTAACCAGACTCTATAAATTTTTCAAATACTTCATCTATGCTACTATTAATATCGACTCCAACAATATCAGTTCGTGGAGTCATAGCTTCATATACTTTTTGATCTTTTATTTCTATAACTTTGTAAATTATATCAGATTGTTCTTCATCAATTCTTTTTGCCTCGGTACTTTCTTCAATTAAATTTTGTATATCTTCTTTATCGACCACATTTATTATACTTTCTTCTTCAACTTTATTTATTTTATTTATAATCATAGAAATATTTGAGGTAATTTTTGTGAGCGGATAAATCAAATATGTAATAATTCTCAATGGAATTGAGCTTATCATAATAATCAGATCAGCCAATTCTGTACCCAGATATTTTGGAATCAATTCCCCAAAGAATAAGATCAATGCAGTAGATATTAAAAGGATTTCGAATTCCTCCAATTTGAAATTTACAAGTAGGAAGTAAGATGCAATTGAAGCAAAAGCTATATTTACAACATTATTTGAGATCAAAATGGTTGAAAAAAAGTATTCCGGATTTTTTAAAAAATAATATGCATTCTTCGCATATATATTGCCTTTCCTTGCACGTAATTCAATTTTAATTTTGTTTGCAATTATATATGCAATTTCTGAAGACGAAAAAAATGCACTAAGTAATAATAAGCCAATAAGAGCTAATATATCACCAACCATATATTATATGTAGATTATTAGTAATGTTGCAATAATGTAAGATATTAAATTGAAAATCATTAGTTTATCTGTTAATAATAATTCTATAATATTCTCACCTTTGTTTTCTTTAAATGCTAAATACATATAACGAAATATTCCAAATACTACAAATATTGTAGTATAAATTAATTTTTCTGTGCCAAATTCTAAAACTGTTCTTGAAGCAACTGTATAAATTGCATAAGATATAACTACCCCAGAAGATGTAAGAGAGACCATCTGATCTATAAAATTGAGTGAATATTTATTTAACACTTCACGTTGTTCTTCGATTTTCTGATAGCTAACAAATTCGATCCTTCTTTTCATTATTGCCAAAAATAAAGAGAGAAATAACGTTGTAAGAATAAGCCAACTTGATATATAAACATTTATAATTAAGGCACCTCCAATTACTCTTAACATAAAACCAGTAGATATACAAAAGACATCAATTATTACAATATTTTTTAAGTATAATGAATAAAAAATATTAATAATTACATATAAAAAAATTACAATTACAAATTTATTTAAAAGAGCTGCACAAATAGAAACAATTATTAAAAACAAAATTATTAGAATTATTTTTGCATCCGATATTCGAAGCAGCCCGGATGCAAGCGGTCTGTTTTTCTTTACAGGATGAAGTTTGTCTCTTTCAATATCAACAATATCATTAAAAACATAAATTAAGCTTGATGCAAATGAAAAAGTTATAAAAGCAATTAAAGCATTTAAGAAATAATCTAAATCTAATAAGTGTTTTGAAAACACTAATGGCACAAATACAAATATATTCTTAAGCCAATTAGTCAATCGAATTAATTTTAGATATAAAATTATTTTAGAGAAAGAAAGATTCATTTATTAGCTGATTATATTCTACCAAATCTTTTATCAAATTCTTCAATTGGTATTTTAATAATTATTGGTCTTCCATGGGGGCATACATAAGGCATCGAAGTTGCAAAAAGTTTATCAACCAGAATTCTCATTTCTCTTTCGTTTAATTTATCACCTGCTTTAATAGCTGCTTTGCACGAAAAAGATTTAGCAAGATTATCTTTTGCATCCAATATTTTATCCCGTTGATTTTTGCGATATTCACGTAGAATTTCGATTAAAATATCAACCTCGTGTTTTGCTTTAAGATCTGATGGTATACCTAAAATTTCAATTGTACTTTTAGACTTGAATTTAATCATAAATCCAAGATTAGTTAAATATTGTTCTAATTCTTTAGCCAGTTGATATTCTGATGGATCGAGTTGTACAGTCTGAGGAAAAAGTAGATGTTGTGAAAATGGAATATTAGCATCAAAAGATTGTAGTGCTTGTTCGTATAATATTCTTTCGTGTGCAACATGGGCATCTATAATCATTAAACCGCTTTTAATTTGTGCTAGGATATATTTATTATGAAGCATTACAATAAAAGGAGTATCTGTTCCAGCACCTGAAGTATTTTCTGAATGATGTGTAATTTCTAATTGTTTTGATTCGAAAGGATGAGCAACTTCTGAAGGTGAGGATGCTGCTTTGATTTCTCTATCTAATTCTCCGAATAAGCGTTCAATATCTTCATCAGTAAAAAGTTCAGTTTTTTTTACGCCTGATGTAATAAAATTTTTGGCAAAAGGTCTATCACTAAAATCTTCTTTTTCTATATTAGATGTTTGAAACTTCAAAAAAATATCAGATGGATTCCCCTCAATAGAAATTGTTGGCACTAAATCGTAGCTTCCTAATGTTTTCTTAATTACTGCATGTACAAAAGCATAGATTTCTCGTTCATCATCAAATTTCACTTCTAGTTTTGAAGGGTGAACATTTACATCTACTCGTTTAGGGTCAATTGTCATAAATAAAACAAAGAATGGATAATCCCCTTTTTCTAAAATATTTTCATAAGCAGTATAGACCGCATGATTAATAATTTTATTTGTAACATATCTTTTATTCAAGAAAAAATATTGTTCTCCTTTACTTTTTTGTAAATATGTTGGTTTTGTTATAAAACCAGTTAGACTTATATAATCAGTTATTTCCTTTACTTCAAGGACTGCTTCTAAAATATTTTCTGCGAAAATTGCTTTCATCCTATCATAGATTGAAGAGGAAACAAAATCAAATATAAGTTCGTCTTCATTATAAAACTTGAAACTAATTTCAGGGTGACTTAATGCAGCCCTCTTAAATGCATCGATTATGTGTTTGAGTTCGGTATTGTTGCTTTTTAAGAAATTTCTTCTTGCAGGAACATTATAAAATAAATTTTTTACTGATACTGAGGTACCTGTCTGAAACGCTCCTTTTTCCAATAATATACTACCATCACCTTCAATTTTTATTATTGTTCCTAATTCGTCTTCAGTTCTTTTAGTTTTTAATTCAAACAGACTTACTGCAGAAATTGATGCAAGAGCTTCGCCTCGAAAACCAAAAGTATTAATTGATTCGAGGTCTTCAATCGTAGTAATTTTACTTGTTGCATGACGTTGAACACAAAGCACAGCATCGTCTTCACTCATACCTGTTCCATCGTCTACAACTTGAATTAAAGTTTTTCCCGCATTTTTTATTATAACTTCTATATTTTTAGCATCTGCATCAATGGAATTTTCCAGTAGTTCTTTAACAACAGATTCCGGACGATTAACAACTTCACCAGCTGCAATTTTATTTGCTACATTTTCCGGTAGTATCTTAATTTTTCTTGTCATGTTATTGTTTATTTAATTTACTTCCTTATATAATAATGAACAGTAAAATCATTATACTCACTTATAGAATTCAATTTCCATTCACTGAGTTCAATTCCAGGGAAATAAGTATCTCCATCGATTAATAAATTCATTTTGGATATAATCATTTCATCTGCAATGGAAATTGTTTGTTTAAAAATACTTTCGCCACCAATAATAAAAATCTTTTCATAATTTTTTTCGCAGTAAACTAATGCATTGCTTATTGAATCAAATGTAAGTATTTGAGAATATTTTTGATTATAAAATTTATCGTGTGTTAAAATAATATTAATTCTATCCTTTAAAGGATAACGAATTGATTCAAATGTTTTTCTTCCCATCAAAACAGGGAAACCAATCGTAGTTTTCTGGAAATGCCTAATTTCTTCAGGGTTATACCAGGGAATTTTTCCTTCTTTACCAATTACTAAATTTTTTGCTATTGCAGCTATTATAATTTTTTTCAAATATTTTTTAGCTTAATTATAAAATATCAAATCGCAATATATAGAAATCATTATCTGCATTTCACCAGGGTTTTATTAATCCCAATCGACTTATTTTTTCTTCAAATTCAATTCTTTCCCGATTTCGTGCGAGTCGATTTTCAACTTTATTCAACCAACCTAATTCACCAGCAATTTTTAATGCATCCACGATTTTATTTTGAATCAATGCACTGACAATTTTAATTTCATTTTCAGAAAATGTTATTGAGTTTAATTGATAATCTTTGAATGCTTCCCATGCAAGTGGACACCAGCGTGCAACAATTTCATTACCTATTATAATTGCGTATGAGCGAATTTCATATTGTGCATGAGAATCCATTCTAAGTGATAAAAAATGTAGAAGATTGTGTAAATCAATTTTCCAGTAAGCTTCTGTATATGTAGATAAGGGCAAATCTTTTCTTGCCTGTTCTCTTGCTACTCCCAGCTCAAGTCTTTCCTGATAAATATCACGAGCAAGATTTTGAAGTTCTTCTTCGCGCTTAGTTAATTTTTTCCCTATTTCTTCATCCAAATATCCATCGCTCCCCTGTTTATTATCTTTTGCCTGAATTCTCCATTGGGATGGTTTGGTCTTTTGAGCTGCATCAATAGCTATAGAGTATCTTGTTGAATATTCATTAACATTAGCTGTACGATGACGTATCCATTGTCGCCATGTATCCATTGGCACACGTAAATGAAATTTAATTTCACACATTTCAAATGGTGTTGTATGTCTATTTCGCATTAAATATCGTATTAATCCTCTATCCTCACTTATTTTTTTTGTTCCCTTGCCATACGACACTCTTGCTGCTTGAACTATTGATTCATCGGAACCCATATAATCGATCACACGAATAAAACCATCATCCAGAACTGGAAATTTTTCACCTAATATTTCATCAAGTGCTGGTACTCTTACTCTTTCTATTTTTTCAATCTCATTTATCATAATTTACTTTGGCTCCATATTTTAACAATAAATTTACTTATTTGCTTCGATGCCATTTCTATACCAGTAACAATATTTTCAATTGATTCTTCTGTTGAATCAAAAAATTCAGCTAATTCGATAAAATGAATATTTTCATCTTCTAATAAATCTCCATACGCTTCGCCACACACAATATAAACAGGAATATTTTTTTGAGAAAAATCTTTTGCAATTATAATGGGACCTTTATTCATCTTGCTTTGAAAATCAAATCTGCCTTCACCAGTTATTACTAAATTACATTCAATTTTTCCTGCACTAATATTAAGAACATTTTTAATAAAATCGTAGGCACGAATTTCTTTTGCATTAAAAAATAATTTAATCCCTGCGGCTAATCCCCCGCCAGCACCTTTAAGTGTAGAGATATCATTCTCATTGAGTTCGAGTTCTCTCAATATATTCACAAATCCATTTTCAAGATGGACAATATCTTCGTCGCTTGCTCCTTTCTGTCTTGCAAATGCTTGGCATGCTCCATACTTGCCAAGTAGAGGATTTTCTACATCTAAGATTACTTCTAAATCAAATGGAAATTTTACTTCTGGGACAACTATTTTTTTAACTAATTCAAAATTCTTAGGTATTACTTCTAGTCTATTATTATTTTTATCGTAAAGCTCAAGTCCAAAAGGTTCCATCATACCAAGTCCTAAATCATTAATTCCTGTACCGCCTATACCAATAATAACTTTATCAACATTTATTAAACCACTTTCAAAACTTTCGAGTATTTGGATAAATAGTTCACCCAAACCTTTTGAGGAAAGATACATTGGATTACGAAATTTTTCAGGGATTTTCTTTAATCCCAATACTTCTGCGGATTCAATAAATAGAGTATTTTTTTCTTCCCAGTAACCAACAGGGCATAAAAATTTTTCGTCGGAATATGGATAAGAAATTTCAAAATGAAGTTTTTCAAAACCAAAATGATATTTACATACTTCTAAAAATCCATCCCCCCCATCTGATATTGGTTTATAAATAAATTCCACATTTGATTTTATGTTTTGGGTAAGAATTTTATCGAATGATGAATCAAACATATTTATAATTTCTACTGAGTCAGCGCATTCTTTAAAAGTATTAGGAGCAATAAGAATTTTTATTTTTTTCATATTATTTCACTATAATTTTCTGAAAAGCTTCGATTAATTTTTTCTTCGTATGAAGTAAATCCTGAGAAATAACTTTTACTTCACCAAGAACGGGAATGAAATTTGTATCTCCATCCCATCTTGGTACTACATGAAAATGTATATGTTCTTCAATTCCTGCACCTGCGGCCTTACCTAAATTAGCACCAAAATTATATCCATGAGGTTTCATTGTTAACTCAAGTGCTTTAAGTGTTAATTTGACAATTTCCATAATTTCATTCATTTCTTCATTCGAAAGATCGTTAAAAGACGAAATATGACGATGAGGGATAACCATAACATGTCCACTATTGTATGGATATAAATTAAGCATTACATAACAATACTTCCCCTCAAATACTTTTAGAGATTTATCATCTGCAATATTTTCACTAACAGCGTTGCAGAATATACAGTTGTTATTTTCTTTTTTATGCATAAAAGATTCAATATACTGGGAACGCCAGGGTGACCAGAGTCTTTTCATTGTCCTCCCAAAAACAAAAAAGGCGGAAACAATTCCGCCTCAAAATTAAATAGAAATAAATTATTCTGCTTCTTCTTCTTTATGTTTTTGATATTCTTCAATTATTTTTGTTTCAATTTCTTTAGGAACTTCTTCGTAATGTGAAAAACTCATTGTAAACATTCCACGACCTGAAGTTAAGCTTCTCAATTGAGTTGAATATTTATGCAATTCTGCAAGAGGAATTTTTGCTTTGATAATCTGGAAAGGACTTTCTGAATCCATTCCTAAAATTTTACCCCTACGGCTTGATATATCGCCCATTACATCGCCCATAAATTCTTCAGGTATTTTAATTGTGACATCATAAATAGGTTCAAGTAAAACTGGTTTAGCCTCCAGAAAACCCTTTTTAAATGCTTGAGATGCGGCAATCTTAAAAGATATTTCATCAGAGTCTACAGGATGATGAGTACCATCAAACAATGTAACTTTTACATCAACAACTTTACTACCAGTTAGTATACCTTTTGACATAATTTCTCTTAAACCTTTTTCTACCGCAGGAACAAAACGTCCGGGAACAACACCTCCAACAATTGCATCAACAAACTCAAATCCTGCACCACGTGGTAAGGGCTCGAGTTTTAAATGAACATGGCCATACTGACCACGACCTCCAGATTGTTTCTTATGTTTATATTCAGCATCCTCACATACACCTTTAATAGTTTCACGATAGGGTATTTTGGGTTCAACAAGATCTACTTCTACACCATAGCGATCTTTTAACAATTTGATTGCAAGATTTAATTGAAGTTCACCTTGTCCAGCTATAACAGTTTGTGAAATTTCCGGATCATATTTTGAAATTAATGTTGGTTCCTCTTCGTGAGCTGTATGTAAAGCAGCAGAAATTTTATCTTCATCCCCTTTTGCTTTTGGTTTTACTGCAAATCTAATAACCGGCTCTGGATATTGAATTTCAGGAAGTACAACAGTAAAATTCTTTGAACAAAGAGTATCTCCTGTATGACTATCTTTTAACTTAACAACCGCTCCTATATCACCTGCACAAAGTTTACTCACTTCTGTTCTGTTTCTTCCGTTTAAAATAAATAATTGTCCCAACCTTTCTACTTTATCCTTATGAGTATTAACTAAGTCGATACCAGGAGTTAATGTGCCAGAATATACTTTGAAAATCGATAATTCACCAACATGTTGTTCAGAAAGAGATTTGAATATAAAGAGAACCGGTTCTCCGTTGGAATCACAATTAATTTTTACTTTTGTTCCTCCATCTCTCATAGAAGCTTCAATCGATTCTCTTTCGTTTGGAGCAGGGAAATAATTCACAACAAAATCCAAGAATGTGTTTGCACCTACTCCTTTAGTAGCAGCAAAAGGGAATGCGGGAATTAAGCTACATTTAATTATTGCATTTTTCAAACCTTTTGCCAGATCTTCTTCACTAAGTGTTCCTTCTTCGAAAAATTTATTCATCAATTCTTCGTCCGATTCGGCAACTTTTTCAATTAATTCTTCTCTTAATTTAGTAGCTTTATCAAGTACATCTGATGGTATATCTGTCTCGCTTATTTTTTTTGTACCTGCAGCATCATATGTAACCATTTTCATTTTTGTTAAATCGACAATAGAATTAAAATTAATTCCCTCTTTAACCGGGAAAGCAACAACAGTAACATCAGGATTTAACCTATTCTTAGCCATTTGAACAGTATCAAAGAACTTGGAATGTTCGTTATCAACTTTGTTAATAATTATAGCTGCAGGAATTTTGTATTTTTTTACATAATCCCAGGTTAACTCTGTCCCTACTTCAACACCTTCAGCACTTTTAATTACAGAAACAGCAACATCCACAACATATAAACTTGAAATTACCTGTCCAATAAAATCCGGGAAACCTGGAGTATCAATTAAATTAATTTTTTTATTATCCCACTCCATATTTAATGCAGAAGCAGCAATTGAAATTTGTCTTTCAATTTCATTAATGTTGAAGTCGGAAATAGTATTTCCTTCTTCAATTTTGCCAATTCTATTTGTTTGACCTGTAGTAAACAACAATAATTCTGAAATAGAAGTTTTGCCACTTCCGCCATGACCAATTAGTGCTATGTTTCTTAAATTTGCTTGATTGTACTCTTTCAAGACTATTTCTCCTTACTTTAGAAAAGATTATTTTTTCTTAAAAGTTTGCCAAAAAGCAGATAAGCCTTTAAAAAAAGCTTTAAGATTTTTTATTAAATCCTTTACAGGATTTTCGTCATTTTGAATTGATTTTAGTGATGTGAAGTTTTTAACTTTTTCTTTGACTCTTTTAATGGAATTATCAACTTCGTCCCAATAATTTTCTATACCATTTACTACTTTAGATGCACGATTAGAAACATCATTTAAATTTTCCAGTAAAGGCAATGCTTTTTCCACAAGATTACTAACATCTTTTTGAATTGATGCTGCATTTTTAAGCAAAGTCTTCAGGACAAAAATTAAATATATACATAGTGCAGATGCAGATAAAATCAAAACTGCAAGTAAAATTTCAATAACTAAATTCATCTACTATGCTTCTTTTTCTGATTTGTATGCTTCGACTCCAGCTTTTATTGCAGTTTTAAGTCTTTCTCCTTCTTTTTCAACTTTTTCCTTAGTGGTTTGAACCGCAGCCCCTGCTTTATCTTTTGCTTCACTTAATATTTTCTCTGCTTCGCTTAATAAAGCATCAACTTTTTCTTTTGCTTCTGCAACAAGTTTCTCAGATTTTTTTTTACCTTCATTAATTAATTGAGTAGCTTTTTCTTTTGCTGTGGATAAATAAGTTTCGGCATCTTCCATAAAATCCTGAGATTTTTTCTTAATATCTTCTCTGAGCTCTTTACCGGATTTTGGTGCAAAAAGTAGTGCAATTATTGAACCAACAGCAGCACCTGTAAGAAAACCAATTAATAGACCTTTTCCCAAGCCATTATCTTCAGAAGCCATAATATCCTCCGTTTTCTAAGTTTTAGATATTGCCAAAATAATAAGCATTGTTTCTAAAATCAAGGCATGAAAAAAAGGTTTGAAAAGAAACGAGGTGATTATTTAGATGAGAATTTTAGAAGAATAAATTATTATGACAAAGTTTTATCTATAAGATGATGTTACTTAAAACAATATGTTTTAATATAAAACCTAAATTAAAAAATTTTCTTTGACCTTAATAAAGATTAATTTTATTTATTAATTGAAATTTCATCATAAAATTTCTTTAAAACATAAAAAGCTTTTTTCTTTACACCTGTGCTCGAAACCAATCCTTTTCGATTCCAGAAATTTTGAAACACTGGATGCTGTCTTCTTGGAGAACGAAAATCTACAAGTATCCAAGGAGTTAGTCCTTTAATTTGTTTTTGATTATTTATCATCTTAAGTTGCTTATTGTAAAAATATTCCTGATGCTCTTCAGACCAAACAGTTAAACTATCTGCAGAAAAACCTTGAAGTGCTCCAGCACCTGTTTCACTTATTAATACTGGCTTGTTGTAATTAAATTCCCATTTAATTTTATCACATTTTTCCGGTTTACCATCATACCATCCAACATATTCATTGAATGCTAACACATCGAGAAATTCTCCAAGTGGATCGTCAACAACATAAGTATAAGGATCATCTTTCACTGAATGGACTTCCAGAGCTGCAGACACTAATCTTGTACTATCAAGTTGACGTGCTTTTTCTACTAATGATTTCATAAAAGAAAGTCTTTGTTCCGTAAGAGGGGTTTCATTACCTATTGACCAGATTATAACATTTGCTCTATTTCTATCTCTTGTAATCATATCATTTAATTGATTAATAGCATTTTGTAAAGTTTCTTTATTTTCCCATTGAATTGCCCAATAAACAGGGATTTCTTCCCAAACTAATAAACCTAATTTTTCTGCAGTTCTGACCATATATTCATTATGAGGATAATGAGCAAGCCGGATATAATTACAATTTAATTCTTTTGCCCAATTAAGCAACATTACTGCCTCAGCTTCTGAATATGCTCTTCCTTCTTTGAATGGGTTTTCCTCATGTATACAAATTCCTTTCAAAAATATTGGTTTACCATTAAGCAGTATATCTGTGCCGTCTACAGCAATAGTCCTAAAACCAATTTTATCAAATAATGTATCAGATTCCGTAATTATTTTAACATCGTAAAGGAAAGGATTTTCCGGAGACCAGAGCTTAAGATTTTTTGTTGCAATATTGATTTTACCAAAACCTTTTTCATCTGTAATTAATTTATAATTTATACCCGCTTCAGGTATACTAATAATAACAGCTTGATTTTTATTATTACCATCTAATTGAATAAATCCTTCTATATTTTTATTACTATTTCTTTTTAATTGAATTAAATAATCTTTTATATATGTTTGATTTGTTTCTATCAAAAAAACATCACGAGTAATACCACCATAATTCCACCAATCAGTACTTAATGTAGGAACACCTTCCGTACGTCTTTTATTATCAACTTTTACTATTATGAAATTTTCACCATTATTGAGTAAATCTGTAACTTCAAAATTAAATGGGGTAAATCCACCTATATGATAACCGATCTTTTTCCCGTTTAAATATACATGTGCTTCATAATTAACCGCACCAAAATAAAGGAAATACCTTTTCCCCTGCTTTTTGTTTATATTAAAAGTCCGTTTAAACCAGACTGTCCCTTCATAAAATTTTAATTCATTTATCTGTGAATTCCAGTCGCCAGGGACATAAATTAATGGTGAAAGGTCAAAGTCATACTCAACTCTTTCAGTTTTATCTTTTGGTTTGTAATTAGAATAAAAGCCTCTGATTGTCTCACCACTTAAATCATAAGGTTGATGTCTATAATTATAAAATCCATTTTCATAGGGATCAACGATATAATTCCATCTTCCATTTAACGAAATTAAATCTCTATTCAACACATTTGTAATAAGAGTTGAACTATAATTATGTCTTTGTGAAAATAAGGTTGAAAAAGAAATTATGGTTAAGAAAAAAAATCTTTTCAAAGACACTCTCATTTTTACCTCATAAGAATTATTTTATGACTTAGATATAATTATTAAATAAAATTTTTTTATATAAATTTAATTTTTCACAGAATTTTCAATTATGAAATTACTTAAAAGAAACATCCCAAACTTTTGTAAGTGAGTCTTTTCCATCAGGTCCTTCTACATAAAGTGTAACATTATAGTCTCCCCCTTTTTTATATTGATATATTGGATTTTGTTCATATGAATAGTTGCCATCTCCAAAATTCCATTTCCATTTTTTAATATTACCAATTGATAAATCTTTCAATGCAACAATTCTTTTTTCAAAATCGACTACTTTAAAATTCCAATTTGCTTTTAATTTTGGGAGAAATTCAGGCAATAAAGGCATTAATTTAAATAAACACAGATATGAAGCATTCCCATACATTGTGTGATGACGTGATAAATTCCAGAATCCATTATTTTGTGATGAAGAATCATCATAGTCTATTATAGCCCAGGACAATCCAATTAATTTATTTTCTTCAAATTTAGATTCAACTCCCCTACCTGGTCCGTCGTATGGAGCATAATCGAAGACTGTTATATAAAATTCAAGAGTAAGTTTACCGGCATCTCCACTTTTATTGAAATCATATTTATATGCTGCCTGAGCATACGGGAATTCTTTTACCCATTTTTGAACTCCCCATACCATACACCAATCTTTACTGCCAGGTGGTGTAAAAATATGATAATTCTGTGCATGCACACCATGCATCGACCAATGCTCATCTTCTGGTAATATTCGTGGATCAAGTTTTACTCTATCAATACCAACTGCTTCAGGGGTCCATACTTTATAATGTATATGATCTACCAGTGGTCCACCAGATAAATCACCATCTACTACAACTTCAAAAATATCGTTGTGATGGTCTGCTCTACTAAAACTCCAATGATCATCATATGCTTCATACAAAAAATATAATCTATTCAAACCTTTAATCCAGCCTACTTTTACTTTTACATCAAGGTTATTTTTATTTATTGATTCTTGTTTGCCCGAATCTTCCCAAAGCTGCTCTATTCCAATTGTAAAAGAATCGGGAACAATTCCCCAATCATCACTTTTACCATCTATTACAGGAATCTTATCTGGTGGAAACTGAAAAACAAGGAAAGTAATTTCGGGCCTATCGATATAAAATCCAGAGATTAAAAAGATAGATATAATTAATAGATATAATTTTTTCATGTTCTTCGTTTGGTTTATTTTATAAAATTAATATATCGTCGTATATATCATGATTTGCTGCTCTGCCGTTAAAATCTTTTATTCTTACATTTTTTGACTCTTCTATTTTAATTGCATTGCTAAAATATTCAGGCAGATTTTTACCCCATTTAATCGAACAATTATTAATACAGATATCTTCTGCAAATTTTATACTAATGCCGGGGTTATCAAGATACTCTATTGAATTATAAACTGTTGTTGGTCGATTATCGAACAATCCTCCTTTATATTTTGTCCATCTATCGAATTCTATGGAAAGGTTTTCCAGTTTAACATTTTTAATGATACTTTCTTTTGTACCATTTATTCTTATACTATTTTCAGCTTTTCCAATTACATTTTTTACAATAACATTATTGATTTTACCCAATTTAGTATTATTATTTCTTGGTATAGCTGTAAATGAAATAGCTTCTCCACGTCCCCACCAGGGGTCTGAATGATATCGTGATACAAATTCAATATTATTAAAAATAATATCACTTACTACACCATTATCACGTAGTTGAATATTCAATCCTCTACAACTTGATTTAATTTTACAATTCTCGAATAAAACGTTTTTAATATCAGCAGTTGTTTCTGTACCTATTTTCAAACCAGAATCCTGAGTTTCAAGTACACAATCATGAACGCGTATATTCGATGAAATACCATAGTATTTTTCTTGTTTAGTGGCTTTTATTACTATTGCATCATCACCACAAACAATATCACAATGTTTTATCTCTACATTTCTACAATGGTCAGGATCAATACCATCACAATTAGGAACATCAAGATAATTTCGAATTTTAATCCTATCAATTAAGACATCCTCACATCCAAGCATATGTAAGCCCCACTCGGGTGCTCTACTAAATGTAAATTCTTTTAAGTAGATATTATTACAAGATTTCAGAATAAACATTTTTGGTCGCCATTCTTTTGGAATCCACCATTCATTTTCTTTTTCGTAATGCGACATAAATTCAAGTGCTCGTCCATCTATATTTCCATAACCTGAAATCACAAAATCTTTTGCTCCGCTAGCATAAATAACAGAAGAATTTTTATAATGTGACTGATCCGTACTTATTATTAATTCAGCACCTTCATCAATGAAAAATTCTATTCCACTTTTTATTTCGATTGTTCCTATTAAGAATTTATATCCTCTAGGTATTATCACTCTTGATTGATTGCCATATTGAGAAGCTTTGTTTATAGCTTCTTGAATTGCGTGTGTGTCAAGAGTTTTTCCATCTCCGCGTGCACCAAATTTTAATACATTAAATTCTTTCTTTGAACTAGTTTTTGAAGTAAAAATCAAAGGAGATATTGAAGGCATTATTGCAGTTGCCGCAAGTACCCCAACAGTTTTTTTAATAGCTTCTCTACGGTTCATAATTTCTACCTCAAAGAATTAATGATAGTGAGTATTAATGCAATATTAATAATTCTATTTAAAAAGAATTGTGAAAAATTATGAATACAATTTTAATTTAGAAATATTATTGAAGTTATAACAGGAGTTAAAAAATTAAACTCAATACAAAGATTAATTCAATTATATTGAGAAAACTTTCAGGGTGCTATTAAGTTAATAAGAGTATGAGAATTAAATGGGGCATTTAAGCAGAATTAAAGATTATTAATTTCTTTTACTCAGTATTTCTTGTTCATACTTTTGAATCTCTTTGATATAATCATCCCCAACGGGTACATCATTTATCAAGCAATAATAATCATATACAGCGCCGAAGGGTCTGGTTTTCAACAATTCAAGGTAAGCAAGGCGTTCAAAATTTTTCCCTTTTTCTTCATATACTTTTAATTTTTGTGTTGGTTCTAATAATGCATAAAGAAATGCTAATTGAGTTGCTCTGGTTCCAATCACGTAAGCTCCAATTCTATTTATGCTTCCATCGAAGAAATCTAATCCTATATTTACTCTATCAATAGCACCAGCTCTCACAATTTCCTGTGCAATTAATTGCAATTCATCATTAAATATAACAACATGGTCGCTATCCCAGCGTACGCCTCTACTAATATGTAGCAGTAACTCATCAACAAATAAAAGTAAAGATGAAATCTTATCTCCTATTTGTTCAGTTGGATGAAAGTGCCCGCTATCAATACATATTAACTTATCATTTTTTACAGCATAGCCCATATAAAATTCATGAGAACCCACAACCATTGATTCCGAACCAATACCAAATAATTTACTTTCGAGCGAATCTTTCAAATAATTTATTGGATAATCAACTTCAAAAATTTCGTCTAAGGATTTTTTCAATATTTTGCGATGAGTAAATCTATCTACAGGAATATCTTTAGAGCCATCCGGTATCCAGATATTGTTGATACACGGACTGCCCAACTGTTTTCCAATTTCTGCAGCAATTTCTCTTGTTCTTTTTACATGTTCAATCCAGAATTTACGATGTTTTTCATTTTTACTTGAGAGTGTGAAACCATCATCTGCATATGGGTGAGAAAAACATGTAGGATTAAAATCGATTCCTATATTTAAATTTTTTGCCCAATCAATCCAGCTTTGAAAATGTTTAATTTCAATCTGATCTCTATCTACCCTCTCTCCCTTGAAATCGCCATATATTGCATGAAGATTAAGACGTTGTTTTCCTGGTAATAAACTCAATACCTTTTCAATATCACTTCTAAGCTCATCTATTGTTCTAGCTTTGCCAGGATAATTACCTGTTACTTGAATGCCTCCACCGCTTAGTTCCGCATCTGGGGTTTCAAACCCACCAACATCATCAGCTTGCCAGCAATGTAAACTAATTTTAACATCATTTAGTTTTTTTAGTACTTCATCAGTATTAATTCCAAGTTCAGCATACATTTCTTTTGCTTGTTGATATGCTTGTTCAACAGTTTTTTGATTTTTCATGAAAGCCTCCAAAAATTCTGTATGTTTATAACTTAATTACAAATGTGGAAAGAATTAATATTAATAAACCTAAAAGCAAAGTTGAAATTGTTTTAGTACCAGCATTTTTCCATTCTTTAAGTAATAAGCCCCATACATTACTGAATAGGATATTCAAAGCCATCAAGATACTCCAACCAAAAACAAACATTTCGGAAGGAAGCTTACTTTGTCCCATCCCAAAGAAAAAGAATTGTAAATACCAGAGTGTACCCCCAAGTAAGCTAAATAATAAATTATTTACTAAAATTCCTTTATTTACTGAAAAATAATCTTTATAAGTTTTGTTAATAATATTCAAATACATGCAATAGACTAAATTAGTTAGAAACCCTCCAAACATTACGAGAATATAGGCTGGATTAACAACAAAGAGTTTATCTGTTCCATATTCAGCAGCCACTTTTTGAATTGCATAACCTGCATCAATTACACCAGGTATACCGTTAATACCATAATTAAAGCAGGCACTCATCAATCCAGAAAGTACAGCAATAAGTAAACCCTTTTTTAATGCAAAATCCTTGATTGCTTTTTTTCTTTCTTCTTCAGGCATATTACGCGATCGTAAAACACCTGCATACCCAACAATTGCAATTCCAACGACACATACTGCAACACCAATTAAAATTAATCTTCCCTCATGTGACAAAAACAAATTACGACCTGAGACAAAAGGTGGGATAAGCGTACCAAGTGCGGCAGTAAATCCTAAAGCAACAGCTTGACCTAATCCCACTCCCAAATACCTCATACTTAATCCAAATGTCAATCCACCAATACCCCAAAGTGCACCAAAAAGAATTGAACTCCATATTGCTCCTGAAGGTGAGTTAGATAAAATTAAATTAAGATTAGGAACCGTAATAAGTGCAAAAATCCATGGAGCAATTACCCATGAAACTATTCCCTGAACAATCCAATATGATTCCCACGCCCATTCTTTTATTTTCTTGATGGGCACATAAAAACTTGCGGCACACATACTGCCAATAGCAATTAAAAAAATACTCATTAATGAGTCCATAATTTTTTCCTTATATTTTTAATCCATATGAAATACTTCAACTAAAGGAACTGATACAGGGGATAAATCTGGATTGGTCTCCATTATATCTGCCATATAAGCCCACCATTTTTTAACAATAGGATTATTACCTAATTCCTGTGAAGTAGCATCTCCTTTTAACTTCTGAACTGCAAAAAGAGTATTAGTTTCTTCATCCAGAAAAATTGTATAATCATAAATACCACTATTTGATAATAATTCCTTTAATTCAGGCCAAATTTGGTCGTGACGACGTTTGTACTCTTCTTTACAATTCGGTTTTAGTTTCATTTTAAATGCAATCTTTTTCATATAATACCCTCGCATCTATTAAGTATTTTTTATAAATATGATTATTAATTAAGAGATGAAACAAATTTATTTTTTCTAAATTCAATATATTATTAATGTTAGCTGATAAAAAAAGATCAATAGTCTTTGTCAGTGTATAAATCTTTAGAAAAACATTTTATATAAAAATCATTATTAATTTTGATTCAATAATTTTTTTAACTTAATAATTTCAATACCTGCATCTATTACAGCTCCTATGCCATGTTTTTCATTTAATCTTGCCGGGCGTTCATAATAAAACACCAAATTATCTTCGATGCCAGTACCAACACATATATCCTTAACCTGGCCATCAAGCATTATTTTATGTTTCTTTAATCCTTCCCAGCCATGAATTGCAACAGAAGCATAACGTTTGTCTATCCAACCTTGATTTATAGCCCGAGCAATACAATAAACAAACATAGCAGTACATGAAGATTCAAGATATGAATCATTTTTATCAAGCAATTGATGCCATAATCCTTCTTTACTTTGATATTTTGCTATCCCTAAAATTTGCCTTTCGAGGTCTTTCCTTACATCTTCTCTTGCAGGATAATTTTCAGGTAAAATATTTAACAAATGCACTTTAGCCATCATAACCCACCCATTACATCTACCCCAATGAGCAACACCATTACGTTTAAGGTCAGAATAATAACAATGGTAGTATAATTCTTTATTTTCATTCCAAAGATATTTTGAAAAGTTTTTTACCTGTCTTATTGCGTCATCCCAGTATTTTGAATTACCTGAGAATTTCCCCATCCTTGCTAAAAATGGAACACTCATATATAAATCATCAGCCCATAAAGTCATCTGGTGAGGAAAAGTTCTTACAAGTGTACCATCTTCCAGTCGTTCCTGTCGCTCTGTTATATGTCTTGCAGTATTTTCGATATATTTTTTATAATCATCACGTTTGACATTTTCATAAACATCAATCATACTTGCCCCCATAGCTCCGCAGTCATCCAATTCTCGCATTGTCCATAATTGACCAAAAGGGAAATTATAATGTGGTCCATCTTTATCTTTATTATAACGTTTCTGAAAATATTTATAATTATCCATACCAAAAGCTACATGTGCTGCGGCATAGTCTGCATATTTTTTATCACCAGTAAACTTGGATAAATTTATCAATGCCATATTTAGCACGCCATTTGTATAATGCCATTCACCGAATGGATTTAAGAATCTTACATTTGCACCTTCTGGGATTTCATTCGTCGATTTATAAATCTTTCCTGTAATAATATCTTTAAATGCCAGTTCTCCATTTTCGATAATATAATCTGCAACTCTACGTACTATTATTTCATCTACATTAACTTTATTCTGTGCAAAAGAAATTATATTTAGGAAAGATAAAAATAAAACGATAATAATACGTTTCACTGTAACACCTCCTTAATTTCTTGTAGATTATTTTTGGATACTATTATATATTAATAATTTTTCTGGAACAGAGATAAGGCAAAGATTCATTGTTCTCCCATTTTCTGAAAGCATAGCAGATTGGATTAATATTTTTGTTCCATCTGGACTAAAGGATGGGTGAGGATGATCAATGCTGTCTTTATTGTGACCACCAGAAAGTAAAATAATTTCATGTGTTTTACGATTAATTAAATAAATCTCTCTTTCAAAATTATCATCAGCCAGAAAACTTCCATCAGCGGAGCCTGTAATATGCCAAAAGCCACTTCCATAAGGTATTTGACCTGCTATTACTACTTCTCGATTATTGATATTAACAATCGCAAGTCCTGTCGGTTTTTCTCTTGTACCACAATTACCCCATTCCGGCTCCTACCCAGGCTTTTTATTATTAATTATTGTTTTTGAATCTTCGTTAACTCTGTAGATTTTTCTATGCCCCCTTATAGCAAAAGTACTTCATAAGGTGTTATTACAACCTCGTGAGTAACCCATTCATATGGAGCTTCTGGATAAAATGGTCTTAATCCTATCCCATCAGAATTTACAATCCATGTACGTTGAGGAGCTTTTTCCTCCTGTCTTCCAACAAAAAATGATTTGTCCTGCTCCCCAAGGATTGCTTTGAATATGCCAAATTTGAAAAGGTACAGATACTACATATTTTATTTCACCAGTTTTAATATTAAATCCTACAATTCCGCCAGGACCTTCACCCATATTTCTGGGACCAAAGTTGCCTTCAATTTTAGTTCCTTCCGTAAGATATTCCTTTGCTTTTTGTTTACTCACACGAAACCAAATTCAGTCTTTGTTTGCGTCTAACGCCATTTCACTATTTGTTTCGTATTCAGCAAGAATTATCCCACAAACTCGTTGATAATACATTTCATCTTTTAAGTTTCCTTGTTGACTATCTTCAAATAATTTATCTAAAGCAATCTCAATAATTTTCCTATCTTCATTTTCGTCTTTATAATTTTTCATATAATATAATTTCATCGATTTCCTAGCTACTAATAGAGTACCTCTAAAACCACCTTCTGTAACTTGCACTATATCACCAGTCCTCTCATTAACAGCCATAGCTTCTCCTTTTACTCTTCGAGATCTGAAAATAATCCAAGTTCCCATCAAAAGTCCATTGCGTGTGAGTAGGATAAATTTTAGAATCACCTCCTGATGTACCTGTTAGGAATATCAGTTCTACACTGGTAATAGGGTCTTTAATAATCTTTTTTTCTGATGGGAATTTTTTACCTATTTGTGCATAATAAGTAGAATGCATCAATATAAAAGCAAACCCCATAAAAAAATAATTTTTTTCATCATTTTAATTCCAGATCATTAATTAATGAATGATTACTTGTATAATAAATCTTATTAATGCTACTTAAATCTCCAAAGCAAAAAAATTTATTTTAGCTGGTATACTTTGAAATCATAAATTTCCTGATGCGATTTTACAGTTCTAAATCCAAAAAAACCTTCTGTCAATGGATTATCATCTTTATAATTAAAATATTCCTTACCATCTAAAAAAAGAATTGTTCTACCATTGTAGATAACAATCTGTATTAGATAGGTTTTATTAGGTTTAAGTAAATGTTCTTCATCCTGAAAGTGATAAATGAGAGTTCTTTCCCCATTACCCTGATATTTGCGAAATCGAGTTGTAGTGTTATAATTTCCTCCTATTCCTGCATAATAAAGTTTTAATGAATCATATTCTGAGAGTATGCCTTTACGTGTAAATAAATTTTCGTTTCGAGGATCTGAGGCCATCCAGAATTGATTAAGGTCAGATAGTCGATCATTACAACCATTATCAACGATAACTTTTCTATAGTATTCAATTAATAAATTACCGGATAATTTTTTATTAAACCACACAGTGGTACCATTTTCAACATCAAGAACTAATTTTCCATTTTTAGCTTGAATTCTTGAATTAGGAGATAAGATAGTTTCAACAACCCAATTATCTAATCCATTTTTAAAATTATCATGGTAGAGTAATTCACCTTTTTCGAATTTGTTTGCACGACTACTATCCTGATTAACTTCTTTTGAGATTGGTATATTTTCAGGAAGATATTCACCAATTAGATCTAATAATTCAATTGCATTCAAACACCATTGTGCGGTATTATTTGTTGAAATCCATTTTACTTCGTAAATGGGTTGAAGAGTTTGAATACCATTAAATTTTTCCATCTCAAAATTAGTATAAAAACCTCGTGTTCTAAAGTTAAAAAATTCATCCCAGGCTCTTTTAGCGTAAGAAGCATCACCAGTTACTTTTGCATAATAAGCCGGAAGTCGAGAATACCAAGGGCCAGGATTGCCCAGTTCAACATTTTTACCAAATTCTTTTTCAATTATATCTCTGGAAGCACCATACAACTTACAAAATTGTAACCATAAACTATCCCATCTTTTATCACGTAAAAGATGGCTTAATTCAAATGCCATTTCAGGTCCACCCATTAAAACTGACAGATGAGCATAACCAATATCATTATCATTTAATCTATATAACCTGTAAGTGGCTGGATCATATCCAAAAACTCCATTTTTTCCTGAAAAAAATCCATAAGGCATTTCATAGAGACTTTTTACGCCTTCGATTATTCTATCTTTATATTTTTTCTCTCCGGTGCGTTCCCATGCTGTCATCCAGTTACCAACAAGAGCGAGCCAATCTGGTCCAACGCGGGCATGTGTAGGATATTTACTTTTCTCTAAAATTAAACGTAGTGGGTCATATTTCCCGATTGCTTCATTAGCAGCTTCAAGCACTTCATGCATTATATCTCCAGTACGTTCATCTGTTGTTAAATAATAATAAAATCGATATAAAGGAGCTTGGGAAATACGGACTTCTTTAGCACCACACCCCCAATGTATAACATTATGCCTGCTTCCCAAACCCTTAAATGGACCGAGATGATATACATCCACTTCGCTATTATGTCGCGTCATAGCTTCTGCCATGCGAAAAATATCTTCTCTACCTGTTCTTAAAAAACTGTACCAAAGCCATAAATTTGGCATTAACTCAGTATTAGCCCATGCAAAACCACCAATATCATATTTCCACGTATGTCTTATTCTATCATAACTATGTTGAATATCACCATAATTCCAGAAGCCATACCAATGACGTTGTTCAATTTCTAACTGATAATATTTAATTGCCTTTTCAAGCTGATCTTCAAGCCACCTCTTACTTTTTGTACTCCAATCAGGTAAACTCCATATGCCGAAGACTGGAATACTATGAATATATTCTGGTAAAGCAATTAGTAATGGTGGATGGTTGCTTTGATAGACAATTTTTTTCAAGATTTCATAAGATGGAATATTTTCTGAAGGATATAAAAATATTTCTGAAGTACGTCCTACACCATTAGCAATACTAAAACCTGGTTGTACATCCTCATAGCTGGCAATAAGGTCATGTCCCCATGCAAGTGTATCATAATGTCTCATATCCATAGCTTCTGCTTCTTGTGGCCACAACCATACTTTTAACTGAGCAGTATCTTTTTTAACGTTAGAAATTTCGAGAACAGAAGGAAATGATTGCCAGAAATCCCTTAAACAAACCGCTATACCACCTGATACATCACCTACAAAAGCCAACCCTGTAGAACGGTTACCATAGCCTGCATTTAACCAGGCACTTTTATTATTAGTCCTTTTAAATATTTGAAATCCATCTGCATTTAATTGCACAAGTTTAAAATCATTCCATGATGCCCAGTGATCAATTAAATATTTTTGCTCTTTTGAAAATGATTCATACTCAGCAATACGTTCTCCAAGAAATTGTTTAGTATATAAACTCTCATAACGATCGAGTGGAGTTCTTCCTGTAAGTGGCTGACAGGGTTCATCCCATAATCTTCCATCATCACCCGAAAAACGAATGTGTCTATTGTATAATTGTTCATTCATTGGTACATCAATCACAAACCCTAAGCCTCGAATAAAATCTTTTTCTTGTTCACCATCATATATAATTGTGTGTACAATTCGAATTGATTGAAGTCCAGCATAAAAATAAAAACGAAGTATAAAAGGTAGCCAGAATCTATTACCTGATACCGATTGATGCCTTCCTTCAACCTTTATTACAGCTCTCAGAGGACCGTTTTGTTCAATGGTAACTTTTTCGATATTACCTATAAATTTTTCTTTAAATGGTTGAACTCCGGTTTCAGTATCTGGACCATCCTGCAAAATACAGAGTAATCTCCCCCCTGTCGAAATGGTGTTACCGTTCATTTTAATAGAGCGAATAATTTGATTGCCACTTTTAGAAATATCACATTCAATAACACCTGTATTTACAATAATATCATTATCAATTTCTTTTATTTCGATTTTATTTGTTATTACTTGTAAATCATTTTTCTTTGCGTGAAGAATTTCATATATTAATTCTGAATTTGAATCTACAACTGTACTAAAACCAATCCATTTCAAAGAACCATCAGGCCAATATGCCAAGGGCCATGATTGTAAAGGAAATTTTTTCCCTTTAGAATCTTTTAATAAAAATTTTGAATCTAACCTAAATTTCCCTTCAGGTAGTGGAACACCCCAACTTACTCCCGCTGGTAAATCTGGGACTTTTTCTCCAAGCCATTTTAGTTTAATTGAAGTTAAATCCTGTGCAAAGTTTCCATCTTGGTAAATGATAATAATAGTCAATAATACAATTAAAAAATTAACTTTTCTGAAATTACTTTTAATAAGATTTTGAATTGATTTCATGATAAAAACTCTATTATTAAATACATAAACTTAAGTATGAAAATCTATTTTAGATAAAGTAATTTTTGAGTATATATTCTTTTTATACTCTCGAATTGAAATATTAACCTCATTACATAGACACCGCTTGTTAAATTTTTCGCATTATAATTTATCAGATGTCTACCAGCTTGAATTTTTTTATTCAGTAAATTACTTATTAAATGACCATGCATATCATACATATCAATTTTAATATTTCCATCTTCTGGTAGAGTAAACATAATTGTAGTATATGAATTGAAAGGATTTGGATAAGCAAGATATACTAAGGGTTGAGAAGAAATGGAATTTCTCATTAAAATTTTATCATATGAAATATCACTTATAGTATTGACCATTTTATATATTTCACTACCTGCTAATAAGAAAGCTCCCAGACCATAGTCTTCAAAGTTTGGAGCTTTGTTGTATGTTACTGGTTGTCCATCTGAAGGTTGTTTACCAGTACTTTGTACAAATCCTAAAAATCCATCCGGATGCAATGCCTTGTTTGCTAATCCATTCCAGCCCTTTATTGCAGCAATTTTATATTTTGGATCTACAAGTAACCCTTTGTTAATACCCCAGGCCAGACCAAAAGTAAATAGAGCTGTTCCTGATGATTCTTTACCACCATATTCATTTGGGTCATGTAAACTAACATTCCAGAAACCATCGTCTCGTTGAACTGCAACAAGTGCCTCTGCCATTTCCTTAAATGTTTTGATATATTCATCTCTAAATGGTGCGTAATCAGGTAAAACATCTAGAAGACGTGCAAGTGCTGAAAATACCCATCCATTACCTCTCGACCAATAAGTATCTTCTCCATTAGGAGATGTATGGGGTGGATCAAAATCTTTATCTCGCCACCATAAGTGGTCTATTTTATTATATAAACCTGAATCTCCTTCAATAGTTTTGGTATGTAAATACATTTCATACATTCTTTTAAAATAAATTGTATCGTTGTATAATGTCCCAAGTTTCGCAAATATCGGCATAGCCATATGTAAAGCATCGATCCACCACCAGTCATCTACTTTAGAACTATTAATCATTCTATCGATTACCATTTTAATTTTTTCGATTCGTTCGGGTTTGGGGTCAATTTGATATAATTCAATGTAAATTTGACCGCAGGCTTGATTATCTGCATTTCGAGTGGTTGTTCCTCCATATGCCGGTTCCCAATTGTGACTTTCTGCCCATTTGACTGCATAATTGTAAAACTTTTCATCCGGATTCAGTCTATAGAGTGCCATTAAACCTTCATAGTATACTGCTCGTGTCCATATATTACTCGGACGTCTTTTATCGGTAACTATATCTATAGATGGATCAGGCCACTTATTCATAAAATATTCATTTGCAAGAAGCATTTTTTCCATTACATTATTTTTATCAGGCAAAACCTGTGCAATTAACAATTCCAAACAAAACAACAGGAAAACAGTAAAAAGAATTCCTCGTATTTTCATATCCGATAAATCATAATATATTTTGCTATATATAGAATTTCGTTAATTTACTATAAAAAACTGGCCGTGCTATAAACGCACAGCCATTAATTCTAATGATAATATTATTTTATCAATACTAATTTTTTCACATTAACAAAATCACCGGCTTCAATCTTGTAGAAATAAACACCAGCAGATAAATTCGAAGCGTTAAATTTAACTTTGTGATAACCAGATTCTAAATTATTATCAATAAGTTTAGTTACTAATCTACCTAATACGTCAAAAACAAATAACTTAACATAAGATTTCTTAGGAATTGCAAATTCAATTGTTGTTACAGGATTGAAAGGATTAGGATAATTTTGTTTGAGTAAATATTCACTTGGGAGTTCATATTTGTTTTCAGATACAGAAACGGGCTTTTCTACCTTCCCCAGTTTTACCATGCGGGCCACTTCATTGAGATAAACACGTTTTGCATCTTCAGTAAAATTATAGAAATTAATTGGTACTCCAAGTGTTGCATTAGCATGGTCATTCCCATTCCCAATTAATGTACGATAACCTGCAGGGTAATCGCCAGAACCATTATAAAATTCAATCCATGGGTCCCAGCGAACAAACAATACATTTAAGCTACCTACTTCGCGTGCTAAGACTTTACCACTCCCTCCGTCAGGTGTCTCCATATAATCATATGGAGTTATAACCCAATTCATCGTATTATCAGGAGCAATAGGAATTCCTGAAAAGACAGGATCATTTGGGTCTTCAATTAAAGCTTTGATCGTATCCCCTCCGGTATCATAAGAAGTTGTAGTGCTTGTTGGTAACCAATTTAATCTGTTATTACGAGCTGCCCACAGATGAAGAAGTAGCAAAGGAGAGGTTAAATTATTCCAAGCAACTTTATGTGAGTCACCAAAATCTGCGCTTGCACCTGATCGACCAATAATAACAAGATCTGCTGAATTGAGGCTATCAATTAAACTTTGAGGAGCAGTTTCTAATGAAATATTATAAAGTGTAAAAATCTCATAACCTTCATTTTTCAAATCATCAATAAAAGGTTTATCAACATGCTCACCTGTTGCTGGATCTAATTTACCAGGAAGACTTACAAATGCTATTACTTTTGGTTTCCATTCTTTATTTACATCTGGGTCAAAAGATTCACTTGTTGTAATAATTATATGATCAAGAAGACCATTCGGTTCTCTTCCAAAGAAATCAATTTTATAGACTCCAATAGAATCGATTTGGATTGGAGCCGAACCCTTATGCCATGACCATACTCCACGTGGTTGTCCGGATACTTGTCCTACCACTTTCCCATCAACACCAAAGAAATATGAATCACTTTTATCATTAGGGAAATAAACATATGCCCATATATAATGAGGACCTGTTTTAACAAATTCTACTAAGTACGAAAGTTTGATATTAATTGTTTCAGCATTACTAATACTCCCATCCCCCTTTGCCATATTTGCTCTCATATAACCTTCTCCAAAAAAACCTGAAATAGAATCTTCCAGAGTAAATGTATCACCCTTTTTAGAGCCCAAACCAGGACGATAAAAATCAAACTTTTCTGCCGGTATTACAACCAGACCAAGTGTATCACTTGGTTGTATGAAACTCGGGAGTCCCCAATATTCCCATATTTTATCTAAATTTGGATCAAAAGTAGCACTTGATGTTATTATAATATGATCAAGAAGTGCATTCGGTTCGCGACCAAAAAAATCAATCGTATGAATACCTGCAGTGTCCACTACAATTGGTTTATCTGCTTTATGCCATGCCCAAATACCTCGAGGTTGACCAGAAACCTGCCCAACAACTTTACCATCAATACCGAAGAAATAAGAATCACTATTCCCATCGGGGAAAAATACGAGTGCCCATACATAATGAGTATCCGTCTTTACAAATTCAACATTATAAGTAAGTTTAATTCCTATTGTTTCAGCATTAGTAGTACTACCATCCCCCTTTGTCATATTTGCTTTCATGTACCCTTCTCCAAGAAAACCTGCAATTGAATTATCCAGAGTAAAAGTTTCTCCAGATTTTGATTCCAAACCTGGACGATAAGCATGATATTTTTCTGCCGGTATTACTACTAATCCGAGCGAATCGTATACTTGTGTATATTGCGCATAAACAATATTTAATGATAATAACAATAAAGAAACCAAAAGAGTTATTAACTTATAATTCATAATTCCCTCCTATTGATTAAATAATTTATATGAACAAACTGTAGATCAATAATTAATTGCCCCCACATAACTGCATTATTAAATTTAATTAACCTTTAAAAATTCTTTTTCATCAGTAGAATCCTAAAGAAGAAATTGTTTTATTTATTCACATTTAATCACTTTACAAAAAGTGATATAGTATAGATAAGTGCTTTATGAATGGATTATTTAATCGTTGGTTTTAAATCATCAGTACTTTGTTTGGTATAGAAGTTTATACCAGGTCTTTCTTTCTTCTCAAATAGTTCTTCAATAATTGATAAATCGACTTTAAATTCAGGATCGAATTTGTCTGAAGTCATATATTTAATTATGCTGTATAACAGCTGTCTTGCTGCAGGCCTTTCATTGAGATTGTTTTGTAAGTCAGCGCTGCAAACCATAATTTTTCCATTAGCTACTTTAGCTTCAAATAAAACAGCCAATCGGCGATTTAGAAACCATGTATCAATTGGTTGTATTAGAGGTTTGAATTCTGGTGGGAAAAACTCGAGGTTCATTACCTGCTGACGGTGTAAGATTTCCCACCATTGCAGATCACTATGATAGTCTGTCGGAAATTTTTCAAAGACAGGGTGAGATGAATTGCATAATATGCCCAATGTATGAGGCGGACGCATTTTAAACCAGGATGTATTCCAGAAAACTGGATTTAAAAATTGAACTACATCTTTACCATTTTCAACAATTCCTGAAGCATGTAAAAAAACTTTTCCACCATTTTCTAATTTCATTTTTGCTTTCTCGTCAAGTCTATTTGTAAAAAAAATTTCATTACTTTTTAATTCCGGCAGTTCTGCTGGATAAACCCAGAAATCCCAGCTATTAACATAATTTCCAACAGAAACCTCCAGACTTAACTTTTCAGCTTTCTTAACACTGTAAAGTGGAAAATCAATTGATCCGAGCTTTATACAATTACCTATAGGAATATCCTTACTATCAAGAAAACCTTTAGCAATTCTATTACCTTTAGAATCTTTTATTTTCCATTGAGGTGTTACACTTTTAAGAGGATATTTACCGAAATGGGAGACTTCTATATCAGCATGGAAATTTTCATTATTTAGGAAAATAAATTTTGGTATTCTGACAAGTGGTACAGTCTCCCCAAAAAATTTTCTAAATTCACTTGCTGATACATATCCTTTCTCGTCCCAGAAGGCATCAAGTACGCCTACCAGAGCAGTTCCCTGACCAGTATAATCATTAAGACTTAGTAATTGGATTCCTGCAAGATTATGAGTTCTTAAAGCAGCTTCAATTTCGAATTTATAGCATAAAAACTGTAGTTTCCCTGAAGCCATCAAAAAATCTTCTGCTTGATCCCCCATATGATGCTTTTCTAATTCTTCTTTAAATAATTCGAAATTCTTTGCTTTATAGACACCGGAATATTTTTTAATTTCTTTAAAATTCGGGAAAACACAATGTTGACCCATTTCATGAACAACGTATGGAACAGTATATTTTTCAATTCTTTGTGAATAATCAAAAATATTTTCAGGCCGCTTATCCCAGGGCAAACCGCGAGGTTCCGAGCGAACTATGAACTGACTTTCAGGAACAAGAGGCCAACTTTTACCAATCGATGCACTCGTATAAACTCTTCGATTGTCAATCGATTTCCAATAATTAACAAGTTCACCCAAATATTTTACCTGATTTTTACCGGCAGGTTCGTTACCATAAGCCATCATACAAAATGAAGGATGATTACCATAGGTATCTAAAATTCGTTTGGTCTCATCATAAATATATTGATCGATTTGTAATCCATCGCCTAAAGTAACACCATGATTTGCCCAGCTTGGACCCTCGATCTGAAGATAGAATCCTAATTTATCAGCTGCCAGGAAAGCGGCCTTAGGAGGGCACCATGAATGAAACCGCATATGATTTAAACCATATTCTTTACAAATTCGAAATATCCTTTCCCACGATTCTACATCTGTAGGTGGATAACCAGTTAATGGGAATACGCAATTTTCTACGGTACCTCTTAAAAATATCGGTCTATCATTGATTTCAAAACGAGTACCTTTAATTGAAAACGACCGTATTCCAAACTGAATCTCTTGTATGTCAATATTACCTGACTTATCAATTATTTTTGCTGTCATCTTATAGAGAATCGGATTAAATTCATCCCACAGTTGAACATTTTCTCCAATGGGATAAATTATTTCAATATTGGTTTTACCTTTTTCTATAAAGTATTCTTTAACAAGAGGTTTTACATCATCAACAATTTCTGAATTAAATGATTTTGCTTTTAACTGAATACTTACTTGTGCTTTTTTCTTAGTAATATTATTAACAGCAATTTTTGTTAAAACTGTCTTGCTATTAACATCAGGATAAAGCTGAATATCAGAAAAGTAAATAGGTGAAGTAGATTTAATATAAATTTCGCCTATTATTCCATTCCAATTACCCTGAGTTTGATCTGTAATACTATGTGAATCGGGTCCAACATTTATTTCTTTAATTCTGTTATCAACGCGAATAGTTATTGTATGTCGACCTGGTTTTAATACCTTAGTCAAATCATACCTGTGAGGAGTTGATAGACTATTTTGCATTCCTATCATAATGCTATCAACCCATACAATAGTTTCCCAATGTGGACGTTCCAGAAATAATTCAATATATTGTTTGTCCCACGTTCGAGGAATTTCCACTTCCTTTTGATACCATGCCACTCCAATGTAATGTTTATTTGGAGTAAGCCAGAAAGGAAATTTTATATTCCCTTTCTCTCTATATTTTGCCATATCATGACGGAAATACCATGAACTGTCGTATATACTTCCAGTCCATTTTGTATCAATAGAAGGATCATAGCCTTTGTTGTTATCTCTCATCGAGCCCGGGAGTTTTATATAATCAGCAAGTCTTTGTGTGTACCACATCTCGTTTATACCGACATCCTGTGGATCCATCTGGAAGCGCCATGTTCCCTCTAATGATATTTTATTTCCGGATTGAGAATAATAAACATTCGAAGAGACAAAATATAATAAGAGAATAATGGTAAGTTTCTGAATTTTTTTATCAATCATCTTTATTCCACCTTTTACTTTTAGTAAATTATAATTTTACTTAATACAATACCGGGCTCGAGGAGCGAAAGTTTTAGTACTATCATGCTCTCTTCATTAAGAGAGAACTCTGTTCTTGCAGATGCAAAACATCTCAGGACATTCATACTCCACTCTTTGGTATCAGAAGGTGTATCGACATTAACTATATCGATAATCTGATTATTAATCGATATTGCAATACGAAGTCTGTACATTTCATTAATTGAATGTGTGGGTAGACAAATTAATTCAATTATACATTTGCCTTCTGGAAGATTTACACAAATTGAAGCGCAAGCATCCTTTAACGCATTTGAATTGTTAGAGAAAGTATCCGTAAAATTTTTCCATGATAGACTTACACTATCGACCCCCAACCCCGGCAGGAGGCACATCTTTTTTGTATCGAATTTTAATTCTTCAACAGAAATAATTTTTTTCGGTTCATTTTTATCTACAATATTAGATTTATATATTGAATTTGAAACAGGCATACAAAATACAGGACGTTTTCTTAGATTCATACACATCATTCCATTCCATTTCCCATCGGACATTTTCATGTTATAGATATCTGTTAATTCTTTAATTTTATTGTATCCTTTTTTTGATTTTTCAAAATCACCCAATTGTGAATAGAAATGTTTTTCGTTCATGTATTCTGCCCCAAGCACAGGGTATAGAATTAATTGAAAATAAGCATCCTGTTAACGAGCTGGAATAGAAGCTTTAATTTTATAGCACCACGGACAATCTTTTCATAAGGAGTAAGTCTAATTCATCTTTAGAATATTGAGTCATCGCAATTAAATTGTTCAATCAAGCAATTATTAGTAGACAAAACGTCAATATGCAAATTGGATTATGCCCATTTTTTTCGTGATTAATCTTTTGTGCAGTCAATTACAATAAATTACTCTCAATTGTTTTGAGAGTTTGAGAAATTGTAGGAAAGTTTTGAATTATACATTAGAGTGAAAAATTTCAATAATAACTAAATAGCACTTCGGAAATATTTTGAAGAAATATATAACCTAAAAGAATTAATCACAATTCGAGAAATCTTATTTAGTATTTACGCTTATTAACTTCACAGGACCAATTAATCCGGATTCAACTGGCTCCCAATTTATTGCAGTAAATAACCCGTTTTCATCAAGATTTTTTCTCTCCTTTGCTGCAAAATTGATATTGTAAAATTTTTTGTAATTGATACCTTTTTTATCCATGTATATAATTCTATTAGCCATTAAATTGGTTACATGGATTTCAAGAACATTTTTGCTCTTCAGTTTGTTTTTGTCAATAATCACCTTGTATTCAGGGCCTATTAAAGTAGCAATTTTATCACCATTCAAATAAACTACTGCAGATTGGCAAACTTTTCCTAAATCGAGCATAATTGCGTCTGAATTGAAATTTGGTTTATCAAAAGTTATTGTATAACTTGCCGTACCAGAAAAACATTTTAATTCTTCTGAATATTTAGTCCACGAAGCAAGATTTTGTATACTAAATGAACCAGGTAAAGTTGGACCTCCTTTAATAAACTTAATATTCCATTTCCCTTGCAGGTTTATTGTATCTTTTAGAGGATAATAAAATTCATATTCGCTGATATTATGTTCAGTATCATACCATTGTAAAATTAGAGTTTCTCCATTATTCAATTTTAAATAAACTTCTGCATATTTTTCATTAACAGGTTTTACTTTAGCTTTACCAAATTTTTTATTCATTGGATTAAACCAAATCGCACATTTACCAGTAGATTCAACACGGACCCAACCATCATAATCATTATCACTCCAGTTGCTTATAAAATAACAAATACCCTCCTTACGTTTGACTTTATTAAACCACAGCTTACAATCAGCCAGATTTTCCGGATCTACATCAATTGTACTTAGAATTTTTTCTATTTCATTCCCTTTAATTATTTGGCCTTTACCTAATTTACAAACTTGATAACCTATATTATTATCAAACTTTATGTCTTTCAATAATTTATAATAAACTTTGCGTCTTTCCTGTAACCTGTATAATCCGGGTAAATCACCGGGGAAATCTTTATGGAAAATTATTGTAGCTCCAGCTTTTGCTAATTCAATAATTTTTTGAAAAGTTTTTAAGGGAATATAATTGCAATGAGGGATTATTAATGTTTTATATTCAGAGTAATTATTAGAAACAATTTTAACCTTTTCAACAGATAGATTAGTAATTTGTTTATCAGAAATAAAATCAAAAAGGTAACCATCTGTTAAAAATTTTTGACTAAGGGATCTTAAATCATCAGGCAATTCATCACTATCAGTTCCAAAATGTTTAAGTAAAGTCTTTCCTCTTTTCGACCAGACATCATATATTGGATAATATATTAACACATCGTTAGCAGGTTTTGAGCTTTGTAAAAATGATTGACAATTAGTTACATATGAATTAACAGATTTAAGGTCTTCCCACCATGTATTAGTGGGAGCAAAGTGAACAGAAGCATAAAATAACCATCCAGGCCATTCTTCAGTAGTAGGTGAATAAGGGGTTCCATGATAGATAAGAAGATTTACACCATTTGCAAAATATCGATCAAAATTTTTCTTGACATCTGCAAGAGAAGAAAGAAAATGTTCATTTAACCAAGTTGCTGCTTCAGCAGAAATCAATTTTTTCCCTGATACGTGGCCAGCTGATGAAGCCAATTTAATGCGCAGTGGCGAAGTACCTTCCGTCTCAGGGATATCACTTGCAGCATAAAGGTCAAGAACATTTGCAGGCGAGCCATGTGCCTGATTTCGTATGAGTGCATTATAATTGAGTGACCAACGTTTCCATACTTTTGTAAAACGTTCCAGCAATAAATCGGAAATAGTTTCTCTATAGTCTGAGAGCACTCTTGAATTTTCTTCTTCAGAATCCTCACCAAAAAGAGCTGGTAAATAATTCCTAAGATCATATCCTTTCATTCTTCTAAATTCTTCGAACATAAGAGGAGTCCAATTTGCCTGACCTATAGCGTCGTCTACTTCATAAGAATCATTAAAAAATGCTCTGATACTTTTAAGCTTTTTCCCTTTTGAATTTTTATCAAATTCCGCTAAAAAGTGTTTAATGGCATTTTCGGAAAAATGGTCAATTACATTACCTTCCCCGCCTCTGCTTGCACGTTCAACCATTTTACCGTGCCATCCCTGGAATACTGCATAAAGTTTCCAATTACCTTCTGGTGCTATCCAATCCAGATTTCCATCTTTGTCTACTCTATCAGTAATATTTATCTTTTCACCATTATTATTGTAAGCTATCAATGCAATTAATGGCAATTTCCTTTTAAAATGAACCTGATCCAGTGCCAGTTCTTGTAAATTAGGATTGACGTTGATTGGATATTTAATTTCTGAAATATCAACTTTATGTTTTACTGTTCTTACTAATGGTTCTTGAATAAATTCGATTTTTTCATTTAAACTTTCGCCTGATTTTAAGTTATAAACTTTATATTGGACATTTTTGCAAGCATCTTCATCTGTAACCCACGGACCACCAAATGGCCAACCTGATGCATTTGCTACATCTACTCCGAGTCCTAATTCTTTAGCTGTATTTAAAGTAAATTCAAGCATCTCCATCCAGCGAGGTGTCAAAAATTTAATGTCCTTATCCTCATAGCCTTTTACTCCATATATTGCCGTAATTTCTACTCCACCAAAACCGGCTTTACTCAATTCTTCCAAATTTTGTTTAAGTCCATCTTTATTTACAGCACTTCCATGCCACCACCATCTTGTCCACGGACGTGTAATATTATTCACATCTGGCCAGTTGACAATATATTTTTTTCCCTGAGCCGTCAGTTCAGAAAAAACAATAGTTATGATAAACAGTATAAAAATAAAACTTATCTCTGATTTCATTTTTCCTATTAACAAAACTTTAATACAAAAAAAATTCAAAATAATTTTCTATAGTTTGATGAAAAAATTCTATCATTTTAAAAGAATCATTTGTTTAGCAGTAATATAATTGTCAGCTTCAAATTTATAGAAGTAAATTCCACTTGGTAAATTATCAGACTTAAAATTTACAGTATATTTACCCTTTTTTAGAAAGTTATCGATCAACACTTTAATTTTCTGACCTAAGCAATTATAAATTGTTAATTTTACATATGAATCAAGAAATACTTCAAATATAATATTCGTATTTGAATTAAAAGGATTTGGATAATTTTGATAAATACGATATTCTTCATTGAAAAAATTTACCTGTTCATCGACTAAGTTAGTATACAATACTTCATGAGCCCCAATATCAGGAGCTTTTCCAAAAAAATTATATCCTATATTCTTACCTGCATCAATCAAATTACTCCCTTTTGCAGGACGCATAAAATCAATTTCTGGTAATTTCCCATCTGATTTTCTTGGTGCAGATAATTGCGATATTTCAAGACTCAAAAAATCATTATCTGAAATACTTATTCCAATATCAAATGAGTTATTTGATAAAGTATTTTTTGTAACATCTATGTATGCTGTGTGAGAACCTCTGGGATTATAACTTAAATTGTTTATCAATATATGATCATATCCATTTACCCATATATTGTCAATTTGTGGACTTTCACGATTTACCATATTGAAGTTTACATCATTTTGATAGGCTGAGTTATTGTACCATTCATTACCAGCCAAATGATGATTAGAATAAAAACCATTTGTTTTATTACCGACAGCTATACAAAATTTTATTGTATGTTTTGGAATAGGATTTGGAATTTTATCTGCAGTATCATGAGCAAAGCCCCCTGCTTTAAAACCATTTCCATCTCCAAGACTCTGAAATGAAGTAGAATAGCCATTATAAAAAGCCCAGCAACTATCGAGTATTACAGATTCATCTGCTCTTATAATATCAAAACCATCATCACTATTAAACCATGCTCGACAACCCTTAAAAACATTCCCTTTCCCTCCAGCATCTGGATGACAACCAAAACCATCATTATTGCTACCAAGTTTGTCTTCTGAAACATTGTCCCAGTTTCTATATGAATCGCAATTTAAAAATAAATTATATCCTCCTTTATAATGCCTTAAACCTGATCCTACATTATCGTGCATGCTGATATTTTCAAAAATGTTATGACTACCCCGACTATAAATACAATAAGATTCCGTATGTGAAGTAATAGTTGTTTGTATTCCAGTCATTTCAATTCCTTTCAAATGAATATAATTACCAATTACATAGATACCAACAACTCTTTTATTTAGTGGTTTTACTGCTGAAAAATCAAATATAGGTGTTTCACCAGTATAAGCCCAATATTTAATAGTTTTTCCTTCCAAGCCGCTTTTATCAAGATAAGTAACGCAGGCGAATAGATTCGATACTACTTTAGAAATCTGTTCTTCTCTTATTTTGTAAAGACCGCCTCTGATATAGACTGTATCACCGGCTTTTGCTAATTCCTGAGCTTTTTGAATCGACTCAAGTGGTTTATCTATAGTTCCCGGGTTTGAATCGTTACCATAAGGTGCAACATAAATTTGTGAATTAATTTTAACAGAAACTATCATTAAAATTACTAATGGGGAAAATATATACTTATGCACTTCTGCCTCTTAATCATTTAGTGAAATTAATTTTACATGATAATGAAAAATATTTGTAAATATTAAGCATTATAGTTTTATTATACTAAAAGGCATGAAGTATTTTAATTATGATTATAATTGCCAGTCTTCTTTCGATTCAAGCTCTTTTAGATTATACTTTGTTTTAGTTTTTTCAACAGATTCTTTATACAATTCATTTAAATCGGGTAACTGTAATTTAGAACCTTTACGAAGGAAGAATGGGGTTTTATAGGTAGGAGCATCAACCTCAATAACTTGACCACCTTTATATTCTTTTTTATTCCATGGGTCAATCCAAATTTCACCATCAGGTAAATAAACTTTTTTCTTTGTTTTTCCCTCTTCCCAGATAATAGAAACTAGTATATCATTTCCAAACTTAAATGTAGTCCAGTCATTCCAGGATTCTTTTTGTTCAGGGTATTCAAGAAATAGAGGTCTTATTATTGGCATTCCAGTTTTATTAGCTATAAGAGCATGTTCATAAAGGTAATCGACGAAATACATTCTCAATTTCGAATAAAATCTCCATACAGCAAGTAATTCGTGGTCAAAAGAAGGTTCATAATCCATATCCCAGAAAACACGGTTATTAGTAGGACCAACTTCCATTATAGGGGAGAAACAAGAGAAACCCATCCATCTTATAGTAACTTCTCGATTAATTTTTCGTGGGTATCCACCAGTATCAGAACCCCAGATCGGGTAACCCATAATAGCACATCTTTGAGCTCCAATTATTACAGAGCGGAGTCCTTCGGGAGGATTTCCAGTATCGCCTGCCCACATTCCACCATATTTTGCACTTCCTGTAAATTGAGCTCGAGGGAACAAAATAAAATCGTTTCCCAGAATCGGTTTTATAGCATCATAAGTTGCTTTTACATATTGACGGGGATAATCATTATAATTTTCTCTATAACTTGTACCAATCGATGTAAATAAATTCAAAGAGTCCAAAAGTTTTTCACCATCAGCACGGTCCAACTTAAAGCCTTTTACTCCCATCTTTGCAAGCTTTGCCGGGCCATTTTCACCCCACCATTTACAAGCTTCCGGATTAGTAAAATCAATTAAAACCTGTCGTAAATTTTTTCTAACTCTGCTTTTAAGATCATATTTTCTACTTTCAGCTGTGTCTGCCATTTTCCCCATAACAAAAGGTCCAATCCATAACATTGTCTTAATATTCTTCAAGTCAAGCCACTTAATCATTCTTTCAAAATTTGGTAGACGTTCATAATCAATTTCGTAATCATCAAAGCCATCTGGTCCTGGACCCCAAGGTCTATCAATCCAGTATGCTGTACACGGGATATCATATGCTTCCATTAATAAAATTTCTTCAGTTATTTGAGAATTATAAGGAGAATTTACCTCTGTACCATCATAGTACATTTTATTATTAAAATGTTCATCTCGCCAGCGCCATGGCCCGAATGCCCACTTTGGAGGAACAAATGAAGGTCCTGTCTGTAGCGCATGACGTTTAACTAAATCTGCAGGAGTTTTATCCATCATTAATGTAAATGATAGAACAGGACCTTCAAATGAAATGCTAACAATATCATTTCGTTCTTTACAAAAATCAATTACTCCTGTCCATGTACCATGAATGAAGTATGCATAATTTCCCGAGGATATAAAAAATGGTGCATAAGCAGAAACCGTTGGCTTTAATTTTACATCAACTTTTTGTCCTCTTAAATTTAATCCCTCTTTTATACCTTTTTCCCACGATTTATTTTGGTCGCCATCTACTACACGCTCAAATATTCCAGTAAAGTATTCATCAGACTTAACTTTTGTATTAATTACCCAACCTGATGGCTTAAGTCTATGACCTTCCAAATTAAACTTCATATTTAGATCTTTATCAATTATCTCTATTTCTAAGATTACAGAATGTCCATCATAATCCCATCTATATATAAATTTATTTTTTGTAGAAGGAATATTAACTGGCAAACCTTTCAACCAGCTTATCTTCCCATCTATAAAAAAACCAATCCCCCCTGTTGAATCATTGGACTCGATCAGAATATCATTACCAAATGAATTATTAATCTTAATAGAAACGAATGAATTTATCGGACTAATTGAAATATTTACTCTCTTATTTGATTGACATAAAGCAGGTTTTATAACTATTAAAAAAGATATTGCCAGATATACAATTTTTTTACATAAAAAGTATTTATTCATGGTATAGTCTCATTTTTAATAATGTTATATATTAGAGAGAAAAAATATTCTAAAATTATTTATTTTCATAAACAGAAAATATATCATCTAAGTAATACCATCTTTCTACTTATTAAAATATTATTAGTTTTCATCATACAAAAATAAATACCAGAAGATACCGAATAACCATTCATATCTTTACCATTCCATTGAACAGTATATGACCCTGCATTATGAAATTCATTATTAACAAGATTAATCACCTCCTCTCCGCGAGCATTATAAATAATTAATGTTACATTCGTTGCTACTGGCAATTGATAATATATTATAGTAGAAGGATTAAATGGATTTGGATAATTTTGTATTAGATATTTATTGGGTATTATTGGTTTGCTTTCAACAGAAGTTAAAGGTTTAGGAGAAATAATAATTTCATCAAGATTACCGAAATCAGAACCCGTAGTTGAAAACCGAATTGTATTATCATATCCAGAGTTTAAAGTGATATCAATGCTATCAATTACGTAATTTGTCCAAGCGCCTGTAGAACGCATGGTTAAATTTTTTGATACATCATTAACAATTAAAGCTCCTGTTCTATCCACATTACCTAGTGCATATCTGAAATATAATTTAAGTAATCCACCACTAAATCCTGGCACGAAAGTAAATTCAACTGCACTATTATTTACATCAAAATTTGTGAAACCCGTACCATTATAACCCAAGTGATTTGATTCAATAAATACTGTCCCAATAGTCGAAGCATCTTCTGCCTGAAAGGTAAAATAATTGTTTGGAGTTATCATTAATATTTTTGAATGAAATGATTCTACATTATTAGTATCAGTGACTGTTAGTGAATAATAATATGTTTTACCCGTTAAAAGATTTTTATCAATAAAAGATATTTCATTTTTGTCCACAGAAAAAATCTGTGCTGATTTCAGATCTGAGTATTCTGAGCGGTAAATATTAACTTTTGAGATTGCTTCTATGTTTTGAATCCTCCAGAGTAATAAAACAGAATTTGAATCATATCTATAATCAATATTTTGCGGAGCTAAAGGTCTAATAGTTGGTGTAATTTCTATTATCTCAGAAAGTTGAGATTTGTTACCATCAATATCATAGGCAACAACAGCATAATAATAAGATGAATCAATAACAACATTTGTATCAATGAATGAAGTTTTATTACCCACATCAAAAGAATCAATGAAATTATTTCTATCTTTACCTTTATAAACAATATATCCAGCTAAATCTGATTCCGTATTTGCATCCCATTGAATTATAACGGTATCACCTGATGAAAATCCTCTTATATTTTGGGGGTTATCAGGTGGTCGAAGACTATCCGGAATAAATGTATTCTTACCAATAAAAAAGCTGGTGTGTGGTGGTTGATTATATCCTACATTTTGCCATGCAATTGAAAGACGATATTGTCTATCGTGCATAAGAGTGACCAACCGATATGATGTTTCAATATTTGTAGTATAGATTCTGAGAGCTTTATTATCGCTTGTGCGCCAGATTACTTCTTCGCGCCAGTCACCCAATAAATCTGCTTGAAGTGATGGAGTTGCTTTAGTCCCATTATTAGATATGCATCCATTAGCAACTAACAAAGTTGGGTTAATATTCCCATCATATTTTCTGATACTTATATTATCCAATAGTTCACGCAAAGGGTCACCGTCCCACCATATAACAAAATTAGCTGAAGGGGGAGTTGGTCCAACTCTAACATTATTAGCACTTCTTAATCCATCAGTTCCACCCCAGCATTCCATACCATCATAATTATCATCTAAATTAGCAGAAACTCCTCTTCCAACATCAGCTGGACCGGTACCCCATATAATTTCACCTGTTTTTCCATCGAGGAGTGCAGAACCAACTCTTGCATTTTCATGTATGCCCCAAATTTCCAGTCCTGGACGATTCGGATCAATATCAGAAACATGCAATGCATCACCATGACCTAATCCCGAATTCCACATTCCTTTACCATCATCGTCTAAAGCCATTGCTCCATAAACAATTTCATCTTTCCCATCACCATCAAGATCTGCAACACTTAAATTATGATTACCTTGACCAGTATAAGTAGGGTAACCATTATTAGTATCAAATATCCATCTTACCTTTAGTTGACGATCTCTATAGTCCCATGCCACCAACACTGTTCTTGTATAATAGCCTCTACACATAATAAGACTTGGATGTTTGCCATCAAGATAAGCAACACATGCAAGGAATCGATCTACTCTATTTCCATATGAATCGCCCCAGGAGCTAACATCACCACGTGGGGGCAAATAATCCGTGGTTACGAGAGCTTTACCTGTTAATCCATCAAAAATAGTTAAATATTCAGGGCCAGATAAAATATAACCACTGGAATTTCGATAATCTGCATTCGGATCCCCAATAACATTCCCTTCGCCATCAATAGATCCATCTGCTGTTTTACATGCAACCTCAGCTTTGCCATCACCATCAAGATCATAAACAATAAACTGAGTATAATGTGCTCCTGCTCTAATATTTTTTCCAAGATCGATACGCCATAACAAAGTTCCATCCAATTCCAAACCATCAAGATAAACATTACCAGTGTACCCACTTTGTGAATTATCTTTTGAATTCGATGGATCCCATTTTAAAACTATTTCATATTCACCATCTCCATCTAAATCACCTACACTAGCATCATTTGGACTATAAGAATAATTTACCCCATCGGGTGTTTTTCCAGAAGGTGGTAACTGTAAAGGTATTGTTTTATAAATCTGTTCCCATGGTTTAACATTATCAGAAGCTTCCTGTTCTACACCGTTAATAATTGATTTAATTGTGTAACGATCGTTAATTGTACCATTTATGTCAATAAAGTTAGTCGAGTTTTCAATAGGAGTTTCGTTAATTTTAATATTATTACGATAAACATTGAATTTTATATTAGAAGGATCTGTTGATAGTAAGCGCCATCCAATGTATATACCCTTATCTTTAGCAGGGACTGCAACTAAACCGCGCGTTAACCTTTCTAATTGCTGTGCATATAAAACCGTAACGTATAATACAACAAACAATATTAATCTTAAATATTTCATAGCTCCCCCTAAGTTGAACTAACCTTGTTAAAATAATTTATTAATTGCTTATTAAGTACGTGTAGAAAAATTTAGATTAGACTTAATTTGACTCTCCACACAGTAAGATTTAAACTACTTTTGATTGACTATTATAAACAAATAGGATTTAGAAAAATATTCATTAAAAAAAATTTAGATGTTAAAATGCTTTTTTAGTTCAATTAATAATGAATTGTGGTCAATTGGTTTTTATTTCCCAATTGACCACTTAAAAAATAAATTAAATATTATTTCATTAATACCATCTTCTTAGATGCAATAAAATTATTGCCATTAATACCTACTGCATGAATATTATAAATATAGACACCGCTACTCAAGTTGGAAGCATTGAAATTAAATGAATGAACACCAGCAGGCAAATTCTTTTCAGATGCCTCAAAGACTTTTTGACCTAATACGTTATAAATCGTAAGAGTAACATTAGATTGTTCCGGTAACCCAAATTCAAATGTTGTAGACGGATTGAAAGGATTTGGATAATTATTACTCAGATAATACAGATTTGGAATGCCTGCATTATTAGATTTTACAGAAGTATAATTTTCCCATGTTATTAATGCAGATGCACTGTCGCCCGGGATATAAACATATTTTGCATTATACATAGAATCTCTTAATGCGGCTATAATTTGTTCACGATTTGCAAGATAAATAGCTTTTTTATCAGGGAACCAGTTTAGATCTCCCAATGGTAATCCATCGGAACCTGCCGTTAATAAAGTATCGTTTGTATATTTCAAATCAAAGTTTGGTGGCCAATGCAAGACTGGTTGTCCGTTAGCATCATATGTTACAGGTGGCTGAATTCTCCAATCACGAAAAACCGGACCTTTAAACCAATGATAATCCAGCCATGCTAACATACTATCGATATTTTTTGGTGGATTAATAAAATTAGGATTCATTTGCCAATAATTTTTACCAATCCTAAAGTTATTGTCAGCTAAAATTGTTGAATCTACATCTGCATTCCATAATAATACTTGCTTTAATGTATCAGCAAATCTTGTACGATAGTATTCAAAGAATTTGGGGTCCAGATACATTAAATTCATACCGTGATAAAGTGAAATTGAATCAAGTTTTTCCTTAACATCAGTAAAATATTCCCATGTTGTAAAATAAGATTCATAACCATTTGTATTTGGCATACGACCTCTCCAGCTCCAGTTGTAGAAAATATTATTTGCCTGAATTGCTTCGTACCAGTGGAGCTCATGAGCATTTATTTGCATATTTAAATATGTGTTATGCAACACATACATTTTTGAAGTAAAAAAGTTACCACCATTACCAAATTCTCTGGCTTGATTGACTGAGGTATTATTTTCAAAAGTAAATTTTTCACATGCAGCATCTATACGAATAGGCATACCTCCAAAAGGAGAACTAGTTCTTCTTACACCGTTGATAAATACACAATTAGTAATCGTAATTTCTTGAGTTGGCGCAGTAGTTCTTGTGCAATGATCTACATAATCAGTAAATGCACAATTATCCCAAACTATTTTATAACCACCATAATTGCGAACAAATGAAGAAATATTTACATCATTCCCATGCAATCCACTCAATAAAATGTTTTTAAGTGTAATACTTCCTCCTGCACGTAAATTAAACATGTCTCTTGCTCTACCATCTGCCCCCGGAGTTTGTAAGAAGACAGGAGGATTTGGGTCGTTCATAATCCAGCCATTATAGGGACCTTCTATAACCAGATCAAAATCAACTTCAAGTGCTCCATCAAATGCATAAAATTTACCGCTTTCAACTTTGTAAACTTTATGTGCTTGAGTACCATCTGGTAATGTGTCGGATGCAATTTGATGATTAACATACTGGTTTGGATCAAGAACCATTTCTTGTGCCAGTAGGAATGAAACAAACATAAAATAACAAAAAGATAAGAGTACTACCTTTTTCATATTTCCCTCCTTATTATTGATTAGATAGTTTTTATTCAGAAGATAAGGTTTAATTAGGTTAATTTGATTTTATGAGATCTTTTTATTGGATGTGAAATTCATGTGAAAAAATTCAAAATGAATAACGAATTCCCATATCTGCCGTTGTTCCGTAATATTCAACACCAGATAATTTTTTCAACACACTCCTGAACTGGCGATCTGGGCGATTGGTAATGTTATTTATATTAAGATACAACTGTAGTCCTTCTACCCATGGAAGTTTTAGGTAAGCAGTAAGATCCCATCTATAATATGCGTCAGTATATGAATCCAGTTCTTGATAAACAGGGTCTGCACTTCTTAACACATTATCTTGATATAAGAATGATAATCTTGCAGAAAAATCACCAATATCGATCCCCAAAGTTAAGTTCAATATATCATTGGGTTGATTAACCAATCTTCCTGTTCTTGTTGTGTCTATATATGTGTATTTTTTAAATGGTCCTGTACCAATTGCTACACTCTTAAAATAAGGATAGCGAGTAACCGAATTGATATGAGTGTAATTAATATTAAATACCAAACCATGTAAAAATGAGGGTAAATACCAGAAATGAGTTTGCCAATCTAATTCAATCCCTCTTACATAAGAAGTTTCTTTTAAGTTTGTCCAGGTATTAATTGCTGTATATACAACTGGAGATAACTTATACCTATAATTAATCTTTGAAGCGTCTTTTGTATAATATCTTATTGGTACGATTAAATTATCTATTTCTTTATAAAAGAAACCTGCTGTAAATAATCCTATATGATTTTCATATATGGAAGCATAAATATCGTAATTTTGTGTTATTGCAGGTTTTAAATATGGATTTCCTAAACTAAGAGTTGGGTCACTATATGTATCAACATATAAGTAAGGAGATACGGCACGATAATCCGGGTAAATTATACTTTTAGTACTTGCAATTCGAATATCTAACCAGTTGGTTGGTTTTATTCTTAAAAGAACTTGTGGGAACCAGTTTCCATCTTTTGTAGAATCCCAGCGTACTTTTTTATGGTCGTAGTAATATTCTCCAGGTGTAGTCAATCTTCCAAAAACATAAGTGGAATCAGCTTCATAATTGAAACCAAACCATTCATATCTTATACCTGTTAACAAGGTTAGATATTTCCCTAAATTAATTTCAGACATTATATAGCCAGCCCAGAAATTTCTAATATAGTTATAATCATACTGGGTAGATTCAAGAGGAGAAGGGAGATAGTACCCATATTGTTTTGCTAAATCTTCCATATGATGCATCTTCCAAATTGATACTTTGTTGTAAAAAACACTCCCACTTATCCCTTCATTACCAGAAAGAAAATCCCCAACATCATAATCTGGGTCGGCAAATAGAATAGCACGTAATCCATTATCTTGTTTCTGTATTCCGAGATCTGTCCATATAGAATCTCTTAAAAGTGTATTGAAATTACCTGCTAAACCACCTCTGTCAGTGTCTATGTACCATTGTGTTTCGTCATTATTTCTAGAATTATGTTCATATTTGCCACCAAGTTTAATATTAGCAGAAAGGAAATTTGTAATAGTAAAAGGTATTTTGAAATTTAATATTGCAGATTGAGCTGACTCATCTACATCACGAATAAGTGTAGAAGTATTTGTTACTATTTTATCTTTTTCAAGAACAGTAACAGAATTAAGAAAAGTACTTGGAGTCATACTTTTCTGATTAGTAACTGAACTAGTCCATCCCTGAACTCCACCCGACCTTGTTCTTATATCTAATCTTAAATCTCCAGGATTACGTTGTTTAGTAATTGAATTTGATAATGAAAAATCCATATTAACATTGTAAAATTCGAATTCACCCTGTAATGCATTTCCTATAATCGTATTAGTAAATTCTCTCTCGGCGGCAAATCCACGCCAATCATAATCTGTAGAAAAATAATTTTGCTGTTCTATTTGATGTTCATTAAGACTACCAATAAAATTATTTAATATTAACGAACCATTTGATAATTGATAATCAAGTACTAAGCTACCACCGAATCTTTTTCTATCTCTAACGACATCACTAATTGTCACACTAGCAAGGTCAACAGGAATCAATCCACCTATTATTATAGCTTCTTCGTTAATAGAATATCCAGCAGTTAATACATCTGAATTTCGATTATACTTATCAATGTAACCTGAAAGTTGAACCCCTAATTTGTCATCTAAAAAACGATTTGTAATTAGTCCAGTTACTCTATAATTACCAAATGGGTTTTTATTTGCAAGCGATGCATATCCATTTTGAACAGAAAAATTACTATGAAATCCTTCTCGAGCTTTGCTTATTCGAAGGTTAACAGTACCGCCTACTGCATCTGCATCCATATCAGCTGTAAGTACTTTAGTAACTTCAATACCGGAAAGTATATTGGGAGCTATCATATTTAAATCAACACTACGATTATCTCGGTCTGTTGATTGCAATCTTACTCCATTCATCATCATAACATTGTATTGAGGGGATAGACCGCGTATAGTTACTTTTTGTCCTTCACCACCACTTCTAATTATTGAGATACCGGGTAATCTTGCTACAGATTCTGCAGCATTAACATCAGGGATGTCTCGTATACGGTCTGAGGATACAACATTTTTAATTGTATTAGCAGATAATTGTTGATTAATTGCTTCAACTTGACCACCTGCCTGCGCAGTTATAACCACTTCGCCAGTTTCCAATGCAACATACTCCAGTTTTACATTTACTTCCATTGTCATACCTGGTTTTACGGTGACCGGGATTTTTTGGTCTTTATAACCAAGATATTTAACGATTAAATTGTAATCACCTGGTGGAATATTTCGTATTAAATAACTCCCATCATAAGATGCAGCATCACCTAAAGTTGTACCTTCAAGCAGAACATTGGCCCCCGGCAGAGCTTCTTCTGTAGTTTTATCTGTAATTTTTCCTCTTATTCTTCCCGAGCTCTGCGCATTTATAATATTAGATCCATATAAAATTAAAAGTAGGGACAAAAATATTATCTTAACTCTTTTCATATCTTATTCCTTATTTAATTGGAGGTAAATTTTATGATTATAATAATTACTTGATAACATAGCATCAGAAATGCAGTAGCATCTTAAATATTACGTTCTATTATCTTCTTATATCGAAATTCATTACTATCGAAATAAAGAGTATCTTTTGGTAAATAAGTCTTCAAGTCAAACGAATTTGAAATTACTCTGCGCCAGTGATTAATATCTTTAATAACTCCTCTCGATATAGCCTGAACACCGATGTTCCCTAAAACAGCTGCTTCAACTGGACCAGTCACAACTTCACAGCCAGTAGCATTAGAAGTAAGCTGCTTAAGAAGCTCATTTTGAATTCCACCACCAACAATATGTAGACGTTCTATTTTATATCCTAAAATCGACTCAAGCTTTTTAAAAGTTTCACGATAAGAAAACGCAAGACTTTCTAAAATTACTCTTATTATAAATCCCTTATCAGAATTAAAAATTTGTTCGGACTCTTCTAAGAAGTTTATTACTTTTTCTGGCATTTCACCAGCTTTTAGGAATCTGGAATCGGATAGGTCTACCCATGCATCTGCTGACCCATATTTTTCTGCCATTTCTGTTAATTTAGCATAAGTAAATTTCTTCTCTTCTTTCTCATCCCAATAATGTTTACATTCCTGTATTGGCCATAATCCAATAATATTTTTAAGAAATCGGATTGTTTTGTTAAATCCACCCTCATTTGTAAAATTATTTTCAAGAGCTTCTTCAGTCAAAATAGGATGATTTAATTCTACACCCATTAAAGACCATGTACCTGAACTTAAGAAAGCCCAATTATTGTTTTGAGCAGAAACAGAAACAACTGCAGAAGCAGTATCGTGACATGTTGTTGCAATTACTGTAATATTAGATGCTAAGTTAATCTTTTGAGCAACAGAATTTAAAATATTTCCTATAATGGTTCCGGGTTCAACTATTTGTGGAAATATTTGTCTTGGTAAACCTAATAAGTCAATTAATTTCCACGACCAGTTTCTTTCATAAGGGTCTATTAATCCTGATGTAGAAGCAATAGAATATTCTGAAACTTTTTTACCTGTTAACAAAAAATTTAAAAAGTCAGGAATAAATAATATTTTATCTGCAATATTAAGTAAGTTTAATTTTCTTTTCTTCTCAGATAATAATTGATAAATTGTATTTATCTGTACAAATTGAATACCTGTATTTTTATAAATTTCTTCTCTTGGTACAATTTTGAAAGCCTCTTCCATGATATTATCTGTTCTGTCGTCACGATAATGAAATGGATAACCAAGAATTCTATTATCTGCATCAATTAATACATAATCAACTCCCCATGTATCAATACCTATACTTTCAAAGTCGTCCCCAAATTCTTTGCGCGCTTTTTTTAATCCTTCCAAAATCTGTTCATAAATTTCCAAAATATCCCAGTAGAAACCATAATCATATTTAATTGATGGCGTTATAAAGCGGTGGACTTCATGCAGGATTATTTTTTCCTGATTTAATAATCCCACCATACATCGACCGCTTTCTGCACCTAAATCAAAAGCAATTATCTTTTTTTCTTTCATATTTTTGACCAATTTATTTTACAGAATTTAAATTCAGGCAGGAATAATTTTAATTTTACTTTTGACTCAACAAAAAATTTATTTACGAAAAAGTTAATTTTATATCTTAATGCTTTTCATTCAATAAATTAATATTGAGATAAGTGGAGAGTAATTAGAGGGAAAAAATATTTATATTAAAGATTATCTTTTAACAATCTTGTATTGAACAACAACATCGTCAAAATCCTTATAACTTTTTCTATTTTCCAAAATATCTATTAAAATATCAGTAGCAGTTTTACCTATTAAATAAGGATTTTGATCAACTGTGTAATATGGTACACCTAATCTTGCAACGACCGTATTATCACCAAATTCACCTAAAAGTATATCGTCTGGGACCGATAAATTTTTATCCAGAATTGCTCTACCGGCTCCATAAGTTATAAGACCACCAATACTTATTACAGCATCGACTTTTATTCCAGAGTCAAGCAAAGCTGACATTTTATTATAGCTATCTTCTATACTTCTGAATGTATGTAATACTAAATCAGGATTAAATTCAATACCAAAATCTCTTAACGCTTTTTGATAACCAATAAATCTATCTTTACATACTGGAATAAGTGTGTTTGGACCTAAGAAAAGAATATTTTTTCTGCCTTCTTTAATCATTTCTGATGTTAATTCATATGCAGCACCAACATCATCAATTTTTACTGATGTAAACGGGAGTTCATCAATTTTACGATCCCAGCATACAATCTTAATTCCCTCATCATCTAAATTTTTGTATAAGGATAAATTTTCGTCTCCTCCTGCTGCGTTAAGCAAGATACCATCAACCCCTATATCAGATAAAAATTCTATTTTATGTCTTTCTTTATAAATATCTTCGTCGTGTACCATTAATAAACATTCATAACCTTTATTACTCGCTTCTTCATACATTCCACGAACAGCCTCTGAGAAAAAAGATATTCTTAAGTCAGGTATTAAAACACCTAATATCCTGCTTTTGTTTGTTATAAGAGAGCGGGCCAATATATTTGGACGGTAACCCATCTCTTTACATTTTTCTTTAACACGTAACTTTGTTTCTTCCGAAATATCATTAAAATCCCGGAGAGCTTTTGAAACTGTTGCTGGCGTGATTGATAACTCACGAGCTATATCCTTTAATGTAACCTTTCTTTTTTTGAAATTTTTACTCACAAAGATCCGAACTGTTAATATTTAATTTAAGTAATAATAAAATTTTTGTGCAAAAAACTCAAGATTTGCAATTTAATGTTTGGATATAGCTCCGCCAAGTCAATTACATATAAACATTTTAACAACTAAACCATATCTAAAATCTTATTAAAGCTTTTCGAAAACCTTTAAGTTTTAAGACTTAAAAAAGAGCTATTTAAAGCTCCTTTAATATTTTTACTTAAAGCTTTTCGATTCTAATTCAATCTATTAATTTATATATTTTTTGTCAAGTTAAATTTTTTTCTACATTTAGATTTTTTCTCAAAAATGTTCATAATTTACTTGTCCTATCCTTTACCTTACAAAAAAAATTTTATTTAAATATTCTACAGGATGATAAATTTTGAATTCATTATTTGTGAAACTATGTAGTTGTTCTCTACAAGATATCCCATTTGCCAAAACAACTAGATTGCTTAATTCATCATAATTGGATTTAATATTGTTAATCAATTCCAACCCCAAACTTTTACTTATTTTATAATATTTATTTTTATAACCAAAGCTACCTGCCATACCACAGCATTCCTGTACTGACATTTTAATTTTAAGTCCAAGCTTATTAAAAAAATTTATTACAGCACTTTCTCTCGTTAATGATTTTAGTTGACAATGATTATGAAAAAAGATTTTATCATCAATCTGTTTCAATAAATTTTTAATTGATTCAAACTCAATTATTCCACTATTTAGAAGAATCTCTAAGTATTCAAAAACATCATAACACTTATTAATTATTCGTGAATATAAAACTTCATCTTTAATAAGATTTTTATAATCATATCTAATCATCGATAGTACAGTCGGTTCTAAAAATAAAATTTCATATTCTTCATTAATTAACTTATTCAAATATTTTAAAGTATTTTCAGCTTTCCTTTTAGCATATTTTATATAACCCTGTGAAAGTGCTGCTCTCCCATCATCAATTACCTTACCCAGAGCTGGTTTGAGACCTAACTTTTCTAATAGTTCAAGAGCAGCAATTCCAGTTTGAGGATTATTATAATTTGTATATATATCATTAAAAATGATAACTTTCTTTGAAATTAATAATCGATTTGAAATTAATGGTTCTACTGGCTTTCTTTTTTTATATAAACTCCTGAATGTCCACCTTTCATACCACCTGCTTTTAGTTTAAAGCAGTTAAAGCTATCTCTCTACCCGAAGCAATATCAAAGATTTTATTAAACAGAAATTTTAGAGGGACAAAATTTATAATCTGATTGACAATTGTTGGGAATAAAGATGCGATAGATGCTAATAAAGAATAATGAGCAAAAAATTCTTTCTGTAATGATAGTAAAGAAATTTTATTTAATCGATTTTTTATTACAGTATTTAGTTTTGGGATATCAATTCTAACAGGACAATTAGGTATACATCTGCTACAGCCTGTACACAATTCTGCAAATCTAGCCTTCATTAAATTTTTTGTTGTAATAAAAGTCCATGCTGCACCAATTCCACCTGTATAAACTTCTCCACCAAAAGCATGCCCTCCTACTGTTTGAAAGTTAGCACAAACATTCATACATGCACTGCAACGGATGCAATATAAAGCTTCTTTGAGTTCCTCATCTTTTTTTATTTCTGTACGTCCGTTATCAATTAACACCAAATAAAATTCCCTTTTTATATCATTTCTTTTGTTATAATTTCTTAATGGTAAATCCAATGGTGGTTCTAGAATGTTTGTGTAGCTTGTTAATGTTTGACCGGTTGCACTTGCTGCCAGTAACTTAATAAAAGTACCAAAATCTTTTTTACTTTTAATCACTTTTTCAATACCAGCAATTGCAATATGAATAGCAGGTAATTGTGTAGTTAATCTAATATTACCTTCACTTTCTACTAATAACAATGCCCCTTCCTCAGCTGCTATAAGATTTGCACCTGTAATTCCAATATCTGCCATTAAAAATTTTTTTCTCAAAATATCACGGGCAAACTGAGTTAATTCTTCTCCTGTATCAAGAGCTTTATCTGTTACAAAATTACTCTTGAACAATTCTGAAATTCGTTCCCTGGAGCGGTGAATTGCTGGAGCAACAATATGCGAAGGATGTTCTTTAGATACCTGAAGTATAAATTCTGCAAGATCTGTTTCTGCAACTTCTATATTATTTTTTTCTAGAACTGAATTCAATCCAATTTCTTCTGAAGTAATTGACTTCGATTTTACTACTAATTTAGAGTTACGTCTAAGGCAAATATCTTTAATATATTCAACTGCTTCATCTGCATTTTTTGCTAAAAATACTTTACCACCTCTCGACTCAATTGTTTTTGTCAATGTTTTTATTAATTCTTTAGAATTTTCAATTGACCATTCTTTAATTTGTCTGGCCTTGTTTTTTAATTCCTCATAATTATCTATTTTCTTTATTGCCAGATATCTTTTATTATTAAAAGATTGTGTATTTAGACGTATAGCATTACTCTCAACATTTAATGCCATTTCAATAGCTTTATAGAAGTTTGCTTTTTGAGACTTATCTGCTACCTGGCGCGGGTGAATAAATTCATTCATACTTATTAAATAATTATTATATGTAAAATTCCTGGTCCATGAACTCCTCTAACCAGCGGACCCATATCTGCAGTTGCACTTGAACCCGTAATAATAGAAAAACTTTTAAGCAAATCATTATTATCAAATATTTTACCTAAGAATAATTGATCAATATCTGAAATTATACTTTGATGTTTTAATAAGACGATATGATTATTGCATAAAATACTTATATAATTTGCAATAGAATTTTTAGTAGATATGCAAATAGAACCTGTAGAAGCAATACCACAGAATGCATCGGTAATCCCGGTATTTATAGATGATAATTGCTCATCTGATGGATTTAATAAAAAATTTTTCTTTGTCATTAATTCACGAAAAAACATATTATAAATTTCATCGTCAATAGATAATAAAACATCTTTTTCATTCTCAAGAATTTTTAATAAAACATGAGGTAACTGATTTTGTTTATAATATAAATTCGTGATTCTTGCACTTGCTGCCTCTGCAGATTCACAGAACTGTGAGATTATTTTGAGATGTTCACCCATTCAATTTTTTATTTTCTAAATAGTTTTTTATTTCACTTGCTACAATTAATTCTTCATTTGTAGGAATTACTGCAATCTTTACATTAGACGACGAATGGGAAATCAAATCCTCAATAATATTACTTTGATTTTTATCATCGTCCAATATTATCCCAAGATTTTCCATATTCTGAAGAATTTCTTTTCGAAGTAAAGGTGAGTTTTGTCCGGCTCCTCCAGTAAAAACTATGCAATCTACACCGTTTAATATTGCTAAATATTCTCCAATATATCTTTTCACAAAATATGCAAAAGTTTTAAATGCAAGTTTTGCTCTTTCATTCCCTTCATCCATTTGTTTTTCTATATCTCTAAAATCACCACTAAAACCAGATATACCAAACAATCCACTTTGAGACATAAGAATATCTGACATCTGCTGAACAGTTAAATTTTCTTTATGCATTATATATAATAATGCAAAAGGATCTAAATCACCCGTTCTTTTTGCATTTAGTAAACCAGATTGTGGGCTCATTCCCATTGAAGTATCTACAGACCATCCATCTTTAATAGCACAGACAGAAGAACTTCCACCTAAATGACATGAAATGATTTTGTTACTTCCGAAAAGTTCCACGGTTCTTTTTGCAATATATCTATGAGAAGCTCCATGAAATCCATATTTTCTTACACCGTATTTCTCATAATACACATATGGTATTCCATACAAATAAGCTTCTGGTGGAATATTTTTATGAAAGTGAGTTTCAAATAATCCAATTAGTGGTATAGACTTCAACAACTTCTTAAATATTTCTATGGCTGTTATATACACATCAGTATGAAGTTGTGCAAGAAATCTGTATTCTTTCATTGTGTTAATTACCGTATCGTTTAGTTCAACACAACCTGTAATGCCTTTAGCTAAGACTGTTTTGAATCCCACTGCGGATATTGAATTCAATGGGATTAACTTTTCAAGAGTTTCAAGAGTCAAGTTTATAGCATCATAATAATTTTTTATTTCTTTGATTATAGTAACTTTATCATCATCTCCAAAACGGTAATTAAAAATTCCTTCTTTATCACCTATTCTTTCTACTGCAGCCTGATAAATAATATTAAAATTATTATCAAACAATTTACACTTATAGGATGTACTCCCTGGATTTGCTATTAGAATTTTCATGGCTTTACTGTTTTTTTAATCTATTTAATATTTTTTCTGTTACTTCTTTTATTAATTTTTCCAGATCCTGTTCTTCATTTACTTTAGTTTTAGATGGGAACGTAAAGGGAGTGACATCACATGCAGCCACTTTACCACTAAGATTAAATTTTTCCCTTAAACTTAATAATCGATCCCTTTCATATTCAGGCAACACATTTAAATTCCCTAATTGAATAGCCTTCCACACAATGCTTGCCGTATGTTCAAGAGTTTCCATTTTGTAATAAGCATTTAACAAATCCGTACCTAAAGATAAAGCTCCATGGTTTTCTAATAAAACAACATCAGAAGATTTAATATGTTCTCTTATTGACTCAGGGATTTCCATAGTTGATGGTAAACCATACTTAGCAATTGGGACAGCCCCGATTACAATTACAGCTTCAGGAAGAATGCATTTATTAAGTGGTATACCGGCTACGGCAAAGCTTGTGGCATATTGTGGATGTGCATGAACAACTGCTTTGATATCAGGCCTTTCTTTATAAACTTCCAGGTGCATCTTAATTTCGCTCGATGGTCTATATCCTGAATTCGAAGAAATAACTTTGCCAGTGTTATCAACTTTTATAATCATATCAGCACTCATAAATCCCTTACTTACACCAGTTGGTGTAGTAAGAATTTCATTATCATTTAATTTAACAGTAATATTTCCATCATTAGCAGCAACAAAACCCCGAGTCCATATTCTTTTACCAATATCTATAATTAATCTTTTAAGCTCCCATTCACTAGCCATTTGAATTCTCCTTTAAATGACATTTATTAATAGAAAAAAAATCAAATTTCTTTGTAATCAATTTTATCAACAATTGCAATAATTAATGTTCTAATTGGAGCCAAATCTATATTAAATACATTTTTTGCCACTCCAGGAGCGCCACCACACACAACAATATCGTTAATACCTGCTCCAATGTAATCAACTGCAACCCATTCATTACCATACTCAGTTCCATCTGGTAATATTGGTTGAACCACAAAAACTATTTTCCCTTCATAAGCTTCGTGTTTTATTGTTGATACAATTCTTTTTTTAACTTTTGCAAGAAACATATTATGCTATTGTATCAATTAATTCAACAATACTTGCATTAATAGGTGCATATCCATTATCAAAAGCTTGAGCAGCATCTGTACTTGTAACATAAACTACTTTATCGCCAGGAGCAGCCAGTCGTTTTGGATCAGCAACTACAAGTGGTTCTTCTGTAATTTTATTTTCTGACGATACAGGTTGAACAATGTACATTCTACATCCATCGATTTCTTTAACTTTTCTGGTTGCCCAGACAACACCGAAAACTATTCCAATTTTCATATTAAACTTTATTTGTTAATTGAATATTATCAATAATTGCTATTACCACTGCATCAATAGGTGCATTTTTTGTTTCTTCAGTCATTCTTGCAGATGAGCCATAGGTTAACAATACCAAACTTCCTTCTCCAGCCTGAACTGCATCAACTGCCACATGATAACTTTTCAACGGATTACCATTATGGTCAACCTCTTTGCATAAAAGCAACTTTTTCCCTTCCAGATTTTTATCTTTTTGAGTAGAAACTATTGTTCCTATTACTTTTGCAATAATCATATCATTTATTAAAGGATTTTTCTATTTCATCTACAGGTCTTGGTATAATCAGATGTGAAATAACTTCTCCAATTTTTGAAGCAGCAGAAATGCCAGCATCTATTGCTGAACGAACTGCTGCAACATCTCCTTCAATCACAAAAGAAACATAACCGCTACCAATTTGCCTCCACTCTACAAGTTCTACATTAGCTGCTTTAACTGCAGCATCGGCTCCGATAATTAAAGGAGCAATTCCTTTGGTTTCTAAAATTCCTATTGCATTTTTTGTAGCCATTTATTACTCCATTTTTAATTATACAAATCTAAAAGCACCATGAGTCATTATTCTTCTTTTACGAACAAAATCAAGAGGTGTACATATTCCTTCTCCGGTAGGAGTTGCTATTGTATGAGAAAAATATGCCTCCCCCAGATCTCCTCCATCCCCCCGAAGCGTTCCACCATTAATTACCTGTACATCACAATCCAATCTCTTTGTATAAATAGTTGCTCTATTCATATCTCGGGTAAATATACTTGCTGTATGTTTAAATCCATGTTCAGCTTCTAAAGTGGCATTAAGACCATCTTCAAAATTTTTTACTCTTACAACTGGTATACAGCATGTCATTTGTTCAGTTACTACCCAAGGATGATTTCTATCTGTTTCACCAAATAATAAAGGTACATTTTCTGATATTTCAATATTAATTGCTTTTGCTAAAAACTTTGCTGACTTACCGACATATTCCCTTTTAATGACCCAGTGCTTGCCATGTAGCTCTAATGTCTTTTTTGCTAATTGGTCCATTTGACTAAATGATAGAAGATAATTACCAGCTTTAACCATTTCGTTCATAAACGCATCGAATACGGTTTCAACAACAAAAATTTCTTTTTCTGCAATGCATAATATATTATTATCATAACTAGCACTCATAGTAATTTCGTTAGCAGCAAGAGTCAAGTCGGCAGTTTCATCAATTAAAACTGGTGGATTACCAGGACCAGCAGCAATTACCTTTTTGGGAAAACTCATAGCCATTTCAACCAGCTGTGGTCCTCCTGTAACCGATAATAGCTCAACATTTTTATGTCCAAATAATATTTTAGCAGTTTCAAGTGTAGGTTCAGCTACACATGTTACCAAATTTTTTGGGGCCCCAGCATTAACCATATATTGATTAGCTAGTTGAATAACTCGAGCGCTCACTTTCTTTGCTGATGGATGAGGATTAAAAACTATAGTATTACCACCAGCAAGTTGAATAATCATATTATTAATTATTGTAGGACCGGGATGTGTGCTAGGTGTAATATTACCAATTACTCCAAAAGGTGCATATTCATCAAGTGCCAATCCATTTTTTCCAGACCATGCTTTTGGTTGAAGAAATTCAACACCAGGGCTATTTTTTGCAGCATTAATAAATTTTCTAATTTTATGATCAACTCTCCCCATTTGAGTCTCTTCAACAGTCATTTCTGCCAGTTCTTCTTTGTGGTCATATGCCATTTGTCTTATTGCATCAATAAATTTTTTCCTGCATTGAATACTTCTCTCTCTATATTGTAAAAATGCATCATAAGCAGCCTGTATTGCATCATTCATGTCATTAAAAACACCCCAGTTTTCTTTTTCAATAAGTTCGTGAGAAAATATTTCAGAGTGGGTTTGCGTAACTACGTTTCTCACAATAGATTCAACTAATTGTCTTAGTTGTTCTTCGTTCATGAATTAACCATTATTGTTTTTTATTTTTATCAATTGATTCCAAAGGAAATTTAGGTAATAATTTTTCAGATGGCCTTGGAATAACAATATCAGATTCTACTTTACCAATTTGCGAGGCAGCTTGAACTCCAGATTCAACAGCAGCTTTAACTGCAGCCACATCTCCTCTAATGATAATACCAACTCTTCCCCCACCAACTTTTATCCATTTACCGAGTTTAACATTTGCAGCTTTTACAGCTGCATCTGCAGCTTGAATTGCAACAGTAAATCCAATTGTTTCTATTATGCCCAATGCATTTCCCATATTAATTCTCCTTATTTTTCTAATCCAATGATTTCGAATACATCTTCGTGTGCTGCTGGAATTATATTTGTGCACACTAATTCACCCACACTAGCAGCTGCCTGAGCTCCTGCATCAACTGAAGAACGAACAGCCCCAACCTCGCCTCTTACCATTATTGTGACATAAGCACTCCCAATCTCTACTCTTTTAACGAATTCTACATTTGCAGCTTTTATCATTGCATCAAGTGCCTGGATTGCAGCTGTATTGCCTCTTGTTTCAACAAAGCCAAGTGCCACACCTTTTGTCATAACTAACTCCTTTCTTTATTTATTCATTTCTTTAATTAGATTTTTTATATATAAATTCATTATTAATACTTACAAGATCAACAATACCGACAATTGTATAATCAGTAGCAATATTTCTTGTTTGTTCTGTCATTCTTGCCGAAGAAGAAGAGCACATTATAACTACGTCTCCCTGACCTGCATTTACAGTATCAACACAAACTACACTTTTATCTGTCGGTTTTAATTCTTCTGTAAGTAATTCAACAACAAGTAATTTTAAGCCGTGCAAATTTCCATTTTTTCTTGTTGAAACTATATTACCCTTTACCAATCCTAATTTCATATTACATTTTCCCTAAAAATTCTGCAAATACATCGCCCCGAATATAAGCAGCATTTGCATCATCAGTATCAAGATGAACCTGCAATAACCAGTTACTATTTGTTCTTATAAGTACATCTTCAAATATTGTACTTTTTTCGCTCTTTATTCTGATTCTGCAATAATCGCCATTTTTCACCCCCAGACTCTCTGCCTCTTTATTATTCATATGAATATGTCTGTTAGCAATAATAGCACATCGTTCCAGATAAATTGAACCATTTGGTCCAACCAAGGTTAAAGGTGCTGCATCTTTTAGATCCCCAGAATTGGCAATTGGAGGATCAATCCCCAAAGCAATAGCATCAGTTAGCGATACTTCGACCTGATCATATTTTCTAAATGGACCTAAAACTCGCACATTTGCAATACATTTTTGTTTCGGCCCTAAAATTGTCAATGTACTTTTCGAAGCAAATTCCCCTGGTTGGTAAAGTGGACGTAGTACTTCAAATTGTGCATCCTCTCCGAATAGTAATTTAAATGTTTCATTTGTCAAATGTACATGCCTATTAGAAACACCAACAGGTATTAATACATTTTTATTACTAATATTAATCTTGTGAATATAACTATTTATCTCACTAAAGATTATATCAACCAATTTAGTTTGAAAATCGGAATTAATCAGGATATTTTCAGAATTATTTTTATTTTCCATTATTAAAGTATCTATTTAGCAATTAAATAGATTATTAATAATAAATTTTTGATAACGATTTCGAAATCCTTTAAGTAAAATAATTGTTTCCTTTTTTATTAT
>FWPU01001318.1_pt1 | contig 75297 bp, 71 predicted proteins | sample 2228361 | NCBI WGS metagenome assembly FWPU01 (sample SAMEA103939777, study PRJEB20133) | metagenome | reverse complement strand
GGAAAAATTGAAAGATTTATCCAAAAATTTGATTAAATATAAAATAATTTATGACCCCAGTTGTAATAAAAATATGATAAAATCTGAAAGTTCCAATTATGAAAAAGTTGCTTATCTTTATGTTCCATTTTCCTTTTTATTTAAAGTTGCAAGGACAGGGGGTGTTGGCGTCCATAACATATGAGACTCTTTAAGATTAAAAATATTAGCATTTTTAGAGAGGAATTTCAAAGGTTTAAGGCCATATAAAGATTTATGGGGTTTATTTAGCATTATACCAAATAAGGTATTTCATAAGCTCTTTATTTACTTGTTTTACATCTTCCCTTTCTTCTTCCTTGTTTTCCAGCCATTGTTCTTTCAGGGTTCTATTAAAACTTTCAAAGAAAGAATTGCTTTGGGGGTGTTTTGGGTAAATTTGGAAATGGACTATATTCTCTTAAGAAGAGGAAGAACTTGAAAAGCTTTAGCTTTTCCACAAATAAATTTTAATTTCTCAGATGGAAAAGGAAAAAGGAAGTACGTAAAATTACTTAAATGGAGGAAGTATAAAAGAAAAAGTTGAAGAAATGATAGAAAAGGATATAAGCAGCAAGATATAATGTAAATCAACTTAAAATTTAAAAACTTAAGAAAATTTACAAAGAAATGGAAAGAAACAAGCAAAAACAATAAGAAAAGAGAAAGCACAATGCAATTGAATGATAGGAATATAATAGGGCTAATGCAAAATAAACTTTAAAATTCCAAGGTAAAACACAATATGAGAAAAATGGAAATAATTAAATGAAAATGAAAAAAAGAGAAAGGAATTTGAATAAGTGAAACAGAAATAGGATCAAGATTTATAATGATGCAAAGAAAAAGCATCTCAGAAGAGGAATTTTGATGGCCTTTATTTAATTAATTTTTTATGTTTTTTGGACAGGGAAAGGCATTATGCTTTTAAAAGGTTTAAAACTTTATTTGAGGATGCCTTCCCATTTTTCCCCTGAAATTAATTTTTTCAAACATAATTGGAATTGTCGTAAAATTTCCTTAGCTTTTTAATAGCCAAAAACTAAGTTTGTTTGATTTTTAATTATTTATCATTCTTTTTCTTTTGGAACCATTTCCATTCCATATAAATATTTTTCAAAAAAACCACCCCAATTTTCCTTTGTCAAAAATTCTAAGAGACCTACAAAATCCTTTGTTGTAACAAATTTATTTTCAAAAGACCTCAAAAAACTTCTTAACAAAGTAAAAAATAATTGATCCCCTATTTTTTTTTCTAATCGAGTGGATTAAAAGGGGCCCTTTTGAATAAGTTAAATAAATAAAATACCTTGAAGAATTTGTTCCAGAAAGAAGACCCCTTGCATAAATGGAAGCTTTTTCATTTGCTTCCTTTGCATTGTTATACCAAAGGCTATATATTGCTTTAAACTCCCTTTCGCCTTTTGCCCTTCCATACCAAAAAGAAGAGATATATTCTGAGAGCGCTTCTTCAAGCCACCTGTCTTCAAACTTTGAAAATTTTACTAAATGTCCAAAGTATTGATGGGCAATCTTATGGGCAAAGGTTTCATTTGAATCAAAGGAAAAAGAGGCTTTAACATCCCAATAAGGATTAAATACTTCTTGCCCAACCCAGACTATACCTGGAGGGGCATGTCCAAAGCCAACCCACCTACCTTCTATTATATTTAAATGATTAAAAGGATAACCTTTTTAAAAATATTCATAAAATTCAAGTATACCTTCAGATAGATCAAACAAAGTATCATAGGCCCTTTTATTTGGAAAAACTGTTCAAGCAACTGTTATATGAAACTTATCCAAAGCTTTTCTTGAAGCTATATAATATTTTCCCACTGCAATTGAATGGTAATTACTTTAAAACTAAATATAACAATATCATCTTCTTCTTCTTTTATTTTATAAAAATCAAAGGAAGCAAAGGGATAAAAAGGCTTTTTGCATTTTATCTTCCCTGAAAATAAACATTCTATAGATTCATAGCCTTAAAGAGGATTTGGAAACCAATCTAGCCAGTTAAATTAATGTAATAACTCATATTTGGTGTTGGCTCAAAAATATCCCCTCCATAAGAAATACTTAGCCTTATAATATCTCCTTTTTTAATCTTATGGGGAAAGATAACAGTTAAAATGTCTGCCAAATGGACAAAGGGTATCTCCTTGCTATCCAAATATTTAACATTTTCAACATATAGAAATTTTTCTTCAATTAAGTTCCCTCCCTTTCTAAAATAATAGTTTGAATTTAGCAAATTGAAAGGAATTGCATAAAATTCACCATAATTTACCTTGATTTCCAACTTAAAGTTTGCCAAAATATTTGAAGGCTTGTAAAATCTAAAAAATAGTCGGCCTTTATCAATGCAATTGGAAAAAGGGATTTATCTTCTCTTTGCCTATCTATGGGTTGATTTACCTAAAGATTTTCAAAATATATATTTGCTCATCCTTTCCTTTGAATAGATGACCTTTCCAAAGCATATAAATTTTCTTCCCTTGTCCTAAAAGGATCATATGTGTATATTACTTTTTCTCTATCCCCTTTCCTTTTTTTAGTTTATATTTAAGTTCAATCCCCTCTAAAGATAAGGCATTATCATCTATGAAGATATCTAAACTCAAGGTCATCTTTGAAAAGAAAATATGAAAAAAAAGAAATAGACTAAAAATCCTAATCATAATTTATTTTAGCATGAAATAAGAAATTTTGATAAATTTTAAAAAGGAAATTAAATATTTCTTGAAATTTTTATAAAATAATTCAAAAAATTGGATTATCCCTTTGATCTTTTAAAAAAAATTTTCTAATAAATAAAAGCTATGTTTAAAGGGCTTCCAATTCCATTTTATCCATGCACCAAAATAAGTTTTAATAATTCCCTTTTAAATTTTATCTTATAGGGAAACTTACTCTATTTTTAAAACCTCTAAAAAGGCCTCCTGGGGAATTTCTACTTTACCAATTTGTTTCATTCTTTTTTTTCCTTCTTTTTGCTTTTCTAATAACTTTTTCTTCCTCGTAATATCCCCCCCATAACATTTTGCCAAAACATTTTTTCTCAAAGGAGCAATCCTTTCCCTTGCAATTACCCTCTTTCCAATTGAGGCTTGTAGTATTACTTCAAATAATTGTCTTGGAATATTTTTTCTTAACTTTTCTAAGATTTTTCTTCCCTTTTCATATGCCTTATCTTTATGAACTACAATTGAAAAGGCATCTACTGGAACTCCATTTACTAAAATATTTAATTTTGTTAAATTTGAGCCCTGAAAACCTAAAAAAGTATAATCCATAGAAGCATAACCCTTTGAAATACTTTTTAATTTATCATAAAACTCCACTATAATTTCCGATAAAGGCAAAATGTAAACAACCATAACTTTTTGATTTGAAAAAAATTCCATCTTCTTTTGAACCCCCCTTCTGGATTCACAAAGTTTTAATATCTCACCTAAAAAATGGGAAGGGGTAAAGATTGTAACTTCCATAAAGGGTTCTTCAATTTTATATATTTTTTCATCTTCTGGAATTAGGGAAGGATTTGAAATTATTTCATATTCCTCGGGTTTAGTATATACCCTATATTCTACAGAAGGAGCTGTAATTATGGGTTTTGCTTCATATTCTTCTTCTAATCTCTCCTGAATTATTTGCATATGTAAAATTCCCAAAAATCCACACCTAAAACCAAAGCCTAAAGCTTGGCTTACTTCAGGAACATAGGTAAAGGAGGCATCATTTAAATGAAGCTTTTGTAAAGAATCCCTCAATTTTTCAAAATCTTCTGGAAATGTAGGATAAAGCCCTGCAAAGACCATAGGCTTTAATTCTTGAAACCCAGGAAGAGGTTCCTTTGCAGGATTTTCAACTTCTGTTAAGGTATCTCCTATCCTTGCCAAGGAAAGATCCTTAATTCCTGCATTTATAAAGCCCACCTCACCAGCTTTTAATATATCCACTTCCCTTTCCTTAGGGGTAAATATTCCAATCCTTTCCACCTCATAGGAACCGGCAATTGAAAAAAAAGTTATTTTTTTACCTTTTATAATTTCTCCATCTACAACTCTTAAAAGAAGAGACACCCCTCTATAAGTATCATACCAAGAATCAAAAACAAGGGCTTTTAGAGGTTTATCATAACTTCCCTTTGGAGGGGGTATCCTTCTTATAATTTCCTCTAATAACCTTTCCACCCCTTCACCTGTCTTAGCTGAAACTTTTAAAACCTCTTCTCTTGGAATCCCAAGGACTACCTCAATTTGTTCTTCTACTTTTTCTGACTCTGCTGAAGGAAGATCTATTTTATTGATAACGGGAATTATATTTAAATTATTTGAAATTGCAAGGTAGGCATTGGATAGGGTTTGGGCTTCCACACCTTGGGTAGCATCCACTAAAAGAATAGCTCCTTCACAGGCAGAAAGGGATCTGGAAACCTCATAAGTAAAATCCACATGGCCTGGCGTGTCTATTAAATTTAATGTATATCCTTTATAGCTTAATGTAACGGCTCTTGCCTTTACAGTTATCCCCCTTTCCCTTTCAACCTTTAAATCATCTAAGATTTGCTCCACCATTTCCCTTTTTGAAACAGCCCCCGTTAATTCTAAGATTCTATCAGCCAAAGTAGATTTTCCATGGTCTATATGGGCAATTATGGAAAAGTTTCTAATTTTACTTAAATCCATTTAAAACTCCCTTAAGGGATTTATGTCAATTTTTTCGAGGGGAAGGGGTTTTAATTTTTTTATATAAGCTAAATATGCAACCATACCAGCATTATCTGTTACAAATTTCCTCTTGGGAAAAAAGATATTTAAATTTTTCCTTTCCCCCCATTCCAAGGTTTTTTTTCTTAAATAACTATTGGCAGAAACCCCTCCTGATATGGAGATGTTTTTTAAGTTATACCTTTCTTGAAAATAATTTAACCTTTCCAACAAAATTTTTATTATTTTATTTTGAAAGGAAGCCAATAAATCTAAAGATTCCTGAGTCAATCCTTCTTTTTCCTTTATTTTAAAATTATTTTGAACCAAGCGAAAAATGTGGGATTTTATTCCAGAAAAGGAAAAATCCATGGATTTATCTGTCATTTTTGGAGAAGGTAAAACATATCTTTTGGGGTTTCCCTTTGGGTATAATCTATCAATTTCAGGACCTCCAGGATAAGGTAACCCAAACAACCTTGCTATTTTATCAAAGGCCTCCCCTACCGCATCATCCCTTGTACGAGAAACCATCTCTTCCTTCCTTTCCTCCACAATGTAAATGGAGGTATGGCTTCCAGAAACCACAAGCCCTAAAAAGGGATAGGGAATTTTGCAAAAGCCAATAAAGGGTGAAAAAAGGTGGGCTTTGATATGGTTTACAGGGATGAGGGGAATATTATAATTTAAAGCTAATCCCTTTGCATAGGATAAGCCCACAAGGAGGGCAGGAGCAAGCCCTGGTTCTGTTGTTATGGCAATGGCATTAAAATATTTGAAAGGAAATTTTTTCTTCATCTTTTCCATTAAAATTGGTAGTTTTATTAGATGGTGTCTGGAAGCCAATTCTGGTACAACCCCCCTATAGGGTCTATGTATTTTAAATTGGGAAAAGGTCAATTGATAAACTACTTTAAAATCTTTACAAAGGGCAATGGAGGTTTCATCGCAAGATGTTTCAATGCCCAAAATGCAATTATGGCTCATATATTCCTTTGTCTGTTATTATTTTAGTAATATAGTTAAAAGGAGTTACATCAAAGGCAGGGTTTCTTACTTTTAAATTTAAGGGAGCTATTCTTTTTCCAAAAATATTTAAAACCTCTTGGCTTTTCCTTTCTTCTATGGGAATTTCATCCCCTGAAGATATAGATAAATCAATAGTAGAGGTAGGAGCTGCCACATAAAAGGGAATATTATGCTCCCTTGCCAAAATTGCAAGGGAATAGGTTCCTATTTTATTTGCCGTATCTCCATTTTTTGCAATTCTGTCAGCTCCTGTAATTATGGCATCAATTTTTAAATTTTTCATAGCCCAACCAGCCATACCATCACATAAAAGGGTAACAGAAAAACCATCTTTTTTAAGTTCCCAAGTAGTTAACCTTGCTCCTTGCAAAAAGGGTCTCGTTTCAAGGGCATAAACCTCTTGCTCAAGCTTTCTTTTTTTACATTCCCTTAAGATGCCCAAGGCAGTTCCCCAGCCAGAAGTAGCAAGGGCTCCTGCATTACAAATTGTCATTATTCTTTTTTTATCTTTAAAAAAGGGGAAACCAAATTCCCCAATTTTTTTGCAAGAGATAAGATCTTCTTCTTCTATCTTTCTTGCCTCCTTTTCAAGCTCTTCCATGGAGCCCTTGCTTTCAATCCAAACCTTTCCCATCCTTGAAAGAGCCCAAAACAAATTTACAGCAGTAGGCCTTGTATTCTTTAATATTTTTAAAATTTCCTTCAAACTTTTACCTTCTTTAGCTCCAATTAAAAAACCATAAGCAGCAGCCACTCCAATTGCTGGTGCCCCCCTTACTACCATTTTCTTTATTGAAAATGCCACTTCTCTTAAAGTTTTGCATTTTACATATACTTCTTTCAAAGGAAGTTTCCTTTGGTCCAAGAGGATAAGTTCACCTTTTTCATATTTCAAGGTAAACCACATAAAATTATTATAACATTTAAAATTTAAATATTTTTAAATAAAAATTGAAAAAATCTTCTTGAGATTTTTTAACCCATTTAAAACTAAAATTTTGTAAAAAAATATTTAAATTTTCTTCTTAATGAAGTAATTTCCAGGCAATCTTTCAATTAAACCTTTTAATTCAAGAGAAGTTAAAATTGGATATAGCTTATTTAAATCAAATCTTAATGCAAGGGTTTCAAAATTTACTTTTTTCCCTTCTGGAAAAACCTCTAAAAGATTTTTTTCCTCTTTTGTAAGGCAGACTTCTCTTTTTTCTTCACTTAAAACAAATTTTTCTTGGGGAAATTCTTCTAAGATATCTTCAACTGTTTGAACCAATTTTGCTCCTCTTTTAATTAAATAATTTGAACCCCCATATTTTATTTCAAAGACATTCCCTGGGACTACAAAAAGTTCCCTTCCTTCCTCAACAGCAAAATTTGCTGTTTTCATAGAACCCGATTTTACTCCAGCTTCTATGATCAAAATTCCTTGAGATATTCCTGCAATTATCCTATTCCTTTGGGGAAAATTTTTAGGGAAAGGAGGATATAAGGGGGAATATTCAGAAATTATGCCCCCCTTTCTTTCAATTTCTTTAAAAAGATTTCTATGCTCTGGAGGATAAATTCTAAGAAGCCCTGAACCCAAAACTGCTACCGTCTCCCCTCCAAATTCTATGGATGTTTTATGGGCAACCCCATCTATTCCCCTTGCAAGCCCAGAAACAATTACAATTCTTCTTTTTACAAGTTCCTTTGTAAAATATTTTGCCAATTCTTTAGATTCTGGTAAGGGTTTTCTCGAACCAACTACTGATATAAAAAAACCCTTAGGAATTTTCCCTTTCAAAAATAAAAGAAAAGGGGGAAATTTTATGTTTTTTAAAGCTTCGGGAAATTTTGAGGAGTTATAAGGTATTACTTCTATTTCCTTTTCTTCCATCAAATTTAAATTTTTTTTTAGTTCTTTTTCTAAAAGAAAGGGAAAATGATTTCTCTTAAGGAAATTCAAGAGGGTTCCCAAATCTTTGTATTTTTCAAAGAAATTTATGGCTTTTTCATAATTAAATTTAGGGTGCAAAACAAAAGATAACAATTCTTCTAAAACCATAGTATAATATTAGCATGAAATTGAAGTTTCTTTTAATTTTAATTTTTTTCTTTTTTTCTTGTAGAAATATAAAGGAAACTCCAGCTTCCAGTTTTGCAAAATTGGGAACAAAGGCATTTAAATTAAAATTATATAAAGAAGCAGAGATTAGGTTTCTCCAAGCTTTAAAAAAAGAACCAAAAAATGCAAAATACTTAAACAATTTAGGCATAATAAATGAAATTTTAGGAAATTTTGAAGAAGCAAAAAAGTATTATGAAGAAGCCATAAAGCTTGAACCAAAGAATAAAAAAATAAAGGAAAATTATGAGAGGTTTGAAAAATATATTAAGAATAACCCTCCTTCTTTGGAGCTTTGAAGTTTTTTCTGCTATCTGGGAAGTCTCCCTGGAACTACCAGGAAAACCAAAAATTTCTTTAAAGAAGGGTTCTAAGATTGTTATTGCCCCTTTCCTTGTAATTTCAGAAAAGGAAGATGAACCATCTCCCTATGGGAAAAAAGCAGAAGAAGAATTAAGAAATTATTTAGAAAAGATGCTTTCAAAGGGAGAAGCTTACATTCCTATAAAAAGTTTTGGAGTTTCCCTTTTCACTACAAATATTGAAAAATTGAAAAGCGATGGTAACTTTTGGGTTAAGATGGGAAAACAATACGGGGGAGATTATATAATTTCTGGGGTTTTGGACTTTGAAATAAAGGAAAAGGCAGGGTATGAAACAGAAGAGTATGTCTCCCCTTATGATGGAAGAATTTATACAAGACAGCGGCTCGTTGAAAGGACAGGAGTTTCCTTAGAACTACTTATTTGGGTTTTGGATGGAAAAGAAGGAAAAGTTTTATATGAAGAAAATTTCAAACATTTTTTAGAAAAAAAAGGAACCCATTATGATTTTATAACTGCTTTTTTTGAAGGAGTCCATTCTTTTGAAAGGAAGATTGAAAGGATATTTTTTAAAAAACCTATAATTGAGAAAAGGTATTTTTATGGATTTTAAAAAATTTCTAATTTTAATTTTCTTCTCTTTAAACCTTTTTCCCTTTGGAAAAAATAAAATTGTATATGATAAGTTCAAGTGGAAGACCTATCAAACAGCCCATTTTGATATCTACTTTTACGAAATTGACGAAAGAAAATTGGAACTTGTCTCTTCTATGGCTGAAAGTGCCTATGGATACCTATCTTCAAAATTCAATTATAAGATTGACAAAAAAATTCCAATGCTTATATATAGAACCCATTCGGAATTTGAACAAACAAATGTTTTGCTTTCCTTCATTCCAGAAGGGGTTGGTGCCTTTGCTGAACCCATTAGGGGAAGAATGGTTTTACCCATTGATATGGAAGAGGATAAACTACAAAAATTAATAATCCATGAATTGACTCATATCTTCCAATTTGATTTTTTCTTTCAAAGACAAATAGGAAAAACCTTAATCCAACCTGTTCCCCAATGGTTTATGGAAGGGATGGCATCTTACTTTGCAAAGGATGAAAATTCCTTTGCAAGAATGATCTTAAGGGACTATGTTTTCAATGATAAAATTCCTTCCATAACTGTAAAGGGAATTTATGGTTATATGGCCTACAGATTTGGACATAGCGTATTTGATTTCATTGAAAAACAATGGGGTGAAGAGGGCTTAAGAAGATTTTTATATGAATATAGAACAAACTTAGAATCTACAGTTGAAAAGGCATTAAAAAGAGCCTTTGATATAGAACCTTATACCTTTGATAGGTTATTTCGCCTTTACTTAAGGAAAAACAACCTTCCTCTTTTGGTTGAATGGGGAGAACCAGAAAATTATGGAACTCCTTTACTCCTAAAAGAAAATTTATATGAGGCATCCTTTTTATCCCCTGTTTTATTCCCCTCAGCAGAAATATTTGCAGCTCTTACTACATATAAAAATGATGTAGATATAGGAATTTTTACTGTTAAGGGAGACCAAATTTTTGAAAATCTAACACCAGATTTGATCCATCGCTTTGAATACCTTTCAGCCCAATTTTTAACCACAGCACCAGAGATGGGTAAAGATATTTCTGTATCAAAGGATGGGAATTTCATTGCTTTTTTTGGAAGAAAGGGGAAGGGGAAAAACCTTTATATTTTAAATATAGTAACAAAAAAATTTGAAAGAGAGTATCCCTTACCTTTAGACCAACCCCTATCTCCTGCCTTTTCTCCCGATGGGGAAAAAATTGCTTTCCAGGGCTATAAGGAGGATAAAGCTGATATTTTTCTATTAAATTTAAATGATGGTTCTATATTAAACTTAACAAATGATGGTTTTTACGATGGTTCTCCTGAATTTTCCCCCGATGGAAAATATATAGTTTATTCTTCCTTTAGGGGTTCCTATGCCCAAATTATGAGAATGTCCCTTGAAAATCCTAAGGAAAAAGAACAATTGACCTTTTTAGATGGAAACCACATAGATGCTGTCTTTTCATCTGATGGAAAGAGTATTTATTTTACTTGGGATAGGGAGGGCTTTCCAAATATATATAGAATGGACTTGGATTTAAGAATAGTAGAGCAAATTACAAAAGCAGGAACAGGGTGTTTCCAGCCCACTGTGGCAAAAAGAAAAGATGGAAAAGATGTCCTCCTATTTACTGCTTTTTATAAGGGAAAATTTAAAATTTATTCCTTAGTTTCTCCAAAGGCAATCCTTTCCTTTGAAGAAAAGGTAAAAACGATGCCAGAAGAGAAGACCTTTGAACCAGAAATTTTTATTCCCTTTCAAAGGGAAAAGGTATCAGAAAAAGTAAAATCAAAGTTGGAATTTACTTATGGTTCTATGGATTTAGGAGTTTCCACAGACCAAAGATTTGTAAGCCAAGGATATTTAAGATTTTCAGACATCTTAGGTAATAAATATCTATTTTTAAGATTAGAATCAATTTCCACCTACTCTGATACGGAAATAACTTATTGGAATTTAAAGGGAAGAACCCAATGGGGATGGAATTTATATGATTATAGGAGATACTACCTATTTTCAACTTCAATTGAAGGTAGAAAATACGAAAGTGAAGAAGGATATAGGGAAACGGGGGCTGCCTTTTATTTAATTTATCCCTTCAATACCTTTAATAGAATAAGTTTTGGATTGGGTTATCAATATATAAAAAGGAGAATACCCTTCCTCACGGGATTTGTAAATGGAATTCCCCAATATGATTTTAAAGAATATAAAAGAAATTATCCCTATATTTTGTCTATTTATAATATTGACAATACAGTGGGAGATTACACAGGACCCATTGCAGGAACAAGGGGGGAAATTGCTTATGCCCTTTCCCCAAAATTTGAAGGAAAACAAAAATTTATCCAAACAACCCTTGATTTAAGACACTACATTAATCTCTTCGAAGGAAGCCAATTTGCCATAAGATTTGTAGGATTTTATTCAGGGGGGGAACTCCCCTCCATATTTGCCTTTGGTGGAATAGATACCTTAAGGGGGTACAACTTTAGAGAAATTTATGGAACAAGGGGTTTTTTTACAAATTTTGAATGGAGATTTCCCCTTGTTAAAGAATTTATATCCCCCATATTTAAATTTTATGATATCCAAGGAAGGATATTTTTGGATTTAGGAGGAGCTTGGTTTAAAGGCGAGACTTTTCAACTTATAGATGATGGAAGATTAAAAGATGGGAAATCCAGTTATGGGCTTGGGTTTACAATAAATTTTCTGGGTTTTGATTGGAATTGGGATTGGGCTTCCCTATGGGATTTTAAAGAAAGAGATAAAAATATGAAGTTTTCCTTTTGGATAGGCTATAAATTTTAGGAGGTAATATGGAACTTAAAGTAATAGGTGCTTACGGAGGAGAAAGTCCAAACCATAGGATGACTTGTTTTTTATTAAATAACAATTGCGCCTTAGATGCTGGATCCTTGACAAGGGGACTTTCTTTGGAAGAGCAGTACAAAATCCAATCAATTGTGATTTCCCATAGCCATATGGATCACATTACAAGTTTACCCTTTCTTGTGGAAAATGTTTTTGGAAAACAAGAAAAGGTCTTAACTTTATATTGTTCAAAGGAATCTATGTCAAATATTAAAAAAAATATGTTCAACAATGATACTTGGCCTGATTTTACAAAAATCCCTGAAAAAAATTTACCCACAATTACTTTTAAAGAAATAGTACCGGAGGTTTCCTTTGAAGTAGGGGATCTCATCTTCTTACCCATTAAAGTAAACCACATTGTTCCAACCCTTGGTTTTTTAATTACAAATGAAAAAACTTCCATCTTATACTCTTCAGATACAGCCCCTACAAAAAGGATTTGGGAAATAGCAAATGCAACATTTGATTTAAAGGCAGTTTTCTTAGAAATATCCTTTCATAACAATATGGAAAAGGTAGCCCAAGTCTCAAAACATTTAATTCCAAAAACAGTTGCAGAAGAAATAAAAAAATTAAAAAAAGATGTTCCAATTTATCTTTATCATATGAAGCCACCCTGTATAAAAAAAATAAAAGAAGAAGTTAAAGAGTTAAAGATAAGCAATTTAGATTTTTTAATTCAAGATAAAAATTATATTTTTTAATGAAAATTCCAAAATGGATTGTCTTCTTAAGAACTGTATTTATTTTTTTAATTATAATATTTATCCTTTTAATGTTTTTGCTTCATAGAATGCTCTTGCAAATTCAAAGAATAATAGAATCAAAATAAGGGGATATTTATGGATTTTAATTTTACAGAAGAACAAGAAATTTTAAGAAAAACAATAAGGGATTTTGCAAACAAAAAAATAAAGCCCTTTAGGGAAAAATGGGATGAAGGTGCAAAATTTCCCTATGAAATTTTAGAGGACTTAAAGGAATTAGGGCTCTTTGGAATAATCTTTCCAGAAAAATATGGGGGAGCAAACTTATCCTATGGGGACTATGTAATCATTTTAGAAGAACTTGCCAAAGTCGACCCTTCTGTTGCTTTAACAATTGCAGCACACAATTCCTTATGTTCTAACCACATTTATATGTTTGGAACAGAAGAACAAAAGGAAAAATATTTAAAACCCTTAGCAAAGGGAGAAAAAATAGGGGCTTGGGCATTGACAGAGCCAGGATCTGGCTCTGATGCAGGGGCAATGTTAAGTTTTGCAAAAAAAGTGGAAGGGGGATGGATTTTAAATGGTTCTAAGGCCTTTATAACCCATTCAAATGTGGGTTCTGTGGCTGTTGTCTTAGCCATAACAAAACCTGAAGACAAAAAAAATGGAATTTCTGCCTTCATTGTTGAATTAGATTGGAAAGGAGTTATAAGAGGCAAAAAAGAAAACAAGTTGGGAATGAGAGCATCAGATACGGGACCCTTATCCTTTGAAGATTGTTTCATACCAAAAGAAAACTTAATCCCCCAAGAAGGTAGGGGTTTTAAGCAAGCAATGGATGTCCTTGATGGGGGCAGAATTTCCATTGCAGCCCTTTCCTTAGGGCTTGCTGAAGGTGCCTTTGAAGAAGCATTAAACTATGCAAAGGTAAGAAAACAATTTGGAAAACCAATAATTGAATTTGAAGCAATACAATTTTATTTTGCACAAATGGTAACCAAAATTGAAGCAGCAAAACTTTTAACATATAAAGCTGCTTCTTTAAAAGATAGTGGAAAAGAAGTAATTATGGAGTCCTCAATGGCAAAGTTTTATGCAGGCGAAGTTGCTGTATATGTTTCAGAAAGGGCTGTTCAAATCTTAGGAGGTTATGGCTTTATAAAGGACTACCCTGTTGAAAAATATTACAGGGATGTAAAACTTTGCACCATTGGAGAAGGAACTTCAGAAATTCAAGAACTCATAATTGCAAAACAATTAATGAAGTAAAATAAACTTTATTTTTTTCAAAACCTTTACAATACCTTGATTTTTTTAAGGATTATATGAGAAAATAAATAGTTAATTTTTAAAAGGAGGTTTAAAATGAAAATTGGAGTATCAATTGTTCAAGTCCCTGCCACAGATGCAAGGGTTTTCCCAGCACCAGATAAAAAATATATAGAAACAAAGGAATTAAAATACGTAATTAGCCCCTATGATGAATTTGCCTTAGAAGAAGCATTAAAAATTAAGGACCTAACAGGAGTAGAAGTTTTTATAATTAGTGTTGGACCGGAAAGGGTTCAATCTGCCTTAAGGGAAGGGCTTTCCTTAGGGGCAGATAGGGCAATTCATATCTTAGAAGAAGAAAGATACTTTGACGCTTTTTACATTTCAAAACTTTTATCGGAATATTTGAAAAAAGAAAGTGCAGATATTTTATTTTTTGGAAAAATGGGAGTTGGCTTTGACCATAGCCAAACTCCTTCAATGGTAGCTGCCCTATTAGATTTACCCTATGTAAATAATGTAACTGAAGTAAAAATTGAAGGAAATCTCCTAAAAGTAAAGAGGGAAATTGAAGGTGCCTCTTTAAGGTATGAACTGGGACTTCCTTGCATCTTATCTGCTGAAAAGGGCTTAAATACTCCTCGCCTTGCCAATTTAAAAGGAATTATGGCTGCAAAGAAAAAACCACTTCAAACAATTAATGCAAGAGATTTAATCCAAAGAAAAGAATCCATAGAACTTTTATCCTTAGAATTACCACCCCAAAAATCAAAGGGAAAAGTTATATTGGGAGAAGATCCAAAAGTTGCTGCAGAGGAACTTTTAAAATTTTTAAAAGATGAAGTAAAAATAATTTAAGGAGGATAATATGCATCACTTTTTATGCATAATTGAAACAAGAGAAGGTATTATAAGAAAGAGTTCTTTGGAAGCCCTATCTAAAGCAAAAACCTTGGCTAAAATAAAAGGAGTTGAATTAGAAGCAATTTCCTTTGGAAATTTAAAAGAGGAGCAAATAGAAAGATTAAAAGAATTTGGGGCAGATAAGATTTACTATGCAAAGGATGAATCATTAAATTTATATAACCCCTTGGAATATTTTAATACTTTAAAAAATATTTTAGAGAAAAATATGCCTTCTGCAATATTTTTATCAGCAACTCAAATTGGAAAGGACTTAGCTGGGTACATTGGAGGAAAACTTTTAACTGCTGTTGCACAAGATGTAATTTCCATAGAAATTTCAAATGGTAATTTTAAAATCTTAAAACCCATGTATGCAGGAAAACTTTATGGAAATATTAGCTTTAAAGAAGGTACTTTGCCTATTATAACATTAAGACCTAATGTCTTCCCCTTGGAAAAAATGGAAGGAAAAGGAGAAGTGGAAATTGTTGAAAGGGGAACTGCAAATATCAATTTAAAATGTTTGGGAATTGAAAAATCTGAAGGAGAAGAATTGGATGTCTCTGAAGCAAATATTATAATTTCAGGGGGAAGGGGAATGAAAGGACCTGAAAACTTTCCAATGCTTAAAGAAGTAGCAAAAATCTTAGGTGGGGCAGTGGGGGCCTCAAGGGCAGCAGTTGATGCTGGATGGATAGACCATCAACACCAAGTTGGACAGACGGGAAAGACAGTTTCTCCAAATTTATACATTGCTTGTGGAATTTCTGGGGCAATTCAACACCTTGCAGGTATGTCTTCTTCTAAGATAATTGTAGCAATAAATAAAGACAAAGAAGCCCCAATTTTTCAAATAGCTGATTTTGGAATAGTAGGTGATTTATTTCAAATCATTCCAGAACTTACAAAATTGCTTAAGGAAGAAAAGAAGGAATAGTTAAAAACTTTTTAGTAAAAAAGAGAAGAAATATTATAAAAAATCTTTTCAGCATAGGAATTTCTAAAAGATTTTTTTCAAGGAGAAAATTTACTAAATAAATTTTTATTAAAATTTGCCATAAAATTAAAAGAGGCAATTTCAGAATTGCATCCTTTAAACCTTTAAAATAATAAAGGGAAAATAAAAATCCATATCCTTAAAACCCTTTATAAATTTATAGATTGTAATATATGATCAAACACAAGGATCGCATCAATATCAATTAAAAACATAGTCATTATTTTCAAAGCCTTCATTTTGGGGGATTACAATCCAACCCTTTTCCCTTCCTTATTTTCAATAAGAATCCACTGATCTAAATAAGAAAATTTTATTATTCCCATATGGGCTCCTTCCAAATAATAATCTTTTCCATTTAATAAAATATGGTATGCTCCTTCTCCAAAATGATCTAATATTTCAACTTTTTATCATTTTTTAATTCTTCAATGTCATTTTTAACGATCCATATCCCTTTTTTATAAACTAAAACCTCTCCCTTTATTGCTTTAAAGATTTCCAATGGTTTTATTCTAAAAGCAATTTCTTTTTAAAACAAAATATCTAATTGCTTCCATAATATCTTTATCATCAACTCTTTCCTCAAGCATTAATTTAATTAAATAAGTTTTTCCCTTTGCTGAAGCTAAATTTATAGAATTAATATTAAAATTATTATTAAAATTTTTTAAATCTGCTCCATTTATTATGATATCATTTTCAATAGCCAATAATTAGGAAGTAAAAGCATAATAATTCCTTGCCATAAGTTCAATATTTTCCCTATTTTGAGTTAAAGTTTTAACCTTATTTAAATTTCCCTTTAATTCTGCTTCAAAAATATCATCCTGAGATGGATTTAGTAAAAAAAAATGAAAAATAAGTTATTCATGCTTAAATTTTAGCATAAATTTTCCTTGACTTGCATTAAATATAAATAGTAAAATTTTATGAAAGGAGGAATATGGAAGGGATTAATTTGACCTTGGCTTTAATTTTAGTAATTTTTTCTTTCTTGTCTTTGGCTTATAGTTTGTATAAAAGGTATTTACCTTTGAAAAATGCTCGTCCTTACAAATTTAAATTAAATTTAAAAGAAAGGTTTAAAATTCTATTAAAATTTGTCTTTTTTCAAAAAAGGATGTTCAAGGATAAATATGCAGGAATTTACCATTTATTTATTTTTTATGGTTTTTTGGTTTTTTCATTAAAATCATTGAGTTTAATCCTTGAAGGTTTTAAAATAAATTTAAAAGTTCAAAACTTTATGCCTTACCAAATCTCAAAGGAAATTTTTATTGTTTTAGTCCTTTTTGGGATTTTTCTTTCAGTTATAAGAAGATTATTTTTTAAACCAGAGCGTTTAAAAAATTCCTTTGATGCTTTTTTAATTTTAATTTTAATTGGAATTTTAATGGTAACAGATGGCACAACAGATGCTTCAATTATAAAAATTGAAAATCCATCTTTTGCAAAATTTTCACCTGTCTCTTCCTTTATTGCAAGTTTTATTAATATAAACTCTGCAAATTCTGTTTATTTATATAGCTGGTGGATCCATCTCATAACCCTTTTATTTTTTATGAATTACCTGCCTTATTCAAAACACTTCCATGTCTATACATCTTATTTTAATGTATTTTTTAAAAATCTTGAACCCCCTGGAAAAATAGAAGATATGGATTTAGAAAACATTACAGAGGACTCAACCTTTGGGATAAAAGGTGCAAAGGATTTTAACTGGAAACAAATCTTAGATTTTTATACCTGCACAGAATGTGGAAGGTGCAGGGAATTTTGTCCCACAAGAATTACAAATAAAGATTTATCTCCTATGGAATTTGGCTTGGATTTAAGGGAATATATTTACAAAGAAAACAAAAATTTAATTGCAGAAGAAGTGGAGTCAGAAAAAGAAGAACTTCCAAAAATACCAAAGGATTTTATAAAAGAAGAAATTATATGGGATTGCACAACTTGTAGATATTGTGAGGAAAGTTGCCCCTTGTTTATTTCTTATGTGGATAAAATTGTGGGTTTAAGGAGAAATTTAGTCCTTGAAGAGTCCTCTTTCCCAGAGGAAGCTATAAATTCCTTTAAAGGTATGGAAGTAAATTCAAATCCCTGGAATATGCCAAGGGATAGGAGATGTGATTGGATGGAGGGGCTTTCAATTCCTTTATTTTCAGAAAAAAAAGGTGCAGATTACTTATTATGGATTGGATGTGCGGGTTCCTATGAGGACCATGGAAAGAAGATTTCAAAAATTTGTATAAATATATTAAACAAATTAAATATAGATTATGCTGTATTGGGTGGTGAGGAAAATTGCACAGGGGATTCTGCAAGGCGCCTTGGAAATGAATATCTTTTCCAACAACTGGCAGTTCAAAATGTGGAAACATTAAATAAATATAAGTTTAAAAAAATAATTACCTTTTGTCCCCATTGTTTAAATACCCTTAAAAATGAATATCCTTCCTTTGGTGGAAATTATGAAGTTTTACATTTTTTAGAATTTTTAGTTGAAAGATATTGGGCAGGTGAATTAAATTTAAAAAACAAATTGGATTTAAATTTGACTTATCACGATTCTTGTTATCTTGGTAGATACAATGGAATATATGTTGAGCCAAGATTTTTATTGTCAAAGGTTTTAAATAGGGGAATAAAGGAAATGGAACTTTCAAAGGAAAAAGGGTTTTGTTGTGGAGCAGGGGGAGGAAGGATGTGGCTTGAAGAAAAAAAGGGAAAAAGGATAAACCATGAAAGATTGGATCAAGCACTAAAGACGGGGACAGAAGGCGTTGCTTTGTCTTGTCCCTTTTGTTATATAATGCTTGAAAATGCAACAAAAGAAAAGGACTGCGAAAATTTCAAGGTCTTTGATGTCTTAGAATTAATCTCAAAGGCATTGGAGTAAAGGGTTTAAAATTTTTTAAATCTTTTCATTTGAAATTTAATTTAATCTTATAACCGTTTATTCCTTTGTATAATCCTTTAATTTTTCAAATTTTATATATTTCTTTAAAGGACTTATAAGAAGATAATATTATAGGCATAAAAAAAGTTAAGATAAAGATAGAATTTAGGCAAGCTCCGCAAAAATGAAATTTTTATTAAGTGTTAGTGGATGTGTTTTCATTAGTCCCTTTTGGATCATGCCAAATATAAAGATGCCAATAAACAGGCATTGCAACCATATGCCATAAAAATAACACTACAGCCCAAAGAGCTTTTTTATCTTTTTCAACCCAATCATTCCTAAAGACATTAACAATATAGATTATAAGCAAAAGAAAGATCCAAAGCATTGTTAAAAGGTGAAGAAAGAAAATTAGATAAAGGGCCATTTTGTGATGATGATTAATTCTGCAAAAAGAGAAAAACTTGAGAAAATACGAATACGAATACAAAGAAGATGGCCATATACAAAATTGGCCACATAGTTGTAAGGCATAAATAATTTTAGTTGGTTTTTTTATATTTCCTCCTTGAAATTTTTCACAACATTTTCAACATAAAAGAAGTTCTGCCGAAAGCTTTATTTATGTGCCTCAGTTAGATGATGCAATATATCTCATTGGGATTCTTTTATTATATGTTATACACTTTGGATGGCTATTCTTCATAGGTTAATCTCCTGCAAATCAGTATTGTTAATTAACACTTGAAAACCATTTTCTTTTGCTTCTTTTTTGAGAAACCGTAAATCATTGATTTAAGATTTTCTTAACCTATTGATTGAAAAGCTTAAGTCTGCTGTAAGTTTTAATATTGATACAGGGGTGTATTCAGGAGCTCCTATTTTTACCTCTTTCAAATTCGTGAATAAACTCATTTTTAAGAGTCCATTTTTTATATCTTCCAATGATGGGAGCATGTTTTTCATACTATGTCTCCCTTCAATTAGATAAATATTCCCTTTTTCCTTATCAACTTCATCACAAGTGAAGAAATAATAATCTTGTATTAGTTCAACGGAAAAGGGACAAATTGAATTTTTGAATAAAGCTTTCAAAGATTCTAAATTTGCAGGACACATTTCCATCTTTTTTATTGTAATATTTTTGCCTTTAAGCCGCCTTATGGTTTCCGCTGAAGCCTTGCTTAGGCTCCAATCCCTTACGGACTTTTTGCCAAAACTTCCTCGTCAAAAAAATATATATTTTAAATTAGATGGAAATTGGAACTTTATTCTTTATATGTTCCCTTAAAATTTATAGCACCTTTTTTAGCCCTAAAACTTCTTTTAATCTTTTCTTCCATACTTTAACCTTTCATTAATTAATTTTGCACATTTCTTTTGTCCTTTTCCAACTTAAGCAGTAGATTTGGAGTTTTAATATAATCATTATAATCAAAATCAGTACTCCTTAAAAACTTTCTTTTTTACTTTTACTACCTTTTAATTTCTTTTCCCATTTGCTAATTTTATTTTCTAAACTCTCTATAGAATCTTAAAATTTGGAGGGAAATTTTAATATATAAATTAACCTACCATCAATAAAAACCCTCACTAACATATTTAAATTTTTTTCTTTTTTATCTTTATCTAATCTTGCTCTACTATAATCAGTAAAATTTCCTCCGCCATTTAATTTTGCTGGTTTTGTAGACCTCTTTCCTTTTTCATATTTTTCAAATTCTTCGGTATTTAAATTTTTTAGTTTTGTCTCACATTTTATTGTCTTGCCTGGTTCAAAGAAATTTTGCTTAAAACTATTATATCCAATTTTGCTTTCAATATGATTATATCCAGCTATAGAAACAGTTAATAATTCTCTTATTGTAGAAGAATTTTTGTCATTAATATAAATTGTAATCAAATCAACTAAAATTGAAATAAGAGTATCCTTTGATTTTCCTATAAGATAATTGCTTAACTGGCTATGAGTTCCAGTGGAGTCTATTTTAATGACACTTTCCAATTCTTTGTTCATCTAAAAATATTTTATAATATCAAAAAATTATTTTCAATTTATAAAAATTGATATATAATAATTTTGGAAATGTTATGAAAATCTGGAAAATTTTTGAAAAATTTTTAAATAAGGGTTTTATGGGGGAGGAAATTGCCTCCCTTTATTTAATTGATAAGGGTTACACAATAGTTGAAAGAAACTGGAAATGTATAGTTGCAAAAAAGGATGGTTTTTTATGTTTTATTGAAGTAAAGAGAAAATTAAGGGGTGAAACTTTTCAAGCAGAATTTAATTTTACAGAAAAAAAAAGAAAAAAATTAATAAATCTTATAGATATTTATATGAAGAATAAAAGATTACAAGATTTACCCCATAGGTTGGAATTGGTGGCAATAAATGAAAGGGGATTAAAGAGAGTTATAAACCATTACATAAATTTATAAAAAATGATATAATTTAAAAAAATGCAGGAGGTTTATATGTTTTGTAGAAATTGTGGAAAAGAAGTTCAACAGGGTGCTGTAATATGTACAAATTGTGGTTTTAAACCAGAACAGGGAAATTTATTTTGTCAAAATTGTGGAGTTTCCACAAGTCCGGGGCAGGAAATTTGTATATCCTGTGGGTTTAGGCTCCTCAAATTTCAAAGTGCCTATAAAAAAAGCAAAATTGCAGCAAGTCTTTTAGGAATTTTTCTTGGCTGGCTTGGAATACACAAATTTTATCTTGGATACAATACTCAGGGTTTGATTATGCTTTTGGTCTCTGTCTTATCTTGTTTTATTTTAAGTTTTTTGACTGTAATTATTGGTTTTATTGAAGGAATTATCTATCTTACAAAGACAGATGAGGAGTATGTTTAGAGTATGTTCAAAATAAAAAGCCATGGTTTTAAATTACTTCTAATATTTTTCCTTTTACCAAATTTAAATTATGCCCTTGAAAAAGCAAAGGTTATTAAGGTCTATGATGGAGATACAATAAAAGTAATTTTAAATAAAAAAATAGAAAAGGTTCGCCTCATTGGAATTGACTGTCCTGAAAGAGATGAAGTTGGCTTTTGGCAGGCATTAAACTTTACAAAGAGATTGACATTACATAAAAAAGTTCTAATCGAATATGATGAAGAAAAAAGGGATAAATATGGCCGCCTTTTGGTTTATTTATTTCTTGAAGATGGAAGATTTGTAAATGAGGAAATTTTAAAAGAAGGGCATGGAAAATTTATTTTGATTCAACCTAATGGAAAGTACAGGGAAAGGTTAAAAATTGCTGAAATCACTGCTAAGCAAAATAAAAAGGGAATTTGGAAAAAAATTAAGTAGTAAGTATGGTTCCAATTGACAAAAAACTTTGGAGCTTCTAAAAAAAAGAAAAAATTTTTGAAAAGATAAAAGAAACAGTTGAAAGATAATCCCTTCAAGGAAAATTAACAGCAAGGAAAAGGATTTCTGCTTTGTTGGACCCAGAATCCTTCCATGAATATAATTTATTTGTTGAACATAAATGCACTGATTTTGGACTTGATAAAAAAGCTTTCCAGGGGATGCAGTTATCACAGGAATTGGAAAAATTGAAGGCCATCCAATTCGAATTTATGCACAGGACTTTACCATAGCAGGTGGTTCCCTTGGGATTATGCATGCAAAAAAGATTTGCAAAATAATGGATATTGCATTAAAGCTTGGAATTCCAATCATTGGAATAAATGATTCAGGTGGTGCAAGAATTCAAGAAGAAGTCAATCCCCTTGCTGGCTATGGGGAAATTTTTTACAGAAATTCAATTTCCTCAGGAGTTATTCCACAAATTTCCACAATTTCAGGTACCTATGCAAGTGGAGCTGTCTATTCTCCTGCACCAACTGATTTTGTTTTTGTAATTGATAAAATAACAAAGATGTTTATAACTGGTCCTGATGTTATAAAGACAGTTCTTAGAGAAGAAGTATCCCAAGAAGATTTTAGGAGAAGCCAAAATCCATGCAGAAATTTCAGGAAATGCCTATTTTTCCAGAAAATGAAGAGGAATGCTTCAAAAAAGCTAAAAAATTAGTGACTTTTATCCCCTGGAATAATAGAAAAAACCTGATAGTTTTCCTCCAAAATCACCCCTTTCTTCATATAATATTAATAAAATCATTCCTGAAGACCCTATAAAACCCCTTTGTTATGATAGTAACTTTTTTGAAATCCAAGAACATTGGGCTAAAAACATTGTAATTGGTTTTTCGAGATTTTTAGGTGAAAAAGTCGGGATAGTTGCAAACCAGCCCCTTTTTCTTGCAGGGTGTTTGGATATAGATTCTTCTGATAAAGTAGGAAGGTTTATAAAATTTCGTAATTCATTTAACATTCCAATTTTAACCCTCGTAGATATTCGAGGGTACTTACCTGGGGTTGCTCAAGAACATAATGGTGTTATAAAGACATGGGGCAAAAATCTTATATGCCTATTCAGAAGCAACAGTTCAAAAGATAACAGTTATTTTAAGAAAGGCATATGGAGGCGGATACATTGCAATGTGTTCAAGACACCTTGGAGCTAACTTTGTCTTTGCTTAGCTCCACGCAGAAATTGCAGTTATGGGTTCTCAGGGGGCAGCAAATATTATATTTAAAAAAGAGATACAGACCTCCAAAGATCCTTCAAAAAAATAAAAGGAAAAAGTTGAGAAATACAAGGAAAAATTTGCAAATCCCTATGTGGCAGCTCAAAATGGGCATATTGATGCTGTTATAAGACCCATAGAAACAAGAGAGTTTCTCATAAGGGCAATTGAAATTTTCAAATACAAATAAGAAAACAAGCCAAGAAAAAAGCATGGAATCCTACCCTTTTAGGATGGAAAAATTTGTAATTTTTGATTTAATTGATGGCATCAAACAAAATTACAAAAAGTTTTTGAAAAGAAAACCATACAAAAAGAAGATTTAGGAAACATTAAAGCATATATTCCTGGAATAATAACAAAAATTTATGTAAAAGGAGGAAACTTTGTTGAAAATAATACTCCCCTGCTTGTTTTAGAAGCAATGAAAATGCAAAATGAAATCTTCTCGCCATCAAAAGGGAAGATTGAAGAAATTTATGTAAAAGAAAAGGAAGTAGTGGCAAAAAACCAGATTCTTATAAAAATAAAATCATTAGGTAGCATTTAACAGTTAGCAATTGTCCTGCTTCAGTTGGAAAAAGACAAAAGAAATGTGTAAAACTAATTAATGAAAGGATCAAGTTGTGAAGAAAAGATTAAAAGAAGTTTTAGGGCAAAAAAGAGCTATAATTTTTAAGGGAACATTTAAAGAATAATGTTCTTTATTCTTAAAATTTGCAAAACTTTAAGGCATCCATCATCCTTAAGTTTATCAAATTCAAGATGAGTTTTTGAAAGGGAAAAGCAATTTTTATCAGGTAATCATAAGGGATCAGGGAATAGAGAGGATGTTTTTGATGCATTTCCATTTAGTTGAAAAGATATATTTTTTTGACGAGGAAGTTTTGGCAAAAAGTCCGTAAGGGATTGGAGCCTAAGCAAGGCTTCAACGGAAACCCTAAGGCAGCTTAAAGTCAAAAATATTAAAATAAAAAAGATGGAAATGGATCTTAGTAATTTAAAATGTTTGAAAGCTTTATTCAAAAGTTCAATTTGTCCCTTTTCCGTTGAACCAATACAGGTCTGAAACTTGAAAAAGTAAATTATTTTGTTATAATAAAATTATGAAATTTAAACCCATAAAATATCTTAGGGAAAATTTAAATTTAATTTGTTATTCTTTTTTATGGGGTTTAATTTTTTCCTTGGGTTTTTCTTTTTTTAGAGATCTCCTCTTTGATTTTTTTTATATCTTTGCCTTTATAGGAGGTTTTATCTCCACATTTATTTATGAAAAAAGAAAGAGGAAAGAGGATGACTTTTATTTAACATTTTACTTTAAGAAAACAAATTTAAAAGAGATGGAAGAAAGTAAAAAAAATTTTTTATTTGATATTTTAATTCTTATAGGTTTGCTTATTTCTTTAATATTTCTTTTATTTATTTTATTAAATATAAACCCTCAAGAAGTTAAAAGTTTTTCAAAATTATTTTTAATTTTTCTTTTAATTTTTTCTACAACACTTTTTTCAATGAAATTAATATTAATTATAAAAAATCCTTAGGTTTTAGAACTTTTTTAATTATTGGCTTAGCTAAAATTTTTAAGATTTTTAATCTTAAATTATAAAGATGCCATTTTAAATCCCTTGGAACTAAATATTTTGTATCATCGGGATTTACTACAAGGGAAACCTCTATATTTGGAATAATCCCCATAGGGATATTATTTTTTCTCATACAATAATAAACATGCCTAAAAACCTTAAACATATCTTCAGAAGAAGGGGATTTTCCTTTTTCCATCTCTGAACCAAGAAGGGGTCTGAAAATACAAACAGTTGGAAAAGCACCTATTGCTGTTATATATTCAATTGCCCTCATTGTATCTTCTAAGGGTTCAATTCCTGCAATAATTTCACCTGAAACCTTTCCCTTTCCTAAAAGTTTTGAGGTATATTCAAGGGCATCAAAAAATGCCTTCTGGCTTATATATTTTTCTTTCCCTGGACAGACCTCTGTAAAATATTTTGGGTTGTGAAATTCATAACAAAAGGAGAAATGGTTTACCCCAATTTTTACCAAATTATCATATTTTTTAAAGTCCTCCTTCTTTGAAGGAATTGCTTGAAGTCCAACAAAAAGACCAACTTCCTTTTTTAATGCCTTTACATATTCTATTGGAATTTCTAAGTCTTCTCCACCCTGCCATCCTGAATTAAAATGCAAAAAGGTAATGTTGTTTTCTTTTTTTGCTTCCCAAGCAACTTCTACCACATCTTCCACTGTTTTTTCTTCCACTTCATTTGCTCCTACATTTAATCCAGTCGTACAGAATTTGCAATTTACTGGGTTATCTAAAGTCCAAAATTTGCAGGTCTTACCCAAATATATTCCAAGATATGTCCCTTGCAAAACCCCTATTTGGCTCATTGTTATACCCCTCTTTGTTTTTTTAAAATACCAATTTGGGGTCTTAGGAAGTTTTACAGGATATTTTATGTTATTTAATTCATCTAAAATCTTATATTCTCCATTTTCTTTTAAAATCAAATAGGGAGAATTTTTTGCAAACTCTTCAAAGACAGGGGCATTAAGCCAGATATCTTTTTCTTTTGAAGGGAGAATTATTTCTAAACCATCACCTAAGCCAGCCCTTGTACGGGAAAAAGCTCTCCCATCTTTTTCCAGTTCACAACTTCCATCTATTTTTAAACCCTTACAAAAAAGCTCAATTTCCAGCTGGGCTGGGTGTAGGTTCTTTTGGTTTTGGAAAATCTTTGAGGATCCTTTTTGCGACATTTACTCCTTCTTCTGTTTTTTTATAAAAAATTTTTACAAAATCTCCTTCTTTAAAATCTGTAATTTTGAGATTTTTTTGTCTTCCCAATAATTTTGTTTTATTTTTTTCATATTTAAATTCCTTAACTTCATCTTGAACTTTGACCTTGATAATTTCCTTTTCTTGGTCAAAACCTACCCATGTGCCTAAATAGAAATCCAATTGTATTAATTTTGGCTGTAATTTTTCTTCTTCTTGTGCAAAAACAAGAAATGCAAAGAGAAAAAATGGAGCAAAAAATTTTATCATTTATCCCTCCTATTCAATAATTTTTATAAGCAGACCCTCTTTTTCTGGAATGTCAATTTTCAAAGCTGTAAGAGCTGCCTTTTTTATTTTTACGATTACCTGCCCTTCCTCGTTTAGATCAAAAAGATATGTGGCACCAAATTGAAGTTGTTTTTCATCTTCACATACAATTGGAATTTTTAATTCCTGGGTCTTTGTAACTAAGAATCTTAAAGACAAAGGATCACCATTAACGGAATCATTAAAAATCCACAATATTTCTATCTTTTTATCAATTAAATTTTGTAAACTCTTAGGCAAGTCAATACTCTTTTTAATATATTCAATTTCTATTTTGAAGTTATAATAAGCAGAATTTTTTATCAAATCAGCTACCTTATCTTGATATTGATCCTTTACTGCTATTACCCCAATTACTTTACAATTGGAGCACAACTGCCTTGCTAAAAAGAGCTCCTGTTTTGAGGTTAAATCAAAAAGTAAGGAAAATATTAAAAAAACCATATTTTTATTTTAATATTTTTTTTTAAAATTTTCAATAAGAATTTTTATTTATTCTTTAATAGTGTTAAAATACTCCATTGCTTTATTTTTATCATTAATATATAAAATAAAACCCTTACTTATTAAAGGGAAAATTTTTTCAATTTTTTCCCATCTTTCCTTTGAAAAGGGTGTTAAAACAAAGGTTGTGGCGTCCCCTTCTTTTGGACCAATTCCTATCCTTAGCCTTGGCAACTCCATAGAATTTAAAACATTTAAAATAGATTTCATCCCCTTATGTCCCCCTGCCCCTCCTTTAAATCTAAACCTTAAAGTTCCTAAGGGTAAATTTAAGTCATCGTAAATAATAATTGCATTTTCTAAAAAATTTTCTTCCTTTTCCATTAATTTTTTAAATGCAACTCCTGATAGGTTCACATAAGTCACGGGTTTGATTAAAATTACTCTTTTTTCTTCTACATCCACTTGGGAAATTAAACTATTATATTTCCTTTTCCATTTGCTACCTTTCCATTCTTTATTTAAATAATCCAATACCTCAAAACCCAAATTGTGGGGGGTTTTCTTAAATTCTTCCCCTATATTCCCTAATCCAATAAGATAAAATAAAGAACTAACCTTCAGATTTTTCTTCTTCTTTCTTACCCTTTGTTATAACTTCTGGTTCTTTTGCTTCTTCCTTTGGTACCTCTTCTACAGTTACGGTTTTTGGAACTCCTATTCTTAAAATCACTGTCTCTTTATTTTCAGCTAATTTACAATTTTCTGGAATTGGAATTTTTCCTGCTTTTATATGTTCACCCAGTTTTAAAGAAGAAATATCTAATTCAATTTTTTCAGGAATATCCTTTGGCTTTGCTTCAATGTGAATTTCCCTTAAGTTTACATCTAAAAATCCACCTTCTTTAATTCCTATGGGTGTTCCAATAAATTCTAAAGGAACTCTCAATTTTACGGGTTTATCCATTTCAATTCTAATAAAATCAATGTGGATTATTTCCCTTGTAATTGGATGGATTTGATAAGAATGAATAAGGGCTGGCTTTGGGTTTTCTCCATCTTTAACCTTTATATTAAATATGGTGTTTTCGTGAACTTTTTTCTTTAAAAGTTCTTTAAACCCACTCTTTGAAAAAGAAATGGGGAGAGCAGGCAAATCTCCACCATAAATAATCCCAGGGATCATTCCCTTTTTTCTTAGTTTTTTTGTGGCAATTTTACCTGATTTTTCCCTTATTTCTACATCTAAAGTTGCTTCCTTTAACATTTTTTCTCCTCCTTCTTTTTGAATAATTCTGAAATTGATTCCTCTTTATGGATTTTTTCTATTGCCTTAGCAAAAATATTTGCAACAGATAAAACTTTTATTTTATTACTTTTGGAATTAATTTTACCCTTGCTATAAATTGTATCTGTAACATATAATGCCTTTAATTTTTCACAGTTATTAATGTTAGACACAGAATCCCTTGATAAGACAGCATGGGTTATGAAAGCATAAACATTTTTTGCCTTTTTTGAAAGCTCCTTTGCACTTTCAATTAATGATGAACCCCCATCAATTATATCATCAATGATTATACAGTTTTCCTTTATATCCCCAATTACCCCTTCAATTGTTACCCCTTTATTAGAATCTTTTGGTGTAGCTTTTTTCTTATTTATTATAACAAGGGATGCCTTTAGGAGTTCAGCTATGTAGTTAGACCTTTGAACTCCACCTACATCAGGGGAGACAATGCAATAATTTTTTAGTTTTAACTTCTTTATTTCATCTACAAAAATGTGGGCTGCATATAAATGGTCTACAGGTATTTCAAAAAAACCTTGTATTTGGGGAACATGTAAATCCATAGTCAAAATCCTATCCACACCCACGGACTCTAAAAGATTGGCAATAAGTTTTGCAGAAATTGGAACACGAGGTTCATCTTTTCTGTCTTGTCTTGCATAGGGGAAATAGGGTATAACTGCTGTAATTCTGGAAGCAGAAGCTCTTTTTAAAGCATCTATCAATATTAACAACTCCATAATTTGAACATTTGGCTCTGGTGACCCAGATTGTATTACAAAAACATCTGCACCCCTTACATTTTCCTTAATCCTGCAACAAATTTCTCCATCTTTGAAGGGATACAATTCTAATAATCCTTCTTTTATGGATAAATTTTTACAAATTTCTCTTCCAAGTTCTCTATTTGAATTACCATAAAATACCTTTAAGGGGCCTTGCATATTTAATTACTGGGGCGGGAGGATTTGAACCTCCGAATGCGGGCTCCAAAGGCCCGTGCCTTTCCGCTTGGCGACGCCCCAATTGATTTATTTTTCTTCCACCTTACGAGGATTTATCTTTGAACCTGTTATTTTTTCGTATTCTTCAAGGACAAGAGTTTCTATCTGTTCTCTTAAATCCTTTGTTATGGGGTGAGCAATGTCTTTAAATTTTCCATTTTTTTTCTTCCTTGCAGGCATAGATACAAAAAACCCATTCTTTCCCGAAATGATTTTCAAACCATTTACGAGAAAACACTCATCCAAAACAATTGTCACATACCCCTTAACCTTTTCATTTTCCTTGGGGTATACATGAACTTGTGTAATCTTCATAAAATTTTTCCTCCTTTAAGGGGCAAAATAATTAAAAAAATAATATATAAAATTTTACAAAATTTGTCAATAGAGTTTTAGCTCTTTTTTCTAAATTTTCATCCCCATAAAAACCCCAAAACCCAGAACCGGAACCAGAAAGGGATAAAAACTTGGGTTTTGTCTTTAATATTTCATCATAAATATTTTTTAAATTAGGAAATTTATGGAAAGCTGGTTCTTGTAAATCATTTTTTAAATTTTCAAATTTTAAATTTCTTAAATATTCTTCCTTTTTAAATTTTCAAATTTTAAATTTCTTAAATATTCTTCCTTTTTAAATTTTAAAATTTTATTTTCCCATAAAAGATCCCAAGCCAAATAGACCTCTTTTGTAGGAATAGAAAAATTTGGAATAAATAAGAAAATTTTTTTTGGAAGTTTTATTGGGATTTTTCTTTTTAGTATTTTTTCACCCCTTCCAGAAACAATGGCTGGCTTTGAATTTATAAAAAAGGGGACATCGGAGCCCAAAAGGGAAGAAATTTTTAAAAGTTCTTTATTTCTTAAATTACATCTCCAATATTTATTTAAAAATTTTAAAACAACTGCACAATTGGAGCTTCCTCCCCCCAAACCACTTCCCAAAGGAATATTTTTATAAATTTTTATATTTATTCCCTTTTTTACCTTTGCAAATTCAAGCATTTTTAATGCTGCCTTATAGGCAAGATTTTCCTCCATTTTTATCTTTGCATTAAATGTTTCCACAATTATTTTAAAATCTTTTCTTTCTTCAAAATAAACTTCATCATAAAGATTTATGGGATGGATATAAGAAAAAATTTCATGGAATCCATCTATTCTTTTTCCAAGAACTCTTAAAAAAACATTTATCTTTGCATAAGACTTAAGGTAGCAACCAAATCCCTTTAAGCTTTCCATTTATAGAAAGATCCCCCCTTAAATATTCAATTGAAAATTTTTTAAAGGGCTTATCTGTTGTAACATAAACAAAAAAAATATCCCCCTCATAACTTATCCCCTTTATACTACCCCCTTCCCCATCGTAATTTAAATTCCAATTTGAACAATTAAAATTTGATGGAAAGGCCTTTTTGTCCCCATTAAAAAACAATTTTAAGCTTTCAAAATTTATTATGGAACAATCTTTAATAATAAATTCTTGGTTTCCATAATTTAATTTAATTTCATTACCTTTAGCTTCCAAAGACAAAACTGGGATATTCAAGGGACCTAAAATTTTTAATAAAAATTCATCTCCTTTAAAATAAACCAGTCCCTTTGCAGTGCTTGAAATATCTCCTTGAAAATAATTTATTTCAAAGCTTCCATAGGAATTTTCTTCCCAAAAGGGAATTGGAACTTTTTGGGTAATTTGACAACCTATTATAAATAATAAAAATGTTATTAAAAAAAATTTCATTAAAGATAAATTAAATCCCTTTGAACCTCCCCTGTTATTTCTACTTTTCCATCAAAATTTATAAAAACATCCACTTCTGTCCTCACAGCCATTTCCCCTTCTAAATATATTCCTGGTTCTACAGAAAACAAAAGCCCCTTTTCCAGTACCCTTTCATCTTTTGTCTCTAAATTATCAATGTTTACTCCATTCCCATGGACATTTTTTCCAATGGAATGTCCAGTCCTGTGCACAAAATATTTTCCATACCCCCCTTTTTTTACTACATCCCTGCAGACATCATCAACCTCATATCCATAAACCCTTTTCCCCTCCTTCAATTTTTCTTCTATAAAAGAAATTGCCCTATCCCTTGCTTTTATAACAATATCAAATATCTCTTTATACTTTTTAGGTGGTTCTTTCCCTATATAAGCACACCAAGTAATGTCATAGTAAATTCCTTCAGGATTGTTTACCTTTGCCCATAAATCAATTAAAAGGGTTTGTTCTTTTTCAATTACATAACTATTTTCCTTTGTAGGTGTAAAATGGGGGTCTGCTGGATGGTCTCTTACACCTACAATAGGTGGATCTCCTTCACAAGTTAAATCTTCTTCTTCAAACCTCTTTAAAATAAACTCCTGTGCTTCAAATTCTTTTATCTTTCCAAGGTTTTTTTTAATTAAATCAAAGGTTTCCTTTAAAATTTTATCTATCTTTTTTTGTGCCTCCTTATGGAGCTTATACCCCTCCTTTGAAATCTTTGCTTCAAAGTGTTGAATCAAATTTTGAGAAGAATAAACTTCAACCCCAAAGGATTTTATAAGCTCCATTGTACCCCCATCCACATAAGAAATGTAGGGAACATTACAATTTGGAGAATAGTCCATTGCAATCTTCTTTTTCTTGTCAAGAACTTTTTTTAAGATCTCTTGTAAATTTTCCCAACCATAATAGACAATTTTTTCTCCCGGTAATGTGTCCAATTTTCCCTTTTCTACAGGATGAACAATTTTTATGGGTTCACCCTTTTGAGGAACAAAGTAATACCATCTCCTTGTAACCATCATATCCTTTGGCAAACCTAAAATAGAATAGGGAAGTGGATTTCTTTTATGAAAATCAAAAAAAAGCCATCCATCTAAACCCTCTTTTTCAATTTCCTTTTGTAATTCCTTAATTTTTGCCATACTCATTTAACCTCAAAAATACTTAAATCCACTTCTTCTAAAAATTTTGCATCATAAATTTCTGTTGTGGATATCACTTTCCCATCTACATATACATGGGTTCTAAAGGGACCTTTAAACCCATCTACCTCTTTAAAATAAGAAAAGACCTCTTCAACTTTTCCAAAACCCATTTGTGTTTGACCTGTATATCTTATAAAAGAAATCTTTCCTTCTTTATCAACTCCCACTTCAAAATCTTCACCTTCTCCTTTTACCATAAGGACATCTATCCCCTTTTCTTCTTTTAAGTATTGAAAATCAAGGTTTCTTTCCTTGTATTGTTTTAGGAGAAAAAAATAACTTTTTTTCAAAGCCATCTTCATATCTGAGGATGGAAGCTCTTGTACATTATCACCCATTTTTAAAAATGCCTTTTCACCATTGTAAATTTGAACCATCTCTCCCATTGGAGTTGACATTTCTAACTTAATCATACCTGGAAGGGCATAAAGGGAAGTAAAATCCATTTGAAAGTCCCCTTGAGGAGTTGAAAGGGTAATTTTGCCTTCAGATTTAATCCCTTTTATTTTTTCTACCTTTTCTCCACCTGCATACTCATAAGCCCTCTTTAAAATTTCAAAACCCTTACTTAAGGTTTCTTCTGTGGCTTGGGGAATTTCCTCTCCCTTGGGCTTTGGAATTTTAATATCCCACTCCTTAACATCTCCTAAAAGTTTTAATTCTCCTTCTTGCTCCTTTTTATTTCCTACTATATAAACTATAAATTCCTCAGGTTTCCAATAATTTTTTAAAACTCTATCAACATCTTCCTTTTTTAATTTTTCTATATTTTCCTTTGTCTTTTGAATAAAATCTTCAGGATATCCATAAAATTCATATAAAAGTAATCTTCTAATAATTTTATCTGTGGTATCAAAATTGAAAACAAACTCATTTAAATAACTCTTCCTTTCCCTTTCCAGTTCTTCTTCTGTAACCCCCTTTTCTTTAACTAAATTTACCTCATCAATAATTGCTTTTATGGCATCCTGGACAGTTTCTGATTTTGTAAATGTATAAATTGTGGCTTCTCCTTTTCTACTGTATTCTGCATAAACCCCTCCATATATTCCATAAGTCAAACCCTTATCTGTTCTTATGCTTTTGAAAAGACGGGAAGAAAAACCATGTCCAAAAATCCTATTTGCAATTAAAAGGGGGAAATAATCGGGATTGTCCATCTTTATTCCTAAGTGTCCCATAACTATGTAGCCCTGATTTATATCTTCTTTATTTGAAAAATAATTTCCAGGCAAAATTTTTTCAGGAATTTTTGGATATTCTGGACTCTTTTTTCCAGTTTTTTTCCAGTCCTTAAAATATTTTTTTAGTAATTCTTGAATTTCCTTTTTGGATATGTCACCCCAAATTGCAAAAATTGCATTTTCTGGATAGATATATTTTTTATGAAATTCTAATAAATCCTTTTGGGTAATTGCATCAATTGTGTCATACTCTTCTATCCTTGCATAGGGATTATCTTTTCCATAAATTATTCTTGAAAATTCCCTAAAGACAATTGATTGGGGCTCATCATTTCTCCTTGAAACCATTGACTTGGCTTGGGATTTCGAAAGTTCCAATTTGTCTTCCCTAAAGGCAGGGAAAGTCAACAATTCAATAAAAATTGGAAAGACCTCATTAAAATTTTCTTTAAGACAATTAAAGGTCAAATTCCCATATTCTTGACTACCTGAGGACTCTATGTATGCAGAACGGGATTCTAAAAATTCATCAATTTCATCTCCTGTCCTTTTTAAAGTCCCACCAAGACGCCAAACTTCATAAAATATATTTGAAAGCCCAACCTTTTCTGGAGGATCAAAAACAGAACCTGCTTTAAAGATCATCCTCCCCTTTACAAGGGGGAGTTTATGGTCTTCTATAACCATTACTTTTAATCCATTGGGAAGGGTTATCTTTTCTATTTTTGGTATCTTTATTTCTGAAAGAGCAGGATAAACAAACTTTTCAAAGGGCCTTTTTCCCTCAGAAAATAAGTTAAAACTAATAGAGAAAAGGAAAATTAAAAAAGTTATCTTTTTCATTATTTGCCTCCTTCTTTGTGTTCTAAAATTGCAACACATCTATTGTCTTCTGTAAAATACTCCTTTGCCACACGCATAATATCTTCTTTTGTAACCTTTTCAATTTCATCCAATTTCTTTAACATTTTTTTCCAATCCCCTCCAAGGGCTTCATAAGTGGCAAGCTGAATTGCAATTCCCATATTGGATTCCAAGCCTCTTATAAAATCCCCCTTTGCCCTCACTTTAACCCTTGCAAGTTCCTCGTCGGAGACAGGTTCATTTTTTAACTTTTCAATTTCTTCTAAAATGGCTTTTTCATTTTCAGCATTTGTCTTTCCTTGCATAGGAACTGAATAAAAAATGAAAAGCCCTGGGAATTTTCTTCCAGGAAGCCCTGTAAAGGCACCTGCATCTAAGGCAAGTCTTTCATCCCTTACCAATCTTTTATATAACCGGGAAGTTCTTCCTTCTCCTAAGATATCAGTTATGGCATCAAAGGTGGGCTCATTAGGATCATTGAAATCCCCTTTATGAAAGCCAATAATTACAAAGGGTTGAGAAGGATCTTTTATAACTACCCTTCTTTCACCTAATTGTTTTGGTTCTTGTGTGGTTACAGGAGGTGGAAGGGGTCTTTGGGGGAGCCGACCAAAATATTTTTCTAAAATTGGTTTTGCTTTTTCAGGATAAACATCCCCTGCTAAAACTAAAATTAAGTTATTTGCATGGTAATAGGTTTCATAAAATTTCATAGCATCTTCCCTTGTAATATTTAAAATATCAGACATATGCCCTATAACAAAAATTCCATAGGGATGAGCCCTATAACAAAGACCCAAAAATTCTTCAAATAATCTGCCTGTTGGCTGACTTTCAATTCCCATCCTTCTCTCTTCTGCTATAACTCCATTCTTTTCCGTATAAAATTCCCTCAATACGGGATCTATAAACCTTTCTGATTCCAAATAAGCCCAAAGTTCTAACTTATTGGATGGAAAATTGTAATAATATTGTGTTTGGTCAAAGGAAGTAGAAGCATTTAAACCAGAACAACCTTCTTTTTCCACAATTTCAGCAAATTCATTGGGTATAACATAGGACTTTGCTTCTTCCTTTGCTTTTTCAAAGGCCTCTTCTAATTCCTTTATCCTTTGAGGATCTGCAAGGGAACCCTTTGCTTTTTCAGCTTTTAAGGCAAGAAATGCCTTTTCTTCTTTTTCAATTGCTTCCCTTTCCTTTTCCCAATCCTTTGTTCCAATTGTAGAAGTCCCCTTAAATGCCATATGTTCAAATATGTGAGCAAGTCCTGTGATTCCCACATGTTCATTTACAGAACCCACATTAGCATAAGTTAAAGCAGAAAAAACAGGTGCAAAATGGTTTTCATAAATGATTACTTTTAATCCATTGGAAAGGGTAAATTCCGTAACTTGCTTTTCAATTTCCTCTTTTTGAAAAGAAAAGGAAAAAATTGAAAAAAATAGGATCAAAAAAATTAATCTTTTTTGCATAAGACCTCCTTCTTCTTAATTAGTCTTAATACGAAAAACTTAAATATTAGTTAACAATATTTTGTCCTAATCTTATAAATAACTTTGCTTTCTCCATTTTTTGGAACCTTTACATTAAAAATAACTTGAAATGCTTGATCCTTTTCAAAGGGGTGGGAATTTGAAACCATTGTCCAATCCCCACCAATTGGTTCTACAACTTTAACAACTATATCTTCTTCTTTGTGATTCCTTATCACAATTTCGTACTCCATTTCATAAACACAAGAAGAAATTGTTTTAAAATCCCTTTGTTTCCTTTCTGAAACAATGTCAAAGGCCCGTCCTACTGAAAGCTTTATCACCTCATCCTTTGGTGTGTGATCAATTAAGTCCTCTCCAATAAATTGATTTGAACCATCTGTATCTTTTTGATATACTCTCACAGTTCCCTTTGGAAGAGATATACCTAAGTTGCTCTTTTCTTCATTTTTAAATTTTAAAAAAACATCTACCTTTTGAATTTGTTCTTCTATATACCTTTGGGTGTAATACCATTTTTCACCTCTTAAAACATACTCCCTTTCAATGGGAATATTTTTGCCTTCCAAAAGTTCAATTTGTTTTTGTTGGTTATCTTTTATAGTTGTCTTCCTTTGTAAGGTATAAAGATGGTATTCAAAAAAGGGCTTTTCTTCAAAGGAAGGGGCTTTTGATTTCATATATTGAACCTCTTCATAAAGGGCATCTACATCTTTTCTTTCAACTGTTTTCACATCTCCTGCAATTAATTTTAAATTTGCATCCCTATAAGTCCTTCCAGAGTTGTTTTTTAAAGTAATCCATCCAATTAAGACTCCAAGGTCCCCCTTTTCATTTAAATTTAACACATAATCACAAATCCAATTTAAGCCCGTAGCTAGGTAAGAGGCCTCCACTTTTCTTTTACCCCTATCCCCTTCCAAATATAAAACCAATGTGGGGCGGGCATAAAGGTTTTCTGGAATTGTAGGATATTCCAAATAAGAATAAATGGGATTTGATAAAATCTTTCCTTCTTCCTCCCAAACTGTTCCATTATTTGTAGATAAAAGCTTTGCTTTAATCTTTCTTAAAACTGTTGTATTATTTTCCATTACATTTTGAACAAGGATTACTTCTTTTCCTAAGTATTTATCTAAAAGTTTTTGTGGAGATAACAAATCATACTCATAGTTTTGTTCTAATACATTTAAATCTTTTCCTTCCTTTACCTTAAAAGATAAGGTCTCTGACATAATTGTAGAAGGAACATCCATAAAGTTTAAAAAAAACTTTCCCTTTTCTTTAAAATCTATTTCCCTTTCTTCTGTAATCAAAGCTCTATTTGTATTGTAAACAGTTAAATAAAGTTCCCTTTGATCTTCATAGGTCGTGGTGATCTTTTCTTGGGAAAACAAAAAAACTGGAATTAAAAAAATTAAAAATTTTAACATAAATCCTCCTAATTATTAATTTCAATGTCTAAATCCCATCTGGTTTCAGGGTTAATTATACCAAAAAAATTATACCAAGGAGGTGGAATAAGGATTAAACCAGAGGGGATTTCATAAATATGATATAAATGCAAACCCTCTTCATCTGTTAAATAAAATACAAGGCGATATTCTCCTTTTATTAAAGGAATTGATGGAATTGTAAATTTACAAAAATAATTATTTTTTCCCTTCAGAGGTTTTTTATCAAAACTTGTAGAAGTAAAAACCTCAATCCCATCATTCCTAAACAATACAAAACCTAATTTTAAAGGAATATTTTTATCTTCTGAAAAAACTTCCATTAGGGCTACAAAATCATCTCCATGGGAAAAAGTGTTTTTTTCTTCAAAACCATTTGTAATTTTTATATTTTTAAAAAAAGCAGGGGTATCCCTTTGGAGTTCTTCTCTTTCTTCTAATTTTTTTTCCTTCAAGTGTAAAAAGTTTTCATAATCAAAACAAACTTCCCCTGCGTTTCCAATCTTTTTCATCTCTCCATTTTTAAGCCAAAGAGCTTTTTGGCAAAGGGAAGAAACATAGTATAAAGCATGGCTTGATAAAATTAAGGTCTTCCCCTTTTTTTGGATTTCCCTTATAGAATCAATACATTTTTTTTGAAAATATCCATCCCCTACTGCAAGGGCTTCATCAATGATTAAAATGTCTGGATTTACATTTATTGCAACTGCAAAGGCAAGGCGCATAACCATTCCAGAGGAATAGGTCTTTATGGGTTGTTCAATTGCTTCCCCTAATTCTGAAAAATCAATTATCTTTGGCAAAACCCTTTTTACTTCTTCTTTTGAAAGCCCTAATAGGGCAGAATTAAGCAAAGCATTATCTATCCCCGTAAACTCTCCATGAAAACCCATCCCTAATTCTAAGATTGAAGCCACCTTCCCCCTTTTTTCAACCTTTCCCTTTGTGGGATAACTGCACCCCGTAATAATCTTTAAAAGGGTAGATTTCCCTGCTCCATTTTCTCCTACTATTCCAAAGTTTTCTCCTTCTTTTATTGAAAAATTTATATCTTTTAAAGCATAAATTTCTCTATAAAACCTTTTTTTGCTAAAAAATTGAAAAAACCTTGCCTTTTGGGAAGGAAATATCTTATATATTTTTGTAAGATTTTCAACTTTTAATAGATTTTCCATAAAAAAATTATACCAAATTTAAATAAAAAAGGGCGGATTATATCCGCCCCTATATTAAAATAATAGAATTTCAAATTATCTTAAAGCAGGAAGCATAAATACAGGATCTGAGGATTTATTATCAACAATTGATATATAAGCAAAGGTATTTACTGTCCCTTCTACAACAATTGTATAACCCTCAAATTTAAAATCTGATTTAAAACCAAATCTTGAAAGTAATTCATTATAATTTATTTGCAAACCCATACGAGGCCCCAATTCCTGATAAAAACTGGAAACTGTATTTCCATCATTACTTAAAAGGGTTATTAAGATAGTATTTTTATTTACTGGATCTGCATTAAAAACCCCTAAATTTGATCTAAAAGAATCATTTATTGTAACTCCACTTAAAACCAATTTTTGCCCTTGCACTGCATAGCCATTATCAATATCCAAGCCTGGTATAAACTGACCATAAGTTCCATCTTCTTCCAAATCATTATATGTCCTTGCAGAAATTATGGGATTTTCATCAACATTTCCATCGGGATAAACTAATAGGAAACCAGCTTCCTCTTCTGTAAGCCCTGGAATTTTACTTAAAATATCTTCAATTATCAGCACCCCTCCTTTATCAACGGGACCCACTTTTGCACCAAAAATTGTCTCCTCTCCATAGGGTCTATAATAAACAACAAATTCTAAATCAGAAGAAGAAGGGTTGTAAATAAATAAATCTGTCTTCCAATTCGTATTGTTTGCTCCTTTTTTATGGGCTACTCCCATAATTAATGTATTTTTATAATTTCCAATTTGATCATTTATAAAAGAAGCATCTCCTGTTCTATTGTCTATTATGCTACCCCATGCAATGAAGTCTGCCTTTGTTATAGATTCTGCTTTAACTAAAAAGGGACCATTATAATTAGGTGCCTCTGCTTCAGATAAAATATTATCTAATTGTAATAAATTGTAAGGAGCTAAATTATATGTTAATTCCTTTCCAATGCTTAAACCATAAATATTATAAAAAGATATTTTTATTTCATTCCAACTGGGTGAAACATTTGTCAATCCCATATTGGCTCTAAATTTTTCATTTTTAACCATCCCCACAAGGTATACAGGATTATCTCCAGAAGTTCCCCTTGATTTATTTGGAATCGGTATTCCAGGTGTAAATTGCCCATAAGTGCCGCTTTCACCTTGATCATTATAAATTCTTCCTGAAACAAAAGGAGGAACCTCTCCATCAAATTCAATTAAAAAACCTCCCCTTTCCACTTTAAATTCTGGATAAGATTGATTATCTAAGATATCCTTTATTGTTAAGGAAGAATTGGGAAGTAGGGATATCTGCACTTGGGGTGGTTCTTCATTTGTTTCTCCTGCCTTCAATAACTTCATAGTTAAATTTTGGGTCTGGGCACTTGGGTTTTGTAAAAATAAGTCCGTTTTCCAATTCGTATTATTTGCTCCCTTTGCACTTGTTGCAATAGGTATGGACATAGCTTGGGGGGTAGAGGAAGGTGGGGAAGTAAGGACATTAACTGTAAAATCAGGATTTGAAACCACCGCATTTTCCACTTCAATGTGAAATAAAATAGATGAACTATTAAAATTACTATCAACAGAAACCTCAAAGGAAGCTTGGGCAATTTTGCCTGGTGAAATTGAAGGGTATTTTCCTTGGGATAGTACCTCAACCCCTTCTTCATTTTCTGTAAGAATTCCTTGGGAAGAAGAAAGAGCAGTGGAACTCTCATTTTTTAATTTAACCCAAAGTGATTGACTTTTACCTTTTTCTAAGTAATTTGGATCTGAAGAACCAGAAACATTATATCCCACATAACTTAAAACTATATCACCTCCACTTGAACTATAAACTGTTATAGTAATTGTTCCACTAAAATTTGTAGAACTACAAGAACTGCTTATAGTAATGGGAAAATTATAATTTCCTGTAGGAGCCTCTGAGGATAAAGTAAACCTAAAAGGAGTTGTATTCCTCTTGCTTTGGCTTGCAGGAATTGTGCCAAAATTTACCTTATCTATATCCAAAGTTACATAGTCCTCTTTGCCCGAAGGTAAAGAGATGGTCCCTTGTACATTCGGTGCCTCAGCATCCCCCGTATTTTGAATTTCAATTGTAAAGTCCACTTTTTCCCCTGGATTTGCATTTCCATCAGAATTGCTATCTGCAGTTATTTGTAAAGAACCACCTTTAACAGAAAGATTACAAGTATTTTGAGGAGGAGGCTCATCATCTGAAGGATTGACTGTAAATTCTAAGGTCTGAGAAAAACCATAAGATTCGTTATATAAGGTAAGCTTTAACTTTGGGCAAGAGGAATCACTACAAAACCCATCATAAATCCTTACAGAAAATTTATCCCCTAATAGGGAAAAATTTTCTTCCCCTGGAGCCAAAGTATACTTTGCTTCCTCATCTACTATCTCAACATTTGGGTTTTCTTGATATTCTTTAAGGTAAACACTAATATTTTGAGCAGTAGAAGTACCTATATTTTTTAACTTAAAATTAAAATCTATGCAAGCAGGAGCATCAGCTACTCCTTCATGGATATCATTATGATCATTTGTACACCTTATACCACAACCACAGTTTTTGTAATCCTTGTATTCAAATTTTATATCAGCAAGATTATGGGTAAAGGTGTAAGTCCAACAACCTTCATTTGAAGTTATTTCAACTATAAAATTTATATCCCCCGTAGTTCCTTCTGGTATGGTAAATATAAAACTCTTTGTAATTGAACTTGAGGAAATATTTCCATAATTTTGATTATTTTGCTCCCAGGAAACTTCTGTTCTATCAGCAGAAACTGTGGCACTTACATTATTTGCTGTTGTACCAATAATTATATTTTTCAAAGTTAAACTTAAATAGTATTTTCCATCATTTTGATTTTTTGAAAGGGAAGAACTTTCTCTTTTAACAAAAGGATAGGTTCCTCCATCAAAACTTACATTTAACTCTTCTAATTGAGGCGCCTCACTTACATGGGGGTCTTCTTCTGCAACCAAACTTACAAAATACAAAGGCGTGCAATATTGGCCTAAAACAATTGGATAATCATTGTACTTAGATTGCCCTTGGGGAATATTAGAAAATTCTTGTGTGGAAGGATCAAAAGTCAAACCCTTAGTATAAGAATTTAAGGTTAAATTAAAGGATCCATTATAATCGGCATTTCCTGAATTTGTATAAGTAACCCTTATTGCATCTGCTACTTTAGTAAAGGTTCTATTAAGGATTGGACTTGGGGGATTAATATTTATATCGATTGGAAAACTATAACTCCCTGCATTGCTTGTACTTACATTTAATATTAATTGAACTGTGCTTTCTTGGGCATTGGAACTCACTGTTATATTAAAACTTTTGCTTTGGGTACTTCCTCCATTAATTGTTCCATAATCTTGTTGTGATGTATTTATTTGGATATAGTTGTTTGGATCATATCCCTTTGTCAAATTTCCTACAACATTCGTGGCAGATATATTTCCCGTGTTTTTTAAAATAATTGTTAAGGCATAACTTTTCCCTGGATCCACATTTGTGGGGGAATAGCTATTTAAAACAATATTTGCAAATTCTTCAGACATTTGCAAGGGATATATATATATACCTGTCCCTGCAATTCTATAAAGATAAACATTTCCATTACTTCCTTCTAGGGGTTCTACATCAAAATCAATTTCTCCTAAGCAAGGATAAATATAGTTCCAATATGTAGCTTTTGTTGAGTTTTTGTAATCAATTATTTCAAAACCCTTATTAGTATACATACAGGCACCCATAGAAACATAGGCGTAATTATAATCAGCTCCTTCAGAAATTGCTTGTGAATAATTGTAATTGTTATAACTTGAATCAAGGGTGCAATTGGGTATATTATAAACCTTAAGACCACCATTTACGGAATTTATAAAGATTTTTCCATTAAAATATTCTGCACTTAAACTTTTATCACTTGTTGAACATATCTTTGTAATAGATGAAGGAAAGTTAGAAAAATCATAAAGTTCAAAACCATATACTTTACTTGTTAAAGCAACATAGGGTTTATTATTATATGTAAAAGTAATAATATCTTCCACATTTCTATTTATACCATCAAGTAAAGAATGAGAAACTGCATCTTCACAGTTTCCAGGCAGGTCTGTTAAATCTGCATAATAAAAGGGACCAGAAGTTCCCATTAATACATATCTTTTGTTTTGTACTTTTACCACACCAACTGCTCTAATGTTATTAAAATTTATAAAACCCTTACAAGGGGGATTTTTGGGATTTGTATCCATATCATAAGCTCTAACACCTTTACATTTTGTAGAATAAACTAAAACATTATCTTGGGGAAAATGGCCTATATCATACCCTACCATAGTGCTATCACCACATTGGTAAACAAAGCTTTCTGTAGAACCTTCATTTGAAGGGTTTGTGGGGTCAGAAATATCAAAACTTTTTATGAAGTTATAACCATCAACATATATTCTGGAATTATGTCTTATTACTTTATTTGGTTTCCAATAGGCCTCTGCACTTATAGTCCTTAACAAAGTTGAAACTACAAAGGGAATTGTATAATTTGCACTGCCACCACTATAGGTGATGCTTAAATTTAGATCAAATTTATCATAAGGAGCACTTCCTGAGACATCTATTGAAAAATTTTTTGAAACAGTTTGCTCTGCAGAAATTGAACCATAGCTTTGAGTGGGATTTGTTACATCTATGTATGAAGAACTTGAGGTCAAAGTTGCAACAACATCCGTTGCAGAACAGTTATTGCTTCCATTATTTTTTAAAGTTATTTCCATACTAATGGTTAAACCCCTATTTGAATATTTTGGATCATAGCTGGAAATAATAATAGATGGGTCATCACAAGCAAAAAGGGAACCTAAAAAAATAAAATTTAAGATAATTAAAATTTTTTTATACATCATTTCATCTCCAAGGAAAAAGGCGGATAGGCATTGCTATCCGCCTTTGTTTCTTTATAAGACTAATGAGTTGAACCTGGGATAAAGGTTAGAGTGGTTGGATCCCACTCAAGTACGCAACCATTCAAGAGAGAAACTCCAGATAATCCAACAGTATATTTGTTTAATGCACTGTATCTTACATTAACCCATGATTGGTCATAAGCATTTCCAAAACCTTGACCAAATATATTTTGATCTGTTGCAAAATCAATGTATATCCATCCAGATTCGGCAGGAAGAGGCCAATCAGGGGTTACAATTTGAACTCTTTGAGTTTCAAGGGGAATGCTTACAGCTCCACCAACGGGACAAGGTGAAGGACACCCTTCTGCTGTAATGGTTCTTTCCTCTTCATCAAAGATAAGCAAGAAGTTAGGAGGATCTAAACCAATTGTACCAGTAAAGGGGTTATAAAGAACTGTGTAAATATCCCCTGTACCTGGCCAGTTACAAGGACCACCAGATATAAACCAATGATCAAACCAGGGGTTATGGGAACGCCAAAAATCAACCCAAGTTCCGCCATCAAATGCTACATTTCCAATATATCTGAAACCCCATATAATAGGGAGGGGTTCTCTGCAATCTAAGGGAGGATTGCCAAACCATCCAAATACATATTTTGTGTAAAAAGTCATAATGCCAGTGGTTTGAAAATCTACAGGTTGCATACCCCATTGGTGGTCTGTTAAAGAATTTAAACCTTCACCAAAGGCCTCAATATGGACTGCAGGCATACCATCGGATTGCGAATTTCTATAATCATAGAAAATGATGTCACCCATTAAAGTGTTTGTATTTTCTGCCATACCATGGTCTAGAACTGCATCAGCATTTGTATCAAGGTAGTTGGGGAAGAAATAGGAAGCATATGTGGGGAATCCTCCATTGCAAGTGATATGTGTATCTATTGTCATATACCCAATATAGTTTACACTCCAGCCATCATAGGAACCAACTGATGTAAAACATTTTATCCTATCAGCCCAAGAGGAATTATCTGGGTAACATGCATAATCCATACCACCACCTAACATTTCAGCAATATTTGCATTGTTTTGACCAAAATATGTGCCATCAGCATCACAATCAATGTATCTTGTTGTAAATTTGTAACCGTCACTGGGACAACCATTGTTTGGGAATATACCATTTAAAAGTTCTCTCATACTAAAAGTTGCAACATCATATCCTGTAAGATAAATATTGAAGTCACCTATTTCCCAGGAATCCACATTCCAAATAACTGCGTGCGCAATGATTGGATCATTATCTGTGTTTACAATGGCAATTAAAGTATCAAGACCTAAATCATCTTGTGAATCAACTTCAAAATAGGGAATTAAAAGGGTTGAAGCTGCATTTGCTCCAACATCGCAAAGGGAACCAACTGGTGGAACTGGAGCAGGTGGTGCTGTTTGACCAAAAATAAAAGATGAAACTAATAAAGCTAAAAATAAAAATTTTTTCATACTACCTCCTTAAAATTTTTTAATTTTTTAAAATAAGTGCCACTTAAAATGGTAAAGACCTTTTCTCCGATGACCTCAGCCATCACCTCCTTTTTAAAAATTTGGTATAAAACCATAATATCTTTCATCATATTATAATATAGCATAAAAAAATTAGCTTGTCAAGTCCTTTTATGTTTTAAAAGCATAAATTTACCTATCTCTCGTATAATTCAAAAATTTCATTTAAATAAACATCTATTTTTGCAATTTCTTCTTCAAAACCATAAGCAATTACCAGGTCCCTTTTCCCATCTTTATCCAAGTCCTCAATCCCAACCCAAGAGGCCTTCTGCCTTTTTATAAAACCAATGGGATTTACCTTTTCAAAATCCACTCCCCTTTTATTTATTAATATATAGGGTTCTCCATTATCCAGTATAGATACTACATCATCCCAACCATCGCCATTTAAATCCCCTGCAGCAACTCCTCTAAACTGGAGTGAATCTTTTCCCGAATAGTGTTTTGCAATTTCTTTTACTTCCCAAGAATTCTCCCCCTTTAAGGCTAAAATTAGGGAGGCAACCATTGCCTTTTCAGGGTTTTCTTTTGCTTCTTCTGACCTGTCAAAGGTATAAGCACAAAATACCAAGTCATCCTTTCCATCTTTGTTAAAATCTGAAGTTGCTACATAAAAAAAATAGGAACTATTTGGAAGAGCTTCTAAATCTTTTGGGGAAAAACCCTCCTCATGGTTTTCAAAGAGAACCCTTTTTTGACCAAAGGAATTACAAGCTGTTGCAAAATCCATCCTTCCATCGGAATTAAAATCTAAAAGGGTCAAAGAATCACCAAAACAGTAAGAGGGGTTTTCTTTGCTATAATTTATGAAGACCTCTTCCCAAATCCCATCCTTTAATTTAAAAACCTTTTGTCTTTCCATACTTAAGGTTTTTTTATCAAAAAGGTAAGGGTTTTCAGATAGGGCAACTACTTCATAGGTTCCATCCCCTTCCCAATCTATGAATTTTGCAGCTCTTGAAACAAATTTTACTGAATCAGGAAAACCATCACTTAAGCTTTCAAATTTTCCTTTGCTCCTTTGAAGAAGCAAAAAAATTCTTCCTCCATGGTTTGCGAGGAGAATATCCATTAAACCATCTTTGTTAAAATCTAAGGCATCTATTCCCCCATAGGAGTAAGATAAATTAGGAAAAATTAAATCTTGCCATTCTTTAAAGTTTCCCTTTCCATCTCCTAAGAAAAAGACTGGAACATCGCCACTTCTTGATGGAGGAGCAATAATATCTAAATTTCCATCTCCATCTATATCAATAATTTTTAAATTTTCTCTCCACAAACCTTCTTTTTCAATGGGAATGTGCTTTAAAAAAAGTTTTGGAGAAGGGGGAGAAATTTCTTCCCCTTTTTGGGCTGTTTTGCAACTTAAAACAAAAATCAATAAAAGTAATAAAAAAAATTTTCTCATTTTTCCTCCTGTAAGAGATAATATTATATCAAATCAGTAAAATATTTTTTAATTTTAATAAAAATAAAAAGAACATAAAAAGTTTTTCCATTTTTTCTTTTCAAGCACAATTATATCAAATCTGAGAAGTATCTTTTCATTTTATTGAAAAATAAAAAACCAAAAAACATCAAAACTATGCCTAAGGCAAAGACATAAATATAAATTTCCCAAGAAGGCACTAGACCTCTCAAAAAAATATCCCTGAAGGACTCAATTAAATAAGTTAAGGGATTAATTAAAAGTATTTTTTTAAAATTTTCTGGAACCAAGGATAAGGGGTAAACAATGGGAGTTCCATAAAACCATACCATTAAAATATATGAGATAGCTTGGGATGTATCCTTAAAAAAGGGATTTAAGGCAGAAAAGAAAAAACAAAAACCAGAGATAAATATCACTTCTATGATCATTAAAATTGGAAGAAAAATAATTGAAAGATAAAGCTTTCCCATAAATATTAAAACAAAAATAAAAATTCCAGAAGCAATGAGTTGATGGACAACTGCTGAACCAAAAATTGAAAAAATTAATATTTCTTGGGGAAAGGATAATTTTTTAATTATAGCTGATTGATCATTTAAAACAGTTGTAGACCTTGAAAGCATCTCTTGGATACCCATCCAAGGAATTAAACCTGAAAATAAAAAAAGAGCAAAACTTTCAACTCCCTTTTCCCCTAAAAGGGAAATTTTTAAAACATAAGAAAAGACAAAAGTAAATAAAATTAATTGAAGAATTGGCATTAAAAAAGACCAAAATATTCCTAAGGAAGAGCCCACATACCTTGCCCTTACATCTCTTTTTACCAATTCAAAGGTTAAAAATACAAAACTTTTAAGATTACTTGACATAATGTACAAATTATTATAATATAATATTAGAGGAAATTTATGGTAGTTATCCCCCAAGCCCGTTATGTGGGCTTGAAAATAAGGCAGCTTCGAAAGAAGCGAAATTTGACACAAGCAGAACTATCTGCTAAAATAGGAGTACAGCAATCGGACCTTTCTCGTATGGAGAAAGGGGAATACAGAATTAGCTTAGATACTTTATTTAAGATTTTGCAGGTATTTGAAATGAGTATGAATAAATTTTTTGAAGAAATTGTTCCAAGGGAAACTCCCAATCTTCAAAAGGAGTTTTTGGAAGAATTCCAATCCTTACCAAAGGAAGAACAGGAAGAAATTTTGGAGTTTATAAGATTTAAAAAAATGAAGGGAAAGGGGCATTTAGAAAATGAACCTTAAAAAGAGTTATGAGTTATTAAAAGAAAAGGGCAAAGGTGCTATTGAAAGGGGAAATTTTCAGGAAGCAGAAGGATATTTTAGACAAACCTTGGAAATTGCAAAAAGGTTGGGTTCCACAGAACTTAAGGATTTAAGTATTTGCAATTTATCTGCTTCTTTAATTGAACAAGGAAGATGGATGGAGCCAGAAATCTCTGAATTAAGATTTATTTATATGAGGACAAAGGATAAAAAGACAGCTCGTCTTGCCACATACCACTTGGCTCGTGCAAAGGAATTGGAAGAGGATTTTCAAAGGGCACTTTTTTATGCAAAAATTTCTTTAAATTTAAGCTTAGAATTAAAAAAGGAGGAATACATTTCTTCCTCTTATAACCAATTGGGAAATATATTAACTCGCCAAAGTTATTTTAAGGAAGCAAAGGAAAATTATAAAAAGGCATTAAATTTTAATCCAAAGCCCCTTTTGTATTCATTAATTTTAGATAATTTGGGTTATATTCAAATTGTCTTAGGAGATGTAGAAGAAGGAATTTCTTCCTGTTTGAATTCTTTAAAGATTTTAAAGGATTTAAATATTGAAGAGGGGTATCTGGTTTATCCCTATATGGATCTCTGCCTTGGATACCTTGAAAATAGAGAACCAAAGTTGTCCTTAGAATATGGTCAAAAAGCCCTTGAAATTGCAGAAAACCTAAATTCTCAAAATAAAATAAAAAATATTCTCCTCTTATTAGGAGAAGCATCTGCTTTAGCAGGTGAACTAAATTTAGCTCAAAGCTATTATGGAGAACTGGCAACTTATTATCCAAACATAAAACTTGCCAGTGATTTCTTAATGGCTTTTGAGTTAAGAAAGGTGGTGAATTTTAGGTTATGAAAAAGACAATCTTTATTTTAACTCTTTTCATCTCAATTTTATCTTTTTCAACAGATAAAGTAATGGATAAAGAGGGAAACGTATATCAAATATTTCAAAACAATAGTGATGGACAAAATAATTTAGTTCTTTATTTTTATTTAAATAATGGGCTAAAAACTTTTATTACCCTTCCCTCTACAGAGGATCCTGAAAAGGAAGTTTATCCCAATCTAATTTACTCTTCAAAATTAAAATCCCTCATAATCCTTTATGTTAAAGAAAAAGAAAATTACTCTGATTTATATTTGGAGATATTTGATTTAAGTTCCAATACATCAAATGTTTATAAAATTACAGAAAGTTACCCAAGTTTATATTGCTTGAATCCCTCCTTTTCTCAAACTTATAAGGTTTTTGAAAATTCCGATGGAAGTAAATCTATTTTGCATTTGATTCACATCCTTTGGTGGGAAAAGGGTGAAAGGGAAGGAGCTGTTTATTTAAATATTCCTGTCCTCAGTGGAGAATTGGATTTTGAATTTAAAACTAAAATTTATCTTAATGATTTAATTTCCCCTAATTACAATGAAAATGGGGAAGAAATTTCTCCTTATCTTTATGAAAATCCCCAAATCTTTATACCTAAGACTAATGAAAATAATTTATCAATATTTTTTGCTGATTTGGGTTCCCTTTCATACTATATATTAGATTTAAACTATGATAATGGGGATACCTTAAGGGATAGGGCACACTTTCCTGATATAGGTGTGAGGGCAACTTTTCCAATCCCCATAACTTTTAACTTAACTTCTCCTCCAGAGTTTATCCTTGGAACTGAAAGCAGGATTGCTTTATTACACCAAAATGAAGAAAGTCTTGAGTTTTCCCAATTTTGTAATGAGTGGCTGGGGCTTACAAAGATTGGAAATGCTTCTTCTTTAAGTGAAGCAAAGGTCTTAGTAAAAAATATTATAGAAGATCCAAATTTTTAAATTTTTCTTCCAATTTTTAATATCCTTGCTTCAATTTGTTTTAATGCAGATGAAAGTTTTAAGATTTTTCTTTGGTGCTTTTGGATTTCTAAGGGATCTTCTTGGGGTTGATTACTTCTCAACTCCCTTAATTGCTTTTGCCCTTCCTTTTTTAATTCTAGGAGTTCAGAAAGGTTATATTTTTTTAAAGTCACTTCCGATAAAGAAATATACCCTTCTGTTATTTCTTTAACCATTGAAAATGCAGAACCACCAAAAAAATTTGCCATAGTAGTATAATATCATAAAATATATTTTCAGGAGGAAAATATGGATTTCTACATTGGTCTTCAGTTTTTAGAAGTTACAGAAAAGGCAGCAATTGCAGCTGCTAGAACAATGGGACAAGGGGATAGAAAATATTCAGATAAGGTAGCAGTTGAATCTATGAGAAAAGAAATGGACAAATTGCAAATAAATGGAACAATTGTAATAGGAGAAGGTGAAAGGGATAAGGCACCAATGCTTTATGTGGGAGAAAAAGTTGGGGTTTTAAAAGATTTAGAAGGATCTGAAAAAGTTTCCATTGCAGTGGATCCCCTTGAAGGCACAAACTTATGTGCAACAGGTTCACCAAATGCCATAACTGTTTTAGCTGCTTCTGAAGAAGGGGGTCTTTTGTATGCTCCAGACATTTATATGGAAAAAATTGTAGTTGGACCTACAGCAAAGGGAAAGATTGACATAGAGGCACCAGTGGAAGAAAATTTAAGGAGAATTGCAAGGGCTTTTGATAGAGATGTTGATGATATAACAGTAGTTGTATTAGATAGGGAAAGGCATAAGGAATTAATTTCCAGGATAAGAAAAGCAGGTGCTAGAATAAAATTAATTTCTGATGGAGATCTTTCTGCAGGAATTGCAGCTGCAATTCGGGGAACAGGAATCCATGCTGCCATAGGAATAGGTGGTTCCCCTGAAGGTGTTTTAACAGCTGCTGCTATAAGATGTTTGGGAGGGGATATGCAAGCAAGGTTTTGTCCTATGGAAAAATGGCAAGAAGAAAGATTGATTGAACTTGGCTTTAAGGACTTTAAGAAGGTTTATACTTGTGAAGAATTGGCTCCAGGAAGAGATATCTTTTTTTGTGCCACAGGGGTTACAAGTGGAGATTTATTGGAAGGTGTGAGATTTTTTGGAGGTGGAATTAGAACCTCTTCCATTTTTATGTCATACAAACAAAAATTAATCCAATTTATTGATACAATTTATCAAGAAGAAAGGGTACCAATTACATTACATTAATATGCCTGAGGGAAATCTATTTGTCTTATCAGCCCCCTCTGGTTGTGGGAAAACCACTTTGATAAAAAAGCTTTTAAGAAAAGGGCTTAATATACAATTTTCTGTGTCTTACACCACTAGAAAAAAAAGGCAAGGGGAAAGGGAAGGTGTAGATTATTACTATATTTCTGAAAAAAAATTTAAAGAAATGGTTAAAAAGAAAAAATTCTTAGAATGGGCAAAGGTTCATAACTTTTACTATGGAACTTCCAAGGAAAAAACCCTATCTAAGTTAAAAAAAGGAATTGATTTAATTTTGGATATTGATACAAAGGGAGCTTTAACTGTAAAGAAAAATTTTCCTGAAACCATTTTAATCTTTTTATTTCCTCCTTCTTATGGGGAACTGGAAAAGAGATTAAGGAAAAGGGGAGATTTAAAGGAAGAGGAGATAAAATTGCGCCTTGAAAATGCAAAAAAAGAAGTTTTAAAGTATAATAATTATGATTTTTATTTAATTAATGATAAGATTGAAGAAACATTAAAGGGATTAATTTTTATAATCTCTGCCTTTAAACATAGGTATAACTCTATGGAAGAAAAAATTAAAAAAATAATAAAAACTTTTAAATTTAAAAGGGAGGTATAATGAAAACAATTGATTCTAAGTTTAGATTGGTTTTGCTTGCCGCAAAAAGAGCTGAACAAATAATCCAAGGTTCCAAACCTAAAATAAAAACCTTTCATACAAAACCCACTTATATTGCCTTAGAAGAAATTAAAAAAGGCACTTTGGAATACCTATATAAAAATACAAAAGGCGAAACCATAGAAGTAAAGGAGACAAAGAAATGGACATTACATTAGGAGTTACATCTTCCATTGCAATTTATAAATCCTGCGAAATTGTAAGGGAATTAATTAAAAAGGGGTATAAGGTTCAAGTAATAATGACTAAAAATGCCACAAAGCTTATATCTCCTAAGACTTTTTCTGCTTTAACTCAAAAAGAGGTCTTTACAGACCTTTTTTCAAAAAGTTCAGTTATGATAGACCATATCTCCCTTGCACAAGGGTCTTCTTGTTTATTAGTTGCCCCTGCAACAGCAAATATAATTGGAAAATTTGCACAAGGAATTGCCGATGACTTTTTATCCACTTATTACCTTTCCCATAGGGGAAAAGTCTTAATTGCTCCTGCTATGAACTCTTATATGTGGGAAAATCCTTCCCTTAAAGAAAATATTGAAATCCTAAAAAAGAGGGGAAACATAATAATAGAGCCCATCTCTGGAAAACTGGCTTGTGGAGAAGAAGGAATTGGGAAGATGGCTGAAGTAGAAGATATAGTAGAGACAACAATTTCTGAGGTTTATGAACCAAAATTTTTTAAAGGGAAAAAAGTAATTGTTACTGCAGGTCCCACAAGGGAGTATTTGGACCCTGTAAGATTTATTTCAAATCCTTCTTCTGGAAAAATGGGCTATTCCATTGCAAAAGTAGCAAAGGGGATGGGGGCAGAGGTTACACTTTTTTCAGGAAAAGTTTCCATAAAACCCCCATATGGTATAAATACAATTTATTTTAATACCTCTGAAGAGCTCTTTGACTTGTTAAAAAATAATACTCTGGGAAAGGACTTCCTCTTTATGTCTGCTGCTGTGGGAGATTTTAAAGTTCCCTTTAGGGATAAAAAAATAAAAAGAAAAGAAAAAATAAAGTTAGAATTAGAACCTAATTTAGATATTATTAAAGAAATTAAAAAATTAAATCCTAAGCTCTTTGTCCTTGCTTTTGGAGCAGAGGAAGAAAATTTAGAAGAAAGGGGAAAAGAAAAACTGAAGGAAAAAGAAGTTGATTCAATTTTTGTAAATGATTTAAAGACCGCCTTTGAAGGGGAAGAAAATGAAGGTTTTTTCATTACAAAAAATCTCATAAAAAAAATTGAAAAAAAAGAAAAAGAAAAAGTAGCAGAAGAAATTTTGTTGGAGATTGCAAAAATTGAAAAGCTGGCTTGAATACCTTAATATACTGGGTTTTAATTACTTATACTTTTTTGAAAAGAAAAAAAAAGATGATAAAATAGAAAGGTTGGAGGCCTTAGAAAAGATAGTAAAAAATTGCAAACTTTGTCCCCTCCATTTAAAAAGAAAACAAGCTGTCTTTGCTGATGGAAACCCAAACTCCCCTTTAATGTTTATAGGAGAAGCTCCGGGGGGAGATGAAGATTTAAAGGGTATTCCCTTTGTAGGAAAAGCAGGGCAACTTTTAAATAAAATGATTGCAAAGATGAATTTAAAAAGAGAAGATGTCTATATAACAAATATTGTCAAGTGTAGGCCAGAAAATAATAGAGACCCTTTGCCAGAAGAAATTAATACTTGTTCTCCCTATCTTGTGGAACAAATAGAAATAATAAAACCAAAGGTGATTGTAACCCTGGGTAGATTTTCAGGGGGTTTTTTGACAGGAATGCAAGGAATAAAAAATTATAGGGGACATTGGTTTTCCTATAAAGGTATCCCCCTTATGCCAACTTTTCACCCTTCTTACCTTTTACATAATCCTAAAGAGAGATGGCTTGTCTGGGATGACATGAAAGAGGTTTTAAAAAAATTAGGTCTTCCTCTCCCTAAATGAATTATCATCTTATAAATGTTTTCCTTTCTTTGCCTCTTTTCAAGTCCTTTACTTACAAAATTCCTGAACACTTATTAGAGATTGCAGTGGAAGGGGCAAGGGTAATAGTTCCCTTTAAAGAAAGGAAAATCTTAGGTTTCCTTTATGGAGAAAAAACAAATGAAATCCCAGAAGAAAAAGTAAAAGAAGTCCATTGTATCTTAGATGAAAAACCCCTAATAAAGGAAAATTTATTAAAACTTATAAGGGGGATCTCTGACTATTACCTTTCCCCTCCAGGAGAAACCTTTAAACTAATTTTCCCCCCCTCTCTTTTAAAAATTAAAGAACCCTTTTATTCAATTTCCTTTAAAGGCAGAGAAGAAGGAGAAGAAGAACTTTTCAAAATCTTTGGAAAACCTTTGCCCCTATCTTTAATACAAAAGGATAAAGTAATTTATGAAAAGTACTTATATTTTAAAGGTAAAGATTGGATTGAAATTCCAAAGGAAAGAAAATGTAAAAATTTTTACATAGCCTTATATTCCCTTCCCCCTTTAAATTTTGAAATTTTAAAAAAAAGAATAGGGAAATCTAAAAAGAAATTAGAAATCTTAGAATTTTTAAAAAATTTTAATAAACCCCTATCCTATGGAGAAATTAAAAAAAACCTTTTAGTTGAAGAAAGTTTTCTTTCAAAAATGTGTAGGGAAAATTTACTTATAAAAATATATAAAGAAAAAACTTTTTTCCCTCAAAACTATTGGATTCCTGAAAAGAAAGAAGAGCCTCTACATAACTTGACAGAAAAACAAAGGGAAATTTATGAAAATTTAAAGGAAAGTTTTAAAGAAGAAAGGTTTAAGGTATTTTTACTTTATGGAGTAACGGGTTCGGGAAAAGGTGAGATATATTTACATTTAACAAAATTTGCAATTGAAAAGGGTGGGAAGGTCCTAATTTTGGTTCCAGAGATAGGTCTTACACCTGCCCTTGCAACAAGGGCAATAAACTTATGGAGAGAAAAAGTTAGCATTTACCATTCCAATTTAAATGAAAGGGAAAGGTATGAGGTCTACCAAAAAGTCCTAAGGGGAGAAATTGATGTAGTTATAGGAACCAGGTCTGCTCTTTTTTTACCTTTAAATCCTTTAAAATTAATTATAGTTGATGAAGAACAGGACACTTCTTATAAACAAGAGGAAACTCCAAGATACAATGGAAGGGATGTAGCTGTTTTAAGGGGAAAAATTGAAAATTGTATGGTTTTACTTTCTTCCGCTACACCTTCAATGGAATCCCTTTACAATTGTGAAAGGGGTAAATACAATTTATTAAAATTAAAGGAAAGGGTGGAAAAAAGACCCTTACCCCATATCCGTATAATTGACATTAAAAATAATGAAATTTTATCCCAAGAACATGGATGGGTAATCTTTACAAAACCCTTAGTGGAAAAATTAAGGGAAAACTTAGAAAAGAATTTCCAAGCAATCCTTTTAATTCAAAGGAGGGGATATGCACCAATTTTAATGTGTAGGATTTGTGGAAACTCCTTTCTTTGTCCCAATTGTTCAATTTCTTTTACTGTTCATAAAAGGAAAAATAAATTGATCTGCCATTGGTGTTCCCAAGAAAAGGAAGTACCTTCCAAATGTCCAAATTGTGGAGGGGAAATTTTGGAATCCATAGGTATTGCAACGGAAAGGGTAGGAGAAAATTTTCAAAAATTTTTTCCCAATATCCCTTATGGAATATTGGATAGGGATACAATTTCCAAAAAGGGAGAATTAAAAAGTTTATTATATTCCTTTGAAACAAAAAAAACTTGCGTCTTAATTGGAACACAAATAGTTGCAAAGGGACACCATTTTCCAAATGTAACCTTTGTAGGAATTTTAAATGCTGATTTTCTTTTAAAGTTTCCTGATTTTAGGGGATGTGAAAGGTTGTTTGACTTAATTGTTCAAGTGGCAGGAAGGGCTGGAAGGGGAGAAGTCCCTGGGGAAGTTTATATCCAGACAGAAAATCCAGAACACTATGCCATAAAACTTGCCTTGACTCAGGATTTTGAAAACTTTTACGAAAAAGAAAAATATTATAGAAAACTATTTAACTATCCCCCCTTTTCTTCCTTATCCCTTTTAACAATTCATAGTAAAAGTTTAAAAAAAGCCATTGATGCTTCAAATCAATTAAAAAATTATCTTAAAAATTTAAATAGAAAAAATATAAAAATACAAGGTCCTTTTCCTGCTCCCTTAAAAAAACTGAAAAAGGAATATAGGTACCAATTTCTATTTCGTTCGGAGAAAAGGGAAACCCTCCATAAATTCTTAGAAAGCTTAAAACCCTTTTTAGAAAAAAAAATATTTATCTTAGATGTAGACCCCTTAAACTTTTTATAAAATTAAGGCAACGGTTCTGAAGGAACTGGCTCCCTTTGGGGCTTATGCATTCTTCTCCTCTCTTCTTTCATCCTTCTAATTTTATCTTGGTACTTTCCCTTTAAATTTTTCCATTGTTCTGGAGTCAAGATTAAGCGAACCTTTAAAAATAGTTCTGCTCTTTGTCTTTCAAGTGCCTTCCTTGCCTCTAAGAGTTTATCCACTTGTTCTAAAACCCTTTTTTCTGAAATTTCTTCTTCATCTAAAAGCTCCCTTAACTTCAATTCTTCCTTTTCTACAACTGCTCTCAAATCAATTGCCCTTTCCAAATGGGTAAAAAAGATTTTTTCCAATTGTTTTTGTTGTTCTAAGGAAAGGTTTAATTGTCTTATCAATTCTTCATTTTTCCACCATTTTCCCTCTGGCAAATTAAATCCCTCAAAGGAAAGTAAAGATAGGGGAAAAAGAATTAAAATTAAAAAAATCATATGTCCTCCTTTATGTTTTCATCTTCTAAGAAAATAATAGAACACGCCTCCAAGTCCCCAAGTTGGGGTTCACTTAAAATCTCTACAAATCTCGCATATTCCTTATCATAGTCCATTGTTTTTTTAGATTTTATTAAATTTCCAGAAATTATAAACCCCAAAAAAACTATTATAGAAAAGGTTAAAACTAAAGCCTTCTTATAGAAAAAACCCCCTTTTTCTAATTTCTTATATATGATACTTTCTTGTCTCTTCCAAAAATTTTCCTTTAAAGAAACTTCTTTGCCCAAAATTTTCCTTTCCCTTTCCCAATTTTCAAACTTTTCCTTACAAACTTCACAATTGCAATTTAAGGGTTTGTTAAATATCTTAAAATTTAAATAATCTTCATAATTAATATGTGCCATTTTTTGCCTCCATATAGTTTTTTAAGTTTTTAATTCCCCTTTTTAAATGGGTTTTTACAGAACTTTCAGAAATACCCATAAAATTTGAAATTTCCTTAATCTCCATTTCTTTTAAAAATCTTAAAATTACAGCCATCCTTTGTTTCTTTGAAAGTTTTTCAATTGAATTCCTTAAAACACTAAAAACTTCCTTTTCTTCTAATTTATAAGAAATTTCCATATCCCTTTCTTCTTTTTTTAAAAATAACTTATACCAAAAGGATTTTTTTATATCCAAACATTTCCTTATTGCTACTTTATAAAGCCAAGCTCTTACATTTCCTATTTCTTTTCCCTTTTTCATATCCCTATAAAGCCTTAAAAAGACCTCTTGGGTTAAATCATCAGCATAAGAAAAATCTTTAAAAAAATTATATCCTAAGGAAAAAATTTCCCTTCTATACAAAAAATAATACTCTTCCCATTTGGTTTTTATATCTAAAAAATTTATATCCAATAATACTCCTTCATATTCCATTCAATTTTTAGACGATTTTAACCTTTGATAAGTTTACATCTATTGGCTCTATTTTTGGATTTACAATAGAGACACCTTTAAATTTTATTCCCTTGATTTTTACCTTTTCCCAAAAAAGATCTTCGGCTTCAATTTCTTTAAATATAGTTCCCCTTAAATCACTTTCTATTATTTTTAATTTATCCAAATTTGAAAAGGAAAATTTTGAAGAGGAAAAAATTCCATACTCAAAAATTGAACTGCCAAAATTGCACTTAAAAACCTTCATCTTTTTTGCCTTTGAGTTTATAATCCCCATATTGTTTAAATTAGAGTCCTTAAACTCTGCTTTTGATAAATTGGAAGAAAAAAATTTTAAATCCCTTGAATATACTCTTTCAAATGTAGAGCTTATTAAATCACACTCTTTAAAATATGAACTTTCAAAAGTACAATTTAAAAAGAAACCCTTTTTCAAAGAAGAACCTAAGAATACAACTTCCTTAAAATTACAATTTTCAAAAAAAGGAGATTTTAAATTGTCCCAAATAAAATATACCTTTTCAATTTCAAAGGAAAAAAAATGGGGCTTTTTAAAAGAACAACTTTGATATATTTTTTCCTTTAAATCCCCTTCTTTAAAAACTTGATTTTTAAAATTACAACTTTCAATAAGTATCATTTGAAAGGAAATCCACCAAAAGGGAAACCCCAAAACCCGTTGACCCCTTTATCTTTTTTTCTGTCTTATAAGCAACCAATGCAATATCCAAATGGGCAAAGGGGACTTCTGTAAAATGTGTTAAAAAAAGCCCTCCTGAAATGGAACCAGCTACTCCTCCTGAACTATTTTTTAAGTCCGTATAGTCCCCCTTTATCAAAGTTTCATACTCTTCCCATAGGGGAAAACTCCATAAAAATTCTCCAGTAGAAGAAGCACTTTTAAGCAACATCTTTTCAAGTTTTTCATCTTTTGTAAAAAGACCAGCAGCATAGGAACCCAAAGAATACCTTAATGCTCCTGTCAAAGTTGCAATTGTTATTATAAATTTTGGCTTTTCTTGAGAAGCTAAAATTAGGGCATCTGCTAAAATTAAACGACCTTCTGCATCTGTAGATATAATTTCTACTGTTTTTCCATTGGGATAAGTTAAAATATCTCCGGGTTTTAAACTTTTATGAGAAACCAAGTTTTCCACAAGGGGAATGTAGGCAGCAACCCCATCTTTTTTTCCTAAGATTGAAAGGGACAAAAGGGTTCCTAAAACACTACAAGCACCTGATTTATCAAATTTCATATTTTCCATTCCTTCAGCTGGTTTTAAAGACAAACCACCAGAATCAAAGAGAACTCCTTTTCCAATTAGAACCTTTTCCACCTTTTCAGAAAGTTTAATTTCAATTAAGTAGGGGGGATTTTGTGAACCCTTTCCTACAGAAACAATTCCAGGAAGCTTTAAACTTTTAAGTTTTTTTTCATCATATAAATTTACTTTCCATTTATACTTTTCCCCAAGTTTTTGAACTATTTTTATAAAATCCTTAGAAGAAAGGGAAGAAGAAGGGCTATTACTTAAGTCCTTTGCTAAAAAAATTCCCTCCTTTAATGCCTTAACCTTTTTTAAAATTTTGGATAATTCCTCATCTTCTTTATTTTTTGGTTTTAAGATAAGGACTTTTTTTTCTTTAAACTTTTCTTTTAAAAACTCATCATATTTATAATCCATATTTGAAAATAAATTTAAAGCCACTTCAAAAGATTTATCTTCTCCTACTCTTAAAAAATAAGGATTAAAAGAAACAAGAGAATTTTCAGGTATTTTTGAAAAATAATTTCCCAAAATATTTTTAAAATTTTCTAAGGTTAATTTTTCCTTTTTTCCAAGTCCTATAAAAAATACATTTAATTTAAAGGGTTTAGGTAAATACCCAAATTTAAATTCCCCTTCCGTTCCCTTAAAACCCTTTTCTTCAATCAATTTTTCTATCCAATCTAAACCTTCCTTTAAATCAAAATTTAAAGAAAAACTTTGATTTTCCATTAAAAAAACAAATAAATCTCTCTTTTCCTTTAAACTTTTTTCAAAAAAAACTTCCATAAAAAACTCCTTATTCTTTCAATAAAATTATATCAAGGAATTAATAAGAATTTTAAATTTTTTAAAAAATAAAAACCTTTATATTTAAAACTATGGCTTTATAAACCTCATAAAAGTTGCATCTGAGGAATTGTTATCCACAATTGAATTATAAGCTACAATTGTACCTGAACCTTCTATCACAGAAACAATTATCCATACATTTGATACATCCAAATCATAACCCCCTTTGGTTTTTTTAATATTATTAATTTGTATCCATTCATAGGGATTTACATTTTGAAAAAAATTTCTACTTTCTCCATCGGGAAAAATTAAGGTAAAGAGGATCTTTGCACTATTTCCTGAAATTTCAAAAATACCTAAATTTGTTCTAAAATTTTGAGATTCCTCTAAACCCATTGAATAGATTGGAAGTTCCCCTAACCAGGTCCCTTCTTCTATTTTAAATGCCATAGCACCTTGTCCATAGGTCTTCCCCCCTTCCATTAGGTTATAAATTCTGGAGTGGAGGTAAAAGTTTGAGGTATTTACATTTCTTACAATAATTGAGCCAAGTCCTTCATCTTTATCAAAAAGGGATTTTAAGGCATCTATATAAATGCCCATAGAATTTGGCAAAAGGTTTATATATTTTTTTTCAGGATTTCCCCCTGTATTTGTATAAAATTCCACCTCCACTGTTAAACCACTGGAAGAACCATTCATAAAGACCAAATCTGTCCTCCAATTTGTGCCATACCCCCCTTTTGCCTTAACTATTCCTGGCATATACAAATTTCCAAAAGTCCTTTTACTAGACGGAACTACACCAGGCAAAGTATAAGGATCATTTGTTTGCTTATCTATTACACTCCCAAAAGCATAAATCCTTCCCGCTCCATTACTTTGAATTTCAGCATAGGCCCAATTTGCGTCAGCACCTGCCTTTGAAAAGACATCTATAATTTGCCATTGGGTAAAACCCTCAAGAGTCTTTGTTAAGGGATTTCCTATCTTTTGACCTAAATGGTTATATAAAGTTAAAATAACTTCTGTTGAATATCCATCCAATTCTGTTATAAAAATATTGCTTCTAAAATTTACATCGTTTCTTAAACCAAAAACAATTGCTTTTCCTCCTCCTGAACCCAATATTTCACTTTCTGGTGGCGTGCCTATAAATTGACCATAGGTATTTCCTTGACTATCTGTTGTATAAGTCCTTGAATTTAAAGCAAGCCTTCCTGCCAAATCTCCTCTTGCTTGAATAAAACTTGAAGTGCTTTGAAGTCCCAAAAAGTTTCCTAAAAAGTCCACAAAAAGAGAAGGAAATCCATCGGATAATTCAAACTGTGTAACTTGTGCCTCTCTTCCCCTTACCTTTCCTGAAATAGCACCAAAAATAAATTGTGCCTTTTCCCTTAAATTTAGCTCATAACTAATTTTGCCTTTACTTGCATTTATTAAAAACTCCTCAAAGGAAGGAGACATCAATACCCCATAGACATCTGTTGCCCAAAAAGAACCATAGGCCCCACCTAAACCCGTTGCAGCAATAGGCAAGGTTTTAGAAGGAGTTGAAGAACTGCTCCATTCATCAGAATAATAATCCGAATAAGCATTTGCAAAACAATAAATAAATAATTTATTCCCCTTTTGATCATAAAGGGTTGCAAAACCTTTTTTTGTAGAAATTAATTCAAAATTACCATTTATTGAAACAGTTATTTTTATGGATTCACCTGGCTTTAAATATCCCCTTAAGGGAGAAAAATTTAAAAAAGATGAAAATTCATCAATTAGAAAATAAGCCTCTCCATCTCCTATATTTCTTAAATTAATATAATAAGGAGAAGGGGGTTCCCCTAATTTAAAATTAAAATATATTTTATTATTATCCAATTCCAATTTTGGATTACCTGTCCCCTTTGGAACAACTTTCATAAAAACCTTTAAGGTCTTTGTAGTACTACTATTTTGAGAAAAGACAACCACTTCCCCATCATATTCACCCACATCTAAACCTTGGGATGAAACACTTAAAATTATTTTAAAGGGCTCATTGCCAAAGGATGCAGTACCAGAATTTGGATTTACTGAAATCCAATTTTGTGAAGAAGAAATAACAAAATTTACCATTTCTGCTTTTGGAATTATGTAAAAATTTTTTAAGGAATTAGAATTTTCTTCCAATAAAAAGGATAAGAAATTGGGGAAAATTGAAAAATCCTCTTGAGACATTTCTATGATATAAAAATTTGGACTTATTCCCACAAGGGAAGGGGTCCGCAAATATGGGTGTCCTCCACTTTCTGCAAAAAATTTAAAATAACAAAAGTCATAACCTGCTGAAGAAGATAAGGGTTTGTAAGTTTGGTTTCCATCATTTTCAACATCCCATAAAGTGTCCAATAAGTATTCCCTATTGTTTTTCATTCCAAAGAGCTTTATGCTTGAAAGATAACTGGGACAATAACTTGTAAAACTCCATAATATTTCATAAGTATTTCCCACATACCATATATCTCCCTCTTTTGGACTATTTACAGTAATGGTACATTCATAATCTTGGGCTTTTAAGATACTAAAGCTAAGAAGAAGAAATAAAAACATCTTTTTCATGTTCCCTCCTTATTAATATAGTAAGATAATACATTAAAATATTTATAAAGTCAAAGAGGTAAGGTAATTTTATAATTTAAGGGTAAATTTTGTGGGTAATAGCCAGTAGGGTTTGTGGGCAAGGTCTCTTTTGATCTTACCATCCTCCAATAACATTTCACAGCCAAATATTAGTTTTTCAAAAGTAGTGCATTCATCCCATTTTTCTTTAATAATGCCAGGAATACAAGTATATAAACTTAGATCTTCCTGACATTTATAATTGCAAACTCCAATATCAATTGCCTCTCTAAGTGCTGGCAGAGCTCTCCCAATAGGCCACCAATATTTTTTACCCATTTACTGCAATCCAATTCATCTCTTGTTGTTGAACATTTATAACAATCGACAGCAGAACTTAACCTTTCAAGTGCTTTAATTTTTCTTACCAATACCCATTTAGAAACCTTTTCCACAAGGCAGTTAATAAAACATAAACACCAATCAAGTTCCTGATTTTTTAAAAAAGCCCAGCTCTAGAGGCATTTTCAAAAATCGTATATTTCATCTCATCAGGGAAATAGATAATTCCTTTTTCTGTATTCATAAATGTGAGAAGTTTTGAATAAATTCTTTCAACATATTGAGTTGAAATGCCAATATAAAACCGAGAAGCATTTATCTTCCAAAGAGTATTTAAGATAGAATAAGTTAATATATCTTCATTTGAAGAAAAGAGTGGTTTTGTTATGGAAAGTTCTGATAAATCTCCAGAATTGTTTTTTAAAACTGTAAAAATAGTTATGATTAGAGCTTTCATGTATTAATATCAAATCCAATTTCCCATCCCCATTTAAATCTAAAACATTTAAAGGATGAATCCCTACATTGCTTACAGCAAATCTTTGAATTGAACCAAAAGTTTCACCTGTCCCTCCTAAAAGTGCAGAAAAACCATCTGAGGTAGTTTTGGAGCCATAGGCTACAGCTAAATCCAATTTTCCATCATTGTCTAAATCAGATAAGGCAATTTCTGATGCAGAAGTTCTGTGCCTCAAAGTTGTATGGGAAAGAAATGTTCCATCCCCAAAACCCAAAAAGCACATATTCATTATCATAACTTACTACTACAAGGTCTAAAATATTATCTCCATTAAAATCTAAAGAAGCAAAATAAAAAATACCTTTACAAACACAGAAAATTAAAGGCAAATTTCTAGGTTCTATAAAAGATAATAAAGATATAGCAAATATTGGGTAAATTAAAACTAAAAAAAGAAAAAAATTTTATCACATGCTAACTCCTTTTGAGGATTTCAAAAATTATCTGCAATTTTTATGCCAGATTTAAAGTTTTTAAAAACATTGATTTTATTGGATTTTAATTCTTCAAAGATTTTATTAACTGTAAAAATTTTTAATTTTGTAAAAATTACCTTAGTATTGGGAAGTTGGGACAAAGAAATAAGCCATTTCAATCTATCTTGACAATACATATATTCTCTTTGCTGGTTTTATTTCATTTAATCTATCTCTTACCCTTTTGTCTTTCCTTATTTTATTTAATGAAATTTCTTTCAGTTCTTTAATGACTTTTTCAAGTCCAATTAATCTTGATGCCTCTTTTTTAGGTCTCTTTTGCTCCTTTTCAAGTTTTTTCTCTCCCTAAATCCCAAGCAAAATTTAAAACCTCCAGCAAGATACTTTTACCTTCCATATACAAAATCACTTTTATTTTACCCCAACTCCCCCATAACATACCAACATAATTTTGTAGGTGTCGTGCTTGCCACGACCTTTTAAATAATTATAGGCGGAATAAATTCAGCCCCTACAATTATAATATCCTAAAAAAGCAATTCCATAAAAAAAATTTTTTACACAATTTTTCATCCTACCCCCTGAAGATTTGTAAAGATAAGGGAAGGAAATAAATAATAACATTAAAGGAAGGCTCATTACCTACGGTATGGGAAGAATACAATTCTTTAAAAGGGCTGCAAAAAGAGAACATAAAAGGGGTGAAGGCAAAGGGCAAATTAATAAGGTATAGATGGGTAAAAGAAGTAGAACATTATGGAAAAGTTTTTGATGTAAAAGAACAAGAGGAGTGTTCTGCTTCAGTTGGAAAAGGAAAAAAGAAATGTGTAAAATCAATTAATGAAAGGAGAAAATATGAAGAAAAGATTAAAAGAAGTTTTAGGGCTAAAAAAGGAGTTAGTAATTTTAAGAGAACATTTAAAAAATAGAGTTCAATTTCTTAGGATTTACAAAAAGTGTAAGATTTTAGATTTTTTTAGAAATTATGTTTATTTGAAATAAAAAAGCTCATAACATTTCAAAATAAGCTATAAAAAGATTGATAAAGGTTCAATTTTGCAATTTAAATTTGTAGGGGTCGTTCTTTGCACGACCCTCCAATTATTTCAAAAATTAATTCCATATATAAAATTTTTATGCAATTTTTCATAATACCCCAATTTTTGATCCATTTCCATCTAATTGAAAAAAATATTTCAAAGACGGGGCATTTAGTAATGTGTCAAATCCCGAAGGGATTTTAGTTAAGCCAAAGCACATGGAAACCCTAAGGCGGCTTAAAGTCAAAAATATTAAAACAAAAAGCTGGAAATGCTTCCTGGTAATTTAGAATGTTTGAAAGCTTTATTCAAAAGTTCAATTTGTCAATTTTCCGTTAAACCAATACAAAAGGGGAAACAAAATATCAAGAAATGAAAAAGCTATAGCATAGATAAACCATAAAAACATTATCATCCTAATGAAAAAATAGATAATATCAATAAAAACATTTTTTCAAAAAATTACAATATATAGTTATTTAAGTTTTCACACGCTATGACGGAATACGGTCACTTTTCACTTATCAAATTTTAATTTCCTAATACTAATTTATATTCTAAAAGCCCTCTCTTTTTCAAAAGGGGTTCAACTTTGGGTTCTCTCCCCCTGAATTTTTTATAAAGTTCCATTGGTTCTTCAGTTCCACCCTTTTCAAGTATATTTTTCTTAAAACTTTCAGCTGTTGCTCTATCAAAAATCCCCTCTTCTTTAAATGCAGAAAAAGCATCTGCTTCTAAGACCTCTGCCCAGATGTAGCTATAATAACCAGCATAATATCCACCAGAAAAGATATGTTGAAAGTTTGTTGACCTATATCTTGGATAAATTTCAGGAATTAATCCAATTTTTTTCACTGCTTTATTCTCAAATTCTATAGGATCAACACTCAATGGTTTTTGAAGGGTGTGATAGTCCATATCTAAAAATGAAGCAGCAAGATATTCTACAGTTGCAAAACCTTGATTAAAGGTTCTTGCCTTTAAAATTTTATTTACAAGTTCTTCTGGAATTACTTCACCTGTTTGGTAATGTTTTGCATAAGTTTTTAAAACCTCTGGCTCTAAAGCCCAATTTTCCATAATTTGAGATGGAAGCTCCACAAAATCCCTTGGAACTGCTGTCCCTGAAATAGAAGGGTATGTGCAATTAGATAAAAGCCCATGGAGAGCATGTCCAAATTCATGAAATAATGTCTCCAGTTCTTCTAAGCTTAAAAGGGATGGCACATCCCTTGTGGGCTTTGTAAAATTTCCTACATTTAAAATAATTGGTCTTTTATCTCCATCTATCTTTGATTGCTCTTGAAAATTTGTCATCCAAGCGCCACTTCTTTTGGATTCCCTTGGGAAATAATCAACATAAAAGATCCCCACCAAATTTCCATTTAAATCTTTAACTTCATAAGTCCTTATATCTTGATGATATTTTGGTAAATCATTTCTTTCTATGAAATTAATTCCATATAACTTGCTTGCTGTCTTAAAGACACCCTCAATGCAATTTTCAAGTTTAAAGTAAGGTCTTAAAACTTCTTCATCTAAATCATATTTTTCTTTTCTTATCTTTTCAGCATAATAAAACCAATCCCAGGGCTCAAGGTCAAAATTATTCCCTTCTTTATAGATTAAATTTTGCATTTCTTTAAGTTCCTTTTTTGCAACTTTTAAGGCAGGTTTCCAAATTTTTTCAAGCAACTTATAAACATTTTTTGGTTTTTTTGACATATTATCTTCCAAGACAAATTGTGCATAATTTTTATACCCTAAAAGTTTTGCTTTTTTAACCCTTAAATTTATAATCTTTTTTATTATTTCCCTATTGTCCAATTCATCATTGTTATTTCCTCTATTCACATAAGCCAAAAAGATCTTTTGCCTCAATTCCCTCTTTGATGAATAAGTTAAAAAGGGAATTAAACTTGGTTTTTTCAATGTGAAAACCCATTTCCCTTCATAACCCTTTTCCTTTGCTGTCTCTTCTGCTGCTTTTATAACTGAAGAGGGAAGTCCTTCCAAGTCCTCTTCCTTTTCAATGATTAATAAAAATTTATTTTCTTCCTTTAATACATTTTCACCAAACTTAACTGAAAGAAGGGATAATTCTTGGTTTATTTCCATTAAAAGTTTTTTATCTTCATCTTTTAAATTTGCTCCACTTTTTATAAAATCCCTATAATAGTTTTCCAAAAGTTTCTTTTGTTCTAATGTTAAGTTCAACTTATCTTTCTTTTTATATAAACTTTCAATCCTTTTAAATAAATTATAATTTTGCCTTATTTCATCTCTATGTTTTGATAAAAGAGGTGCTACTTCCTTTGCAATCATTTGCATTCTTTCATCTGTCATAACTCCATTTAAAACACTAAATACAGTATAAGCCCTATCTAAAAGTTTCCCACTTTTTTCCATTGCTTCAATTGTATTTGCAAAAGTTGGTTCCTCAATACTTTTTGCAATTTCTTCAATCTCCTTTTTATGTTCTTCTATTCCAATTTTAATTGCAGGTAAAAAGTGTTCTTCTTTTATCAAATCAAAAGGTGGAACATTAAAAGGTGTTTCAAACTCTTTAAATAATGGATTTTCTTCTGCACAAAGGAAAGCAGATAAAACAAAAAAAACTAAAATAAACTTGAAATATCTCATAAAATCTCCTTTTTAAAATTTAAATATTTTGCCAAAAATATTTAAAAATTTAAAACCCTTGGAATATTTCAATGGATTTTTTTCCCACAATAGGGACAAAAGATAGCAAAATCAGGAACCTCTTTTAAGCATTGGGAACAAGATTTTGAAATTCTTTCTCCACAAAAGGGACAAAAGTTTGCTTCAATTTTTATTTCCTTTCTACAATTTTTGCATAAATTTTTCTTTTCTTCCCTTATAATCTTTGCCTTTGGTAAGTTTATCCCAATAATTTTTATTTCCTTCAAATTTATCCCAATTTTATTTAATTCATCTTTTAAATTTTCAAAGAGTAAATCCCTAAAAATTTCTAAAAATCCATCTCCTATGTTTTTTAATTCCTCTTTTTCCTTTAAAATTTTTGAAAAATAATAAAATATTAAATTCCTTAAAAAAGTATCAAGCTCTTCAGTTAAGTAAAATTTTTTATTTTTTATTAATTTTTCAATAAATAAGCCCCTATTTTCTATGAAAAATTTTAATGTCCCATAGGACTTTATATAAATTAAGGAAGTATCTTTATCTTTATAGGGAACTGGTTCCAAGGTTCCCCATTTTTTTTTAACTTTTTTCTTTTTTATAAAGAGGATATGACCATAAAAACTTTCTTTTAAAATATGAAATCCCTTTCCAAAGGGTCCTAAAATTTCATTTTCTTTTAAAAAATATGCTTCTTGATCTTCTTCTACATTTAACCTTGAACCAAAGATAAACTCAAAGGGTTCTTCTTGAGGAATGATGGAAAAAACCTCATCTTTATAAAATTTATATTCAATTATCTTTTCCATAAAATTTTTCCCTTTGAAATTGTGTATTTTAAAAAGTCTTCTCCAAAATAATAAAAAAAATCAAGCCAACTATCCATCTCAAATAAGGAAAAATCTCCATCTTTTCCCACTTCAATTGTGCCTTTGCTTTTGGATAAGGATAAAGCACTTGCTCCATTTATTGTAATTGAATTTAAAACTTCTTCTGGTCTAAGTCCCAAATGAAATACACCCAAACGAGCAATTAATTGGATATTTTGAGTAGGAGATGAACCTGGATTAAAATCCGTAGCCAAAGCAATGGGGATCTTATATTTTTTAAAAATTTCAAGGGGGGGCAATTTTTTTATTTTCAAAAAAAATAAGACCCCAGGCAAAAGCACAGCCACAGTTCCTCTCTTTGCCATCATCTTCACACCTTCTTCATTAGGATTTAACAAATGTTCTGCAGAAATGCAATTTAATTTTCCTGCAACTTCTGCACCTTCAGAAGGGGCAAATTCATCTGCATGAACCTTTAAACCTAAACCATATTCCTTTGCCTTTTTTAAAATTAAGATTGTTTCTTCAGGTGTAAAAACCCCATTTTCACAAAAGACATCACAAAATCTTGCAAGCTTTTCCTTTGAAACCTTTGGAATTATTTCATTTATTATTAAGTTTATGTAACCTTTTCTATTTTCTTTATATTCAGGTGGAATTTCATGGGCAGACATAAGAGTTGGTATTATACTTATCTTATAAATTTCTTGTAATTTTTTTATAACTTTTAATTGTTTAATTTCATCTTTTAAATTTAAACCATATCCACTTTTTATTTCAATTGTTGTAACTCCATAGGAAATTGACCTTTCAATTTTTTTCTTACTTTCTTCTAGGAGATTTTTAAAGGAAATTCTTCTTGTAGATTTCAAAGTTGAGAGAATTCCACCCCCTTTTTTTGCAATTTCCATATAGGGCACACCTTTTAATTTTAAGGAAAACTCCTCCCTCCTCTCGCCTCCAAAGACAAGATGGGTATGGCAGTCCACAAAACCAGGAAAAGCAACTAAATTTTTGCCTTCTATTTCCTTTGCTTTTTTAACTTCAGGAAATTCTTTAAAAATTTTATCTTTTTTGCCAATTGCTTTTATAATTCCATCTTTTATAAAAACTGAGCATTTTTTATAAATTTTAACTTTCCCTTGTTTTTCCCCTCCCAAGGGCAAATTTCCTGAAGCAGTTACAATTTCTTTAAAATCCCTTAAAAATAACATTTTATGGTATCTTTACTGCAACTATGGAATCTATTTCCTTTTGTCTTTCCTTTTCTTCCTTTAAAAAGTTTTGCAACCTTTCAAGGGTTTGTTCTAAGTCCAAAAGGTACCTCTGCCTTAAAAATCTTAACTCTTTTAACCCTTTTTCTAAGGAATTTAACTTTTGTAATGCTTGTTGAGAAATCTTTTCAGCTGAAAGTTCTGCTTCTTTTATTATAAGTTCTGCTTCCCTTTCTGCTTGCTCTTTTATATCCCTTGAAACCTTTTGTGCAGTTAAAAGGGTTTCTTTTAAAATTTGTTCCCTTTTATTAAATTCTGAAACTTGGATTGTAAGTTCTTGAACCTTGCTTCTTAGCTCTTCCCTTTCCTTTAATAAATATTCCAGTTGTTCAGAAAGAGATAATAAAAATGCCTTTACTTCTTCTGGATCATATCCTTTTTTCACAAGGGGAAAACCCATTTGCTGTATTTCCATTGGACTCCATTTAAAACTCATAAAACCTCCTTTTTGCACTTTTAAATACAAAAACTCCTCTTTTTATCCTTTTATTATATCATTATTTCATTTATTCAAAAAACTTTAGATTCCCAAATGAAAAGATAAGTTTTTTAAAAAAATTTCAAGGAATTGTAAAATTAAAAAGACAAATAAGGGTGAAAAGTCAATTCCCCCTGTTTTGTAGGGGGAAATAATTCTTCTGAAAGGTTTCAATGCTGGCTCAGTCAAAGCAACAAGTGCCCTTACAATTGGATTATAAGGGTCGGGAGAGACCCAAGAAATTAATGCCCTTATTATTACAATCCACTTATAAATTGTAATTACATAAATCAAAATCCAAAAAAAGGACTTCAAAAATGCCTTTGCAATAATCATAACCTTTCTCCAAAAATTGCCCTTCCAATCCTTACCATATTTGAACCCTCTTCAATTGCAACTTCATAGTCCTCACTCATTCCCATTGAAAGATATTCAATGGATGAAAATATGGAAGAGAGTTTTTCATAAATTTCATACATTTGCTTAAAATAGGGCCTTACCTTTTCCGGATCAGGGTTATATGGGGGAATTGCCATAATCCCTTTTAATTTTAAATTATCAAATTTTGCAATTTCTTCAATAAATTGTGGAAGTTCTTCTACCATAACCCCGTATTTTGTTGCTTCTCCTCCAATATTTATTTCAACTAAAATTTCTACCATTTTTTCTTCAATTTGAGCAATTTGTTGTAATCTTTTTGCAAGTCCAAGGGAATCAATGCTTTGAATTAAAGAAAAATTTTCAATTGCATCCTTTGCCTTATTTTTTTGTAAATGTCCTATAAAATGCCAATTTATATCTTCTCCTTTTAACTTTTCAATTTTTGGCAATGCCTCTTGAATTCTATTTTCGCCAAATAATTTCAAACCAGAATCCATTGCTTCTTTTATCTTTTCCACAGTAACACCTTTTGTTGCTCCAAGGAGATAAATAAAATCCTTCTTACCCGATTTTTCCTTTGCCTTTTTAATTTTTTCTTTTACTCTTTCAATGTTATCTTTAATTGACATAATATTCTATTATATCATTATTTACTTTCTGGAGAAAAAGGAGATTTTTCTTATCCTTTTTAAGCTCTTTTTTTTTAAAGCATAAATCATAGAAGTGATATGCTTCAAAGAGGACAGGAAAAAGGTAAGGTGAAAAGTGGAGAGTTGCCCTTTTCCGTCTCTGTTGCCTATCAGAGTATGTGGAAACTCATAAAGGGATATGTTGTAATTTCTTAGAAAAAATGTTTTAATGGTTTTAACTATTTTTTCAATGGGATGATAATGTTTATGGCTTTATATGTAATCTCTTTTCTATGTCAATTATATGATAGGTGCTTTGGGGTGGAAATAAAAGGATTATTCTATAGGAAATTGTAAATAAAATAAAACAAAATATAACCCCCTTTGCCAATCTCTTATCTTCCCATTTGTAAAAAATTCCATTATGTATTAAGGTAGTGTATATTAAAAAAATAAATAAGTGGATTGATTCCATTGGATCAAAGGAAAAAAATTTTCCAAAGAGAAAAAATCTATAAATTACTCCTATAGAAAACATTAAAGTATAAAAGAAAAAAAATAAAAGTAAAGAATTTACTAAATTTATCTTTGTATCTTTTTTAAATAATTTTAAAATTGATATATTTAAAGATAAAAAATTTAAGCCAAAAGAAATATATGCAAAAATTGCATGGAAATAGATAAAAATGCTTCTCTCTGATATTGTCATTGCCCATATTTTGTTTGAGTAAAAGGAAGAATGGATTAAAAAAAATAAGGATAAAAGGGGGTATAAAAAAAAGTAATTTTCTTTCTTTAATAATTTTGTGAAATATAAAACTAATCCCGAAAAAAATAAAATTGAAAGGGAACTTTCATAGGCACCAAAAAAAGGCAAGTGCTGAGAATTATAAAATCTTAAAGCCCATAAAATTGTTAAAAAATAAAAACTAATTATTCCAAAAAGATTTGTCCTCTTTAAATCTTTAAAGAGAATTGCCAAAAGGATTAAAACTAAATTTAAAAAGATTAAGAAATATTTGTAATAAGTTATTATTTTTAACTCCTCCATTTATTTCTCCTTTTTAAAATACATTCTAATAGTAAAACTTAAAACCCCTAAAAGGATTGAAAAAATTACAAGAAAAAAACCCTTATCTTGAACAATTGAGATCTCTAGGATGGGATAGATATCTAAAAACCCTAAGGTAAGGTTTTCCACTTCGAAGGGTTCCCTTAAAGATAAAATTTTTTCTTTTAAAAATACCTTTCCCCTATATGCCTTTACAAGCAATTTTGGATTTTTAAGTTCCATCGATTTTGAGTAAAAATTTCCATCCTTTTCTATAAAATCGGGATATAAAGTTATATAAAATTTATGGGGAAAGTGCTGAGTTATAAAAAGCTCTTTCCTTCCTGGTGGAAAAAGAAAAATTTTTAAGATTCCTTCTTCTATTGGCTTTGGATAATTTTCAATTAAAACCATATATGAAGGGGCATAACCAAAGGAAGAAATCCTTAAAAAATTAAAAAAATTTAAAATATAAAATTTGTTTATTTTTATGGAAAAATTTTTTTCCTCAATCTTTCCATATCCTAAAAGTTCTGTAAATAAAAGTTTATCTTCCCAAAATTTATAAATTACCTTTTCCAATTTTATTTTAAATTCTGGGAATTCATTAAAAAGCAAGGGAGGTGGAGCTGATGTTGAAATATCTTCCTTTTTTATTATTGTCTCTTCTTCTTCTCCTAATAAAAACTTTCCTTCATAATGGGAATTTACAGAAAGAAAAAATCCAAGGGCAAGGAAAATTAGGGAAAAATGAAAAAGAGAGGTTCCCAAAAAGGAAATTTTATCCTTCCCCTTATATTCTTGATTTAATTTTGAAAGTCGCCTAATTATGCAAAAGAGATTGTTTAAAATTAAAAAAAGGTAAAATAGCTTATAAGGAAGTAGTTTTGCAATATTTTGAATTACAAAACTTGGAGATTTAAAACCCCAAATTGCTAAAAACAAATAATAAATTGCCCCTGAAAGGGTTAAGAATATGGAAAATTTTAAAGAAGATAAAAGCTCAATTAATTTTGTAAGCATTTTTAACCTACATTAAAGATATGTAAACTCTTTTCCATAAAAAAATTGACCCCCCAAAAGGAAATTATTACAGTAATAAAAGAAAGGATTAAAAGATAAGCAAAGGCCTTGGGCTTTAATTTTAAGGCAATTTTTAAATGTAAAATTAAACCATAAAGTAAAAAGGAAATCAAAGACCAAGTTTCCACAGGATCCCAAGACCAGTAGGAACCCCAAAGGGCTTTTGCCCAAAGGGAACCTGCCCCAATCATAAGCCCATCCATTACAAAACCAAAGGCACAAATTTTGAAGCTAAGTTCTTCTAATAAAGGATTTTTTTCTTTTTTTAAAAGATATGCCAAGGCAATCCCTGCAGAAATTGTAAAAGAAGCATAGGCAAGCCATGCAAAAATTATATGAATAAAGAGCCAAAAGGATTTTAAGGCTGCCACAAGGGGTCTTTTTGTGCTATCAGATACAAGCCCAAATCCCATAAGTAAAATATTTAAGGAAAGGGAGTATAAAAAGGGCAACAAAAGTTTTTCTTTTCTTAAAAAAATTAAAATAAAAAAAACTATTACCAAGGATCCCATTAAAATGTTTTCATAATTTCCAATAGTAGGAATATGTCCTGTTGAAATCCATCTTATTATAAAAGAAAAGAAATGGCTTATGAAACCTAAAAAAGCTAAAAGAAATGTTAATTTTATATTCCATTTTTTAAAGATATAATAGTATAAAAATCCATAGATTATAGAAGATAGATAAAATATAATGGCAAGAGAATAGGTAAGGTTTTCAAGTTTTTCCATCCACTCCTCCTAAATTTTCTAAGTAATTTTTATAACTTAAATTAAAGTAATCTGACTTAAAATAAACAGTATCTTCAATAAAAAAAATTTCTTTTTTTGGAAACAAAAATCTAAAGGAAATTCCCAAAATCCCTAAAAGAAAACCAATTATTAATATAAATCCTCCCATCTCTTTTACAACCATAAACCTTATCCAATCAATTTTACCTTTTATATAAATATCATAATTTTCAAAGGAAATTTTAAAATTTTCTTTTAAAGTAAATAAATCTTCTTTTTCATTATATTTAATTTTTATTTTAATTTCTTCTTGGCATAGGATTTCAGCTTCTATTTCCATATCAAATTTATAAAAGGTATTTTCTTTTTCAAAGCAATTGGAAAAAATAATTCCCTTTTCCACTAAATACCCTTCTTTATTTTGAATTTCAATTAAAAAGGCTTCATCTTTATATAAGGGATAAAATTTATAACCCTTATAATTTAAGGGATAATTTATTTTGCAAATTCCTTCAAAATAAGAAGAACTATCCTTGATTTTTAACTTCAAGTTTAAATCCTTTAAATCCTTTCCTTCATAAACATACTCCAAATCTTCTAAAAAAATTAAAAAATTTTCTTCCCCTCTCAAAAACAAGGGACTTCTTTTGATAGAAGAAAAACTACTATCCCTTAAAAAAACCTCTTGATCCTTAGCAATTGTTAAATAAATTTCTTCCCTTGTATAATACAAAAGGATACCACCTGTTAAAAGAAATAAAAAAGAAATATGGAAAAGGATAAAACCTAAGGGACTATATTCATTTAAAACCAAATACTTTCCTTCCTTTAAATTAAATTCCTTAAAACCTGCTTTTCTTAACCTCTCAAAAAATATATTTTGCTCCTTCAATTTTAAATTTTCCCAATTTTCATAATTTGGTCTTTTTGCCTTTATTTTATTTAAAACCTTTGAAGAAAACTTAAATATAAAAAATAAAAGTTGAAGATAGAAAAGAAAAATTAAAATTAAAAAGGGATAGGACTTTGGAATATCTTTAAAACCCAATTTAAAAAATAAAAATTCATATGCTTTGCTCTTTGAAGAAAGTTCTTTTATTTTTAGAGTTCCAATATTTCTTTCCTGGGGAATTATTACATTTAAAAAAAGTAAAATTATAATTAACGAAAAGATTAAGGCATTAAATTTTAAAGAGTAAATAATTTTTTTAATCTTCATCTATAAATCCCATCTCTTCTACAATCCATTCTCCACTTCTTTTTGAAACAATATAATAATAATTTGAAGAAAACATTTCTGGTTCTTTAATTAAAGGATGCCCTGCAAGGTCTCTATAATAAATTTCCCATTCTTCAAAGGTGCTTACCTTATAAAGATTTTTTTTTAGAACTTCTTTTTTTAAGATTTCTAAGTTTTTTAAATTAAGTTCTTGGATTTTATTATTTGAATTTAAAAAGTAAATTTCAAAGGCATACTCATCTTTTAAATTATCCCTTGCAGGCAACCTTTGCAAAAACCTTTCATCTCCAAATTTATAAAAATGCACTAAAAGATTATTAAAGTTTATAACAGTTTTTAATGCCTCTTCAGGGACTTCTTCTAAGGGTTTTCTTTCCCCTTTAAAAAAGTATTTAAAATTACCCCACTCTTCTAAGATGCTTAAAGCAAAAAAGATTATAAAGGAAACAAAAAAAATTAAAATTATATTTTTCATATAAAAATCTTTTTAACCTTAAAAAGCCCCCACTTTGGACCAATTTTAAAATTTATTAAAATTCCTTCAAATTCAAATTCTTTCCCCAGATTTAAATAACCTTCTTTAACCTTTAAAAAATTTCTATAAATTTCTATAAAAATTCCCTCTTCAAAATTTTCAAAGTTTTTTGGATAAAAATATATTCTATAGGGAAGAGTAGAAAAAGTAAAATACTTTTTTTCAAATTCTTTTGATAGTTTAAAGTATAATTCTTCAATAATTAGTCCGTTTTTAAATTCAAATTTTAAATGCAAGGAATTATAAGTTTTTATTAATTCAACTGATTTTCCTTTTTCTTTATTTTTTTTTAAAGCAGAATTTTTCAAAATTTTTTCAAAGGAATCCAATCTTGAAAAATCAAATCTTAATTTTTCTTTATTTACTAATCTTCCTTTTTCTAAACTTTCAATTATGGGAAAAGGCTCTTCTTCCCCTAAGGAAACTAATCCCTCATAATAAGTTAAAAATTTTAAATTTATGAAAAGAAAAATGGTTAAAATTAAAAGAAAAATAAAACCTCCTT
>FWPU01001317.1_pt1 | contig 75313 bp, 85 predicted proteins | sample 2228361 | NCBI WGS metagenome assembly FWPU01 (sample SAMEA103939777, study PRJEB20133) | metagenome | reverse complement strand
TCTGTACCCACTTCCATATTGCAACATGGCTCCTTCTCTTGATTGGTGCCAAGGATTAGCTGCCAGCCTGAAACTCCTAGAATTGAAATACAAGTACAGTCCATATGGGATTACAGCTGGGTCTGTCCTCTTTCTATTCATATCGCAATGAAAAAAGCTAGGACAGTCCTAGCTTTACGCATTACCCTAAGTTAACAGAGCCCTCTTGTACTATGAAATATTCAAAGTCGATCAGCAAACTGTCGCCCTCCAACTGAATCACTACATCTTCACCCGCGTTGACTGTCACGCTCTTGCTTTCTGCTTCCAGCGAGCTTCGGAAAGTGCCGGGTGGGTCGTGGTGTCCCTCTTCGTGGTTTGCGTATGCTGCTGGCACAAACACGCTTCCTACTACAAAAAGGATGGCTAGCGCAAGTGTGCCCACGAGTCCGATTGTCTTGTTTGACATATCTAGAATACCATTATCTAACTTTCTACACTAATATTAAGTCATTGGTTCGTTATAGGCAAATCTATTATACTAGTGTTAGCCTAGACTTATACTAGAATAGGAACGAGGATGGAAAATCAGAACGAAGCAATAGCAATCCCGGTCTTCACACTGTCAAGCAAGGTTACAAAGAACCAGCCAAACAGCAAGTCTCTGAGGATGCAGATACCAGCTAGCATGAAGGCATTTCTGGGTATTGATGTGGGGTCTGTCTTGGAGATAACTCTGCTAATTGAGAATGGCAAGCGTGTTGCCAAGATTGTGAAGAAAGAAGAAGGAACATGATTTCCATTGGTAGAGAAACGCGAAGAGGACAACAATTTCCAATACAATTTTAGGCACATGACGGCAGAATCGGGATTTCTGAATGTTTACAATACAACAAAGGTATTCCAAACATGGAAATTATGACTTCGTTAATCTATATTTTGGAGCACTAATTGTTTACTTCAGATTAAGCCGACAGAGTCGTTGGAACGAAAGAGGTTGAGCTTCAGTCGTCCTGATAGAGTTACCAGCGTCCGCATCTGGTCTGATCTGATCTATCCTTTATGTCACGACGTCAGCGGGACAAACAAGAATGAACAAGTACTATGCTCTTTGCGGACGTAAATATAATAAGTGATTCACCATTAGGAGAAGTGTTTGATAATCGGCATTCCAAAGGGGATAAAGGACCACGAGAACAGGGTGGCCCTGACTCCGCGCTCTGTTTCGTCGCTCGTCAGGTCAGGCAACAAGGTTTTTGTCGAGTCTCAGGCGGGCACAAAGAGCGGCTTTTCCGATGACGAGTACAGCTCTTCTGGAGCATCGATAGCAAGCTCGCAATCTGAGCTCTATTCAAAGTGTGACCTGATAGTCAAAGTGAAAGAGTTGCAGGTGGGGAAGGACGAGCACGCAAACATCAAGCCGCACCACACGATCTTTGGCTTTAACCACTTTGAATCAAGCAAGGAGCTGACCGACGCGGCCGTGAAATCGCGCGCCACTTTCATATCGTTTGAAAAGGTAGTTGATGAAAATGGTCAGACCCCACTTTTGATGCCAATGAGCAGGATTGCAGGAGCAATGTCCGGCATATGGGCTGGCTTTTTCCATAACTATGCATTCAGGCATGACAAGTCCATCAGGCTCAAGACAGGTGCCGACCAGGTCAAGAGCAAGTTTGTCAACGGCTTTGAACAGATCATCAACGCCAGCGATAATATCGACAACGAGCTAAAGCGCATGTTGTCGCTGCAGGATAAGATGGTTATAATATTTGGCGGCGGGACAGTAGGCGAAACCGCTGCAAAGATATGCTCGGCGCTTGGAGCCAAGATCACAATAATTGAAAAGCGCGAGGCTCGCAGGAAATACCTGCAAGAGCTCAACCTGCCCAAGTGTACAGTAGTCGCTGCTGTCGAGCGGGACATATTGCGCAGTGCCTACGTCATGATCGGCTCTACATATGATAAGGAAAAGTCAGATAGAGTCATTGACGAAAATTTGCTCAAAGAGGTTTCCGAGATGAGGAAAAAGATAATCATTGATGTATCAGTAGACCAGGGTGGCAACTTTCCGTACATCGACCCCGCAGGAAAATATTCGCCATCAAGCACGGGCACAATACTGAATCCAGCTCAGGCAGACTATTTCGGCAACGTCTTTATCCGCGTACCAAACATTCCATCGATAGTTCCGAGGTATGCTTCGATGGAACTGTCGTCCATAATTCTAGAGTATGTTCAAGAGATTGCAAGCGAATCGATGCGGCCCGAGCTTGTCAGGGCTGTAAGTATCAAGGACGGCAGGATACTGGACCCTGCGATAGCCAGAGCGCACAGTTTAAAGTAACTTTTAGTAGAAAAAGATTCCATTCGGAATATAAGCACGGCATATCTGTTCTGTTTTGATTATATGCTCTGTGTGATTTGCAAAACCAAGATCGATACTGCGTATAATGACCTTTGTTTTGATTGCTACAAAAGGCAAAAGATGGAAAAGGAGAGGATGAACGGCAGGATCAGGCAGAGTAGCAATAGTAGTAGCAGCATGGCTTGAATGTGCTACGTACTGGCGCTTCCAGCAGAGTACGCATGTTTACTACCCCCATTGTTCATGCTTGCAGGATCAGTCTATGAACAACCTCTCTGCTACAGAGACGGCAAGCATGTACCTCGTCTGAGAGGCCCCTCACACCTTTTTCCCCACTCCCCCTGCTGTAGATGTATTCTATTCGCAACGGGTTTATTCCCTTGCAATATAACGATTCTACGAGAAGGATCACTTTCAGGTTCATCACCGTCGGGTCCTGTGGCGTGAGTGATGTCACACAGAGTTGACGGACTGCGCAGGGATAGCGGCGATCCCCCCTCCACGCAACAACACCTCGAGCTTTCTAGTCAGAATACAACAATACACTTGAATCGTTAAAGAGACCAATTCATTCTGTACATAGTGCGGTTTAAGGCGATCATAGCGATTTGACAAGCGGTATTATCTTTTTGGTTATCAGTGGTCCGGGACGGGCCGACAAATCCAATGAGATCATCAGCACATAGTCATTGCCATCGTACACAATTGGTATAGTAGCACGTTTTACTTTTTCATATGTAGTTATAGAGTACAGAGGTTTGCCGAAACTTCCTTCAGAGGTCTTTCGGGTGCCCATCCTGACGAGTGATTGAGAAACGGATAGCCTGAGCTCATCCTCTGTCAACAAAGGGGATCTTTCTACGTCCATTCTGTACTTTGTGGCGAGGATGTTTCCCTGATAGTCAGCAATCCCTGCAAATCGCACGCCGCTGTCTAAAGACAGAATCTGTTGACACAGGTCTTCGTATGCCATCACTGATCTGACTCCATGATGTATTTGGCGACCCTCCAATTTATTCATATTAGCGGCCGACTTTTCTTCACGCATATTCTCTCACATCATCGGCTCCGCGTCTGCATTCTGAGCGCGTAGTTGCTGCAGGAAGATCCCTTCCATCCCCTTTGATGAAGATGTCAGATACTTGGCACTTCTTCTATCCATGCCGCACATCCGTACCTGTAGAACTGCCCCTTTTTCACTGCAAAGAAGGCGGTTGTCTTGACACACCACGGTAATGTCATTCACCCTTCAGGTTCTGTTTAGCGAGGGGCCGTGAAGATCCCCCACTTGTCTTGCTTCACTTTCCCGTGTTACCTCATTGCGCCAAGTCCTGTGGCCCAAGAAAACCAGGGCAACTCCTGTGGCTGCCAGAATATAATATACAGGGTACAGCAAACCAAAGACATCATCTACCTGTCCCGCCGCCATTAAAAGAGCAGAGAAGAACAGAAAAGCTGCACCGGCGACATTTTCCCCATTCAATCTCGACACTTCTTCCCACCTGCTATAGTAAGACAGCAAGTAAGAGACACGTATTTAGGAAGTGAGTCTGCACTGCACAACATTTGAGTGCAAAAGTGGATTGACAATTTGTGCAAAAAAGAGGAGACACCAACAGAAGTGAAGGGTCAAGACATGTGCCAAGCATTCCTGCCACCGACCTCCGAGTACTGAATGTTGCTGTAACTTGAAAAAATCATGGAAGAAGAGAGCCAGTTTTTTCATGTTAATCATGAACTGCACAAGATAAACAACACAAATTGGAAGACATCGGGAGGATAAACGCAGCCATATTGCTGTTCCCGGCAAACTGAAAGAAATGAGAAAATGGGGAATCAAGAGTGACTATTGGACACCGTAGCCAGGTCGCACAGCTGTAATTTTTCAGAAAGAAGAGAGACAAGGAACTTTAAGGTGCAAAAAAAGGAACTGCAGACTACGAACAAAAACGCTGGACTATAACGTCAGCAAAGGAATTTCGTGTAGCGAATCTCTGTCATACTGTCCAAGGTAGTAGAGAGGGAGAGACTTGCTGATATATCCCGAACTTCTGGTGATTGCACATAGGATCCACACGAGCGCAGGACAAACCTCGCCATTTATTGCGGGTAGGAGCAGTCACGAACGATCGAGATCACTTCCAATCCTGATAGTTCCTGCGGTCCGACATCTGCCTGTCGTCGTTTCCTCTTACCAACGGGAGGATCCTGTCCTCAATAAGCGAATCATGATTGGAAGTTTCAACATCAAACGATACCAGCAGAAGCGAGCGCGTATTTCCGTAAGAGTCATGCAGGGGTATAATGGCTCTCTTTATCTTTTCATAGGTTGTAACAGAGTAGACTGGCCTGCCAAGCTTGTTCTCAAGCTCTGGTGACGGGCTGAGTCTGAGTAAATACTGGGGAATGGTCCGCTCTGTCTCTTCTTTTGAAAGAAGGGGAACGAGGCCGCTGCGGTAGGCAGAGGCAATGATTTTTCCCAGCTTGTTTGCAATGCCAGCAAATCGTATGGTGTCATCTAGGGCGACCACCTGCTCGCACAACTCGGAATAAGAAACCAACATTCCCTTTACTCATCTCCCTTGTTCGTTGATCCTTCCTTTTGTTGTTCTGAATGCTCGGAGACATCCACAACGAGAAAGTCACACAGCTGGACATCCACCGTCTTTCCGATGAGCGGCTCCCACTTGCCCGGTTCGAATTCCACATCTGCACATTGGTAGTCCTCAGATCTAGAATGCTTTACCAACGTAATGGTCTTTTCTGCCACGTCAATTTTCTGAAGTACACCCCTTGCTCCACTCAATATCATGTCGACGAATTCCCCCAAATTTTTCGCATATTCTTATATACCAGTTTCTATCTTTCCATCCCTAGCCTTGGTTTGTTGGAACCCCGTTCTGTCTTAGCCAAACCATCACTAATTCAGTCCAGGGTTCCAACGGCCTGGCTTAGGCTATCACCAAAAATTCTGCAGTGATATTTATTTGGTTTGTATGCATTGCATGACAAGTAATGGCAAATTGACTAGGTTTTCAAGAAGGTATAATTTATGCACAATTGTATCTGAGGATTTTGATCGTCCAAATCATTCTGCATGACCAAGGAAACAATATCCTTGAGCCCCACAGGATCATAAGGTAGACGTTGACTAAACATGGAAAGACACTGGTAGCTTAAATGGACATGGTGTAGCAATCACATTACTAAATCCCGAAGGTGTCCCGCCAAGTTACCAGTACTGGAGCCCGCATAGCAAATAGAGTCACAGAATCGTTAAGAAATACCATCGAATTGTTAGATTTCATACTTGAAAAGGTAGCAAGCAAAACTGATCAAATCTAAGCAGTAGAGACGAGAATATGTCCATCAGAAAAAACTTTATTACGATACATTCTTCCTAGCTCACATGATTATGACTCTGTGCAAGTAGGGCTGGAAAGGGCGGCGCACAGTCTGCTATTGCATATGAAAACAAGGTAGTTACAATAGGATGGAATAACCTCCCCAATCTTTCGAAATTCAGGAGCAAAGAGGATCTTGCTAAGGTATATGCAAGTCCATATCCCGGTGATAAACCAAGGACAGCCAAGTTGGTCTAACCAAGTTTGGAACTTTGCAAAGAACATATACAGAAAGGCGACCTTGTTGCCTTGCACTTACCAATAGAGTCTGCTACAACAATCGGCGAAGTAACTGGCGATTACCAGTATCGTGAAATAACCCCTGAGATCAAATACGTCAGAAATGTAAAATGGATTGCAAAGTTTCCGGGCTCAGATTTTGATAAGGACATATTGTTTTCGTTCGGAGCAATTCAAACTGTTTGCAGGATAAAGAGGAAGGAGGCAGAAAGTAGGGTCAGAAAAATGCAAACTGCTGACAAGCGCAAATCCGGCACACTCCATGAAATTAAAGAAAATACGGATATTGAAATCGATGAAGATTATGATATTGAATAGTTAGCCAAAGATGAGCTGATTAAACACACTACTGCAGACTTGTCAGGGCATAAATTGGCAAGACTAGTGGAGGCGATATTGAATGCCCAAGGGTTCATTACATACAACTCACCGCCTGGAAAGGACAGGGGCGTCGACATCCTTGCAGGTTCTGGTCTCTTAGGACTGGAAGAACCCAGATTGCGCGTTCAAGTCATCTGGTTCTGCAATTGGGACCGACACTTTAAATCAATTAAAGGGTGATATGCAGACATTCAATGCACGGGAACGACTTCTTGTTGCATGGGGCGGCTTTGCCAAAGATGCACTGGTTGAAGCAAGACAGTCCCTTTTCTCTATACGGCTTTGGAATCAAGGAGACTTGCTAAACGAGATAACGAAACATTATGAAGAATTCGATATTGAGCTTGAGGCTGAACTGCCTCTGAAAAGAATCTGGGCGTTAGTGGATGAAGGTGAATGAAACCATACCAAAGACTACGACATTTCTAAACCCCCGTATTGTACAATTTTGTTGCAAATCTCATAGCGATTCGCAAAGTTTCAGAACTAAATTGATTGTCCTTTCCATTCAAGCTGTCTCTCAATACATGAAAGTCTTAACAATGCCGCCTTGAGCGATGCGTTTCTTTTGATACCATAATGTTGACTTATTAATTCCAAGCAATTTCCTTTCTCTTGGAGTCATTTTCCGAATTCTTTGTTGTAATTCTATTGGATCACTTCTTTAAATCTTGAACTGCTAAAATTGCTAGGAGGGGCTCGAAACTCAAGTAATGGGACAAACCACGTCCAGCTGGCAGAGCAGGGGATCCTGTTGCGCTCAACCCCACCTACGATAAAAGAAAACACCGATGATGATGAAAAGGCCTTTGGATCAATAAGGCTTCCTGAATCAGAAGAAGAGTCAAGAGTCGCTACCAGCTTGGAAATGAGAGGAACGCCACCGTCTGCACAGGACTACAACTCGACATACAACATCGTGCTTGTCGACGAGGAGCCGGACGTATTGTGAACATACAAGGTCTTTTTGACAAAACAGGGGTACAACGTCGAAGGGTTCTTGGATGCAGAGCGCAATAGAGAGCATCACATCATTCGTCCCTTCGTACTATGACCTGGTCATTACCGACATCAGGACGAAGAGTCCGAACGGCCTCCAGCTGCATCACAGGATCAAGTCGATAGATCCGAACCTAAAGGTGATTCTTGTGTCGGTTCTCGATGCAGTAGAAGAGTTGGTAAGCGTCCTCCCAGGCAGAGCAAGGGAGGATATCATCAGGAAACCCGTGAATGAGCAAGAGTTTGTCAATAGAATCAAGGATGTCCTGAGTAAAGTGCATGTCGAATCTAGGCTGGCACCATCCAACAACAATAGCACCGCACGCAGCAATAGAGAAAGATATCTGCGAGCGTTTTTTATGTAGCTACGATCATCGGCATTTCTGTATTTCTTGCCGTCGCCACTCTGCAAAGCTCCTTTGCCTCTTCGCCATATGCAGATATCCCGTACTGTGATCCCGCCTCCGATGTCACCTCCACTGCAAAGTACTCTATCCGTTCTCTATGTACCTGATCTGTTCCGGCATGTTTGCTATCCTGCACTTTGACTCCTCCACCTTCCCATTCAGGAGGGCAGCGAGTGCCTGTGCCGCGTTAGCGTACATGTAGCAGCAGGCCCTCCCTTGCCCGGCTTTTTCCAACCCTTACCACCCCTCTCAACAGCTTCGACTTTGAAGTGCCTGCTAGAGCAGCCATCGTCGGGCCAAAGCCCAGCGCCGCCCACATTGCTGATTCCATTAGTTCCATAGGATAGCACGGGGCTGGCGTGATGATTGATCCTGCTTAGCAGCCCGTACAATAGCTATTTTTGTCGGCTCTCTAATCATCATACTAATGGAACGCGAAGGTAATCTTTGGCATCCAATACTAGAATAGTGTTCAATAAGAATTCGTCCAGTAGCGGCGGGGCCCGCGTACTTGATTCGCAGGAAAAACCAGAGATCGTCCATTGATCGTCTTCCCCTTTTGGCATGAGTAACAACGAATTTTTCGCCGCGGCTTCCGGCAGCCATTGTCGCAAGTTGTTATTTGAGGATACTTTGGAAGCCCCTCCGGGCCCGCGTGTATGTCTTGCTTTAGCTTCAAGGCATTCTATTCTTCTACGTCAATGTTATCTACAGTGACTGTGGACAGCGGGTCCGGCGTCGTCGTCCCTATCCCGTCCCAAACGAATATCGTGACAGAGTACTGGCCTGCCGCGTCCGGAGTCCAGACTGTAGAGACGGTGGCAGACTGGCCGCCGCCGATCGTGCCCTGTTGCCAGCTGATATAGACTACAAAGCCGTCTTCATCGGTTATCTGTACAATGAACGCATAGTCCTGCTCTGTTTCTTGATGGTTGGATAGGATGGCAGAGATGGTCACCTGCTGCCCTACCTCTGCTACGTCTATACTCACTTCAAACACGTCGAAGAATGTCAAGTTGTTCACGCTCATCCTGTCAAGCGGGTTCTCTGCAAAGTGGCTCTCGGGGAATGTTGTCACAGAAGAAGAGCCGCCCTGCTGGTTGTTGATTATAACGACGCGCTTGCCTCCTCCACCGCTGCTGCCGCCACCACCACCACCGCCAGACTGGGCAACAACATTAATGGCGATCACGTCGGTTGCAGAGTTGCCGGCGGAATCGGTGGCGCGGGCCGTTATGGTGTGGCTGCCGTCTGACAGGCCTGCGGCGTTAAACGTCCATGACGTGGTGCCGGTGGCTGCTGCAAACGCGCCTCCGTCAATGCTCACTTCAACCTTGTCCACTCCCGTGTTGTCAGAGGCCGTGCCGGAGACGGTGAACGAGCCGGCGGCGGTGATGACTGTCGCGCCGTCGGATGGGGATGTTATGGTTATTGACGGGTCGGTTGCGTCCACGGTTACGGTTACCGTGATCGTGTCGGTTGCAGAGTTGCCGGCAGAATCGGTGGCGCGGGCCGTTATGGTGTGGCTGCTGCCATCAGAGAGCGGGAAGGACGGCAGCGCGTCTATGGACCACGTGGTGTCGACGGAGCCGGGCGAATCAAGGACGGCTTCTTCATAGTCCGGCCCGAACTTTTGTATCCTGTGATTGTTAAGCTCGGCTACGTAGACGTTGCCGGAGGGGTCGACTGCGACGCCATGAGGATTGTAGAACTCGCCGGGGCCAGGGCCGTCGGAGCCCCATGTGGTGAGGAAGCCGCCGGTGCTGTTGAACTTTTGTATCCTGTGATTGACAAGGTCGGCTACGTAGACGTTGCCGGAGGGGTCGACTGCGACGCCCCAAGGAGTGTCAAACTCGCCGGGGCCAGGGCCGAATGAACCCCATGTGGTGAGGAAGCCGCCGGTGCTGTTGAACTTTTGTATCCTGTGATTGGCAGTGTCGGCTACGTAGATGTTGCCGGAGGGGTCGACTGCGAGGCCATGAGGACCGCTGAACTGGCCGGGGCCGGGGCCGACTGAGCCCCACGCGGTGAGGAAGCCGGCATTGTTGTCTCCTGCAAACGCGTCTATCGCGACTTCAACCTTGTCCACCCCTGTGTTGTCAGAGGCCGTGCCGGAGACGGTGAACGAGCCGGCGGCGGTGATGACTGTCGCGCCGTCGGATGGGGATGTTATAGAGACCGACAGCCCGGACTGCTGCGCAAGGGCGGCTTGAAAGGGGCCGCCGGAAATGCCGCTCTGCGTCGCGAGGAAGCTTGCAGCCAAAAGGGAAAAAGCCATCAATGCGAATAATAGTAATAAAGAAAGGCGATGGAACGTCGTCCTGCCATTGTTGCCAGCGGCCCCGCGATTGTGCATATAATCGAGAGAAATATTTATGAAGATTCAATATTAACATTCTTCTGGCCCCTACCCTGTAAAATGTGAAAAGTACAAAATTTGCAGGCATTTGCAATCCGGCGTGAAAAATATTCAAAACAAGCCAGCGGCAGATTCGCTCCGCCGGTCAGCGTTATCGCCGCATCGTCGTCTTTGTCTTCTTCTACTGTAACTGCCCGGGTGTCGGCTACCGGAGAGAGGTGTTTGCACTTTAAAGACCCAGAACGACTGGAGCGACATTTTAACATCCATCGGCGAAAGATGCCAGACAAGCACAAATCGTAGGACGGTAGTGCCAGAGATCTTGGAGCTTATTAGAAATACGTGAAAAAACCCAGCTGCCTGTGATGGATAAGAGCAAGATTATGGTGGTTTGGCAGCTGGGCGCATTGTCGGGAGTGATGTGCTTGTGCTCCTATAGACTGCCTTCTTTTATCGCTAACAGAGGATTCGCCCAAAGATTCCTTGCATTTTGCCAGAGGCTAGGAATATTATCAAAGTCTAGTTGTTTTTTACAGGTTCTAGACATTGCAAGCCTGGAAATGACAGCATGAAAAATGTCAGTTCTGGACATCCAAGTGTCCAATATCGTGTCCAATATTGCAAGCTGGTGACGCCGCCAGTTTGCTACTTTGGATAGACCCTTTCTAGCAGCCGCTACCCTGTCACTCTTATGTTCATTGCAGCGACTGTGGATAGCGGCTGGGCAGGCGGCTGCGGCTTGTCCCACACAAATATTTCGACTGTATAGTCGCCTGCTACCTCCGGCGTCCACGATATGAATACAACAGTCATGGCACCGCTTTCCAGACTGCTGTTCTGAAAGCCAGTGAATACCACTTGACCATCCTCGTCGGTTATCTGTACAATGAACGAATAGTCTTGACTATGTCGCCCACTGAACGAAGGAAACGGGGCACAATCAAAACTACCCTATGGTACCAGAGAAGGAGTCTGGCAGCTGGAAGGTATCCTAAGCTCTATTGGAAAACAATTGCAAAGCTAGGAAAAACAATCGAATAGATACGTATGCTGTCGCAACAGAGCTACGGTAAAGAATACGCATTCACTCAAACTAACTAGTCATGCAGGAGCTGGTAGATCGTCTTTGTGCAATCTATAATAATTTCTCAACTCCGCACTGGCGAAATCAGACCAGATCGGCTCCCATTCATCGAATTGAGCTGGATCCGCTTCTCCCTTTTCAACAAACTTCCACACATGGCGCAGTCTTTCTTTGTTATTCTTTATGGCCGCCAGTTCAGAAACAAGCTTATCTTTCGTAGTACATTTCACTTGCTGTCAATTCGCTAGTTACCTAAACATTATTTAGTTCATCTGCAGCTCCACATACATATTTGGATTTATTCGTGTTTACTGTAAAGTCAGTGGTTCCTGGGTAGAACTTTCTGAAGACCGAAAATACGACCCTATCTTCATTGACGAAAAGTCATCTCAGCCCGGGACTCGGAATCGTAAAGACCTATATTAATACGATTGTTGTTCTCAAGCTTCTTCGCAGTCAGACAAGGCCTGAAAAGGTTCATTACAAAATCCAAGTCTGTATGCGGTATAAAGAGCTTTGAATATCTCGTATTCACAATCCTTCTTTCGACATCCTGCTTTTCAATTCTATTTTTTTACCTCGTTCCCGAGGAGTTCCCTGAGCCTATTGTCGAAGTCCAAGAAATAAACACCAGCATTCACGTTTTTGGGATGCATCGATTGCTTTTGTCTTATCATCTCGTCTATTGCATCTGTATGAGCGCGTGAACTGATTTTCACTTCTTTTATCCGGGGATCCGCTTTTTGAGTCCGTTTTTTCACTGCTTCCCTAACAGTATTCTTGATTGCGAGGCTCGCTTGTTCGCGGGATATGCCATTGACCAGTATTTTTCTAAAAGGCTCATTCTGCTTGCCAAGAAAAATCAGGCCAATGTTCTTTAGTTTCTCCCAAGTCGGCCTCTCGCTTAGACCCATACCTCTTCTTAGATCTTAGACAAGGATTGCTATACCTCCGACAGCTGCAATGAAGCTATTGACATCTAAGATTTGAAGCAGTTCCGGGTTTTGATGGATCTCCAAAGGAATATTCAGCTTGTCCACTATCCTTGGATAGGGGGTAGGGTCTACCACCTTCTCAACCATCGAAACGCCGAATTTTGATGATTCTGCCCCAAATCCATCTGCAAAGGTTCCAGCGATTAGAGTTCCATCTTCTATCTCAGGGTTTTCCACACCGCGAGTATGAAGATTGATGCTGAATTATTTTCCAGCAGATGTGTTGGTAGCGGAACACAATGGTAAGATCACCTCAAGCTTTAGTCCTTATCAGTCAATACGAATATGAGCGATTTTGCGACTCCGGGATATATCCCCCCTTGATGTTGTGGGATCGCTCAAAATTGAACCAATGATCCCATCGTCGCAGATGATTGAATGATGGAACCATGGTTCTATGCCCAGTCCAAAGAACTCTTTGAATAAACATGAGCGTTAGGCGATCGTTGGCTGCTCAAGCTTGTTGTGCGTGATCCTCAATTCGCTCAAGCATGAGCAGTGGTCACGCCACGGCAATTGAAAGTGCGAAAACTGGTAAATGTGAGCGGCCAATCAGCTGCTCAATGGATCTACTTTCTGAATATTGCAGGGTGAAATTCTATTTACAATAAAATCTTGTCAACTCAATATAAGATGCACAACCACATTCTCAGGAATCCTTGGATTGCGAGTAACCTTGAGTTTTATGCATCGCTTTCTTGATACAAATAGGCATTTTTAGACTCAGTCAACCGCGTCAACAAAGGCTCGATTTGCATCGCTTTTTCCTGACTGTTTACTGAACATCGTATGCAGGTTACTCGTGAGTACATCTTTGTTCAAAATTATGAAATTTGCATCGCACAACTGATACACAATGGCGTATATTTCGTGTGGGTTTTCAACCTGAATGCCATTTCAAGAAGATATTCCCGCCATCACAACAACAGGTTTCTTTCCAGCTTGCGTTAGACAGGGCAGCGTATTATTTTCACCCTTCAAAACCTCCTTTGCTACCAATTGATATTGCAATTGTCGTCCTTTGGCAGGCAGGTCAGACGTTCTATTCAACAAGAATGCTCTCCAGAACAGAAGACAGAACGAGAAAAAAGGAAAAAGGGAAAAGGAGTGGAGGTCTAGTCCCACTTGCTCCACGCAGCCATCCATCTGTATGTCCAGGTATTCAGTTTCGCACCCAATGCTGCCATTGGTACACACAGAACTGCTCCTGCTCCCGAACCCAAGGCTACAGGACTGTTGTAGAACTTGCCCACCTGAGGCTCGATTGGAGTCATGTATGCCGGAAGCGTCGGCCTTGGATACTTGAACGCGACTTCGAGCGGATCCCTCACGAGCAGCAGGTTGACCATGTTGAACAGCGGGAGCGATAGCCCAACCAGTGAGCCGCCTATGAGTATCGCCGCGTGTTTGTTCCTCCTTGTTGCCCAGTATGCGAGATCCAACAGCATTGCTGAAGGTATCCAGATTGGCGTCACGATGAAGTCGTATGGATAGCCCAGTGCGAACCATGCACCCTTTGCGACCCATGTGTAGATTGTTATTATAGTCGCATAGTACGTGGCTGTACCTGGTACTCCTGTGAAGAGCATGTAGTATATCGCACCCACAACGAGCATGGTCGAATGTGAGATGGAGAATACTACGAAGGAGGTCCACATCCAGTCTGTGTAGAACAGGTAGTCTCCTGTGTTGATGGTTAGCAGTGTGCCGTTAACTGCAACCACAACCAAGAATAGGTAGTGTGTTGTACGTCTTAACCAAACCATCAATCCATCACGAACAAAAGATGTATTTAAGAATTTTTTAGAGACATGTTTCGCGTAATGCAGTGCAATACAAGATATTGCATTGTGAATCCAATCATTGTTGTCAAGATACTGTAACTTGAACATCAGACGATGCGGACGAATAGCCATGATGTGTCCCCTAATTCTCAGACATGCAAAACAATATCAAGTCAGAAGGTTGTGTGTGCGAGCATCTCCTTTCCAAGTGCCAATTTAGCGGTTCTTGAATCATTCCGCCCAGGAATTGGCCTAGCCTCGGTCAATGCCATATACTCATATGGCGAGCGCATCACTCAGTACATTTTGTATGGATACAAAGATCGATTTCGTGATCTCTGCTGCCCGGTATCGCAGAACGAGCAAGAAAGTATCCGTAAGAATCGTGGATTCTGTAAAACATCACCGCCTCTATGGAAACAGCGTTGTCGGACAGGGCGAGATAGTATCACGCCAGAATGTCATCTCCAATTTGGATGTTGGTATGATTTACTATACGGCTATTTTCAAAGAAGGCAAGTTTGTGCTAAAAAACAAGATCACCAAATATTCTCTCCCAGAAGGAGATTTCATAAGGACAGACGGCGAAGATGCCAGAGGTGACAATCTGGGCGACTTGCCGACTTTTTGAATATTTTGCGTGTTGCAGGATTGTGAATTTATTTGGACATCACTAGCCAGATCCCATTTCTCAAAATTCACAAGAAACTAAGTGTTGTACTTACACATTCATAGGGGTAACAGATTCGATTGCAAATATAGGCAATACTTGCGGATACGAGTTCGAGGTAGGCAAGTCCTATCTGGTTTATGCAATAAGGTGACGGCACGATCCTGACCAGCTTTATACAGGGCAGGGTTAAAGAATTCGGTTCTGTCGCAATACCGTTTGATTCTCTGCCTGTTGCATCACGTTTGATGACAGTCAATACCAAAGCTATATCAGATTGCTCAAATACTTCGGAAAATAGCTCTCTAGTTCGACAAATAAAGTTGCTGAAAATAATCGAGAATGGTGGATGAAGCTTATCGCTGCCACAATTATTGGCGCGGCTTTGTTTAACGCATTTGCCATGCCCCGCATAATCCCTTGGGGGGGGAGTTAATGGCTAGATCGTCATCACCGTTTTGGTTATCTTGGGTGTCAGTGGTGTAGGCATTTTTCTTTATTAGGTCTTTAAACCAACCAGGACTGTCCAACCAAGCTGTCCTGCACAATCTCCAATCCGCACATACATTGATCGTGAAGGAGTCAAGCATACTTTCTTTGATTCTCGTGCTTCTCAAATTCCCCACAAGTCCCCTTCGTTTGATACCACAGATACGAATCCAGACTCTTCACAGACGATGTATAATATTATAATTGACGAGATCGCTAAATTCGAACCTTTCCGTGCGTATCAATTTGAAAATCAATATCAAATACAATTGGCAGAACATCTACGAAGCAAATTCGAGTCGGTAAGGATGGAACAACAAATCGGTAGCTCCCGACCAGATATTGTAATCGACAGAATCGCTATTGAAATAAAATACAACCAGCACCTATTCAGTATCAGGGAGCAAAGCTGGATATCAATACGTAAGTTACTCGAACATAGACGGCGGAGATTCACTGGATATAATTCTGCCGAACACTCGAACCTACAAAGACATCAAATTCAAAGTAGCCTACGACACTGACTCCAGTGTTTCCCTCTCCCAGGCCAAGAGCCATCTTCTCAGCGAAGAGCCGTGGTTCAAAACAGAACATTCCATAGACTTTGTCGAAACGACAGCTAGCTCTGCCTGGACATCTGACGACTCGCCTAGTGATGACATCTGCGTCATGGGTCAAGAAGCAGCAGACGACTCCAATTGGAGTGCCGGTAACTACGGGACTGCAGAGATTCTGATCGGCTTCACGGATGCTCCGGTCACCGGCGGAACAGGGTGCATCAACACCATCCCCGGATCAGGCGGAACGCATCCATACATCGTCGTCAGCCTAGACTCGACTGACATACCGAGAACTGTGATGCATGAATTGACTCATGCGTACGGCTTCTCGCACACCAGTACATGCACCAACATAATACCCGGCGTTATGGCCGTGAGCTGCGGAAATAGCCTTTACGTCAAGAACTGGATACCGGCTGATGACACGACGATGGAAAACAGGAGGAGCTGGTACTAGCTTCCCCTCTTTCTTTTTTTAGATTTAAACAACTTTTGTTCTGAAAGCATAGCTTGCGTCGGCACCGTAAGGCTCTTCCCATTTTGCCTGCAGCAAAAACACGTATTCTCCTTCAGGGACATCCGCCAAAAAGCCGTATCCGGCTCGGGACATATTCAATGAAGGGAAATCATCAATTGGCCTTAGTTCTGAGTCATAAAATGTAATTGTCATCATATCTGGATCTATGTATCCATGAAATGTAAAGTTGACTTGAGCTCCCCGAGAGATGACATTAGTTTCATCCGGCACAAAAGTCTCAAGTTCAGAGTCGGCGCAACCGTTTCTACCGCAGTAGCTTCCTATAGCTGCAGAATATTCCTTTCCCTCAGCCAGCATGGTCAGATTTGGGGGTCGCATGAAAGCAAGGTCTTCTTCAGGGCCTGGATCTGCTCCGGGAGAATAAAACAGAGAAATGATTATTGCCGCAAGAGCAACTCCGCTGGCAATTCCCACTATCACAGGTATTGTCAGAATGTTAGCTCGCGCCACACAGTCAATGCAATCAAGTCTCATTTGAACATATATCCGATGGATTAGGGTCACATGTGAAGTCTGACTGTCGGTGGCTATTAGCCTGAGACAGTCTTCAACGGAACAGGGTCTAGAATAATTTATGCGTTCTGGTGCAGGACGCTCCCGCCTTGGTTGGATTGATGCGCTTTGATGCCAGCAAAACGAATATCTGATAAGAGGATTTGTTGAGGTATTACCAAAAGTCGAGCCTGCCATTGACGAACTTGATGTACGAATTGAAGTGCTTTTTCGCCATGTCGCGGTAGTAGACCATCCTTTCTTTGTTGCACCAGTCTTCGTGATGCGGCGGATGTATGAACACCAGATGCCCTAGGACCCTCAGAATCCTTCTCGCATAGTCGACAGCCCCGATTGTCCTGTCGTTGGTCGTAGCCACCGTATTCTCTTTGTAGAGGAACGAGCCGTCTTCGAACTCGTCGTGCTGGATGGTGAGGTCGAATATCCGCTCGTATAGCGACTGTTTGTAGACGTATCTTGACTTCCTGTCGGTGTCATAGTATTCGTTGTCGGCTATGATCTCTTCGATCATCCTGACTTCTATAGGCCGCTCAAGGTACCTGTGGTTGAAGAGTATCTTCCGGTAACCGATGTTGCAGTAAAAGTAGGCGTAGCAGGCGCCCTTGTCAGTTAGCTTCAGGATCTTCTTCCCCTCCTCTTCGATGAAAGAGAGCATCTTGTTTGCGACCAGAGAATCGACGCTCGTATAGACTGCTTGGTTGCTCTTTTCAAGAATTTCCGATATTCTGAGAGCGACGACGCGGTCCTCCCCCTGAACGAGCCGGCGTTGAAAATCTTCCTGAGCTCTTCTTGCATCGGAATCTTTTCGTTGCCTACCGTGACCAAGTCGTTGCGTCTGGAAATCTTGATGCGCTGATCGATAGTAACGCCGTTGAAGGACATCCAGTTCTTTATCGGCTTGACGTTGTTCGATATGTAGGACCCGCTTTTATTTTCCGATTCGAGCTCGGTCACCATGTCCAGCATGAACGCGACGGTCTTTTTCTCGCCCATCTTCACGAAATCCTTCGGCGTCTTTCCGAACCTCTTGTGGATCCTGCCGAAGCGCCTGAACCATTCGTACGCGGTGTTCGCGCTCCCGCGCTTGACGTTGTGAAACCAGCGCACGAAGTCAGGGTCTTTGAACAGGTAGTAGTACGGCGACGACTTCAGTTCGTCTGGTAAGGAACTTCGTGGCCCCACGCTAATCCTAAACCATCATCGAGCTATTGAGGTTGTGCTCTGAATTTCAAGTGGGGCCGAAGGGATCTGTTCTGATGTGGCGATTCACCACTATCATTTGAACCCTTGACCCACGGGTTTCTTCTTCTAACCTAGCCCTTTTGTTTGTTAGATCTGGAGCCCGTTGCGATGCCTGGCTTCGCTACGACCCCACCGATTTGGCATCGTGGTATGGGTAGCATTGGTATGTCCGTATAAGTCTTGCGAGATTACGTTATTTAGAAAAGTCGGGTGAACGAGGTCGAGTTTACAGGGTTCCAGTTGCTATTCGTGCCGATAAGCTGGTTGTCATCGAGGTACCAGTGCTGCGAATCAGGAAATAGCGGCAGGTGCAACTCCCGCCCTGTTTCCAAGTCAAGGTAGCCGGCTATCATGGTGTTGTTATAAGTCCTTACCATCTTGTGAGCGGCCGTCTGGACGACCACATCAAAGTCATCAGAAGTGCTCCTTGCCATCAGTTCCTGCACGGTGCCAAGCACACTGGTTGAATTTACATTGTCAAGCAACACCTCCCTTTCAGCCGCAAGCCATTCTTTGTCAAACTGCAGGGTCAGAAGCGTCACGGATGCCTGCTGGATTGCCCTATCAAAGTTTTGTTCAGAAGACTCGATGCCCACGATGTAACCATTCCAGATGCCTATCTCCCCCATAGTATGATTTCGCGTAATAATCATCGCCCTGCCGGATATCTTTTTGCCTTCCACTTCAAAGCTGTAATTCACGTCATGCACGGGAACCATTTCTGTAGAATTGGTGCCGCCAACACCGCTGCTGTCACCCTGACCATATTCCAGCGCATAGTCAGCCTGCTCGGACGTCACGCTATACGCGTTCAGGCTTTTCCTCAGCACAGGTAGCACCTCGGCTTCAAAATACTCCCCAGGCATCTTTTGGTTGGACACCGCAATTGGGGCGTTTCCAAGCGACAGTTCTCTCACCTTTTCTGCCGAGATCATTCCCGGGCACAGCCCCGCGATGTCACAGAGCGAGTCGTTTGGAATGAGATGCAAGGGCATGAACGGCTGGAAGACATAGACAAGCGTGTTCTCGCTTCCTCTGGCAAAGAATACAAAGCCCGTCATTGATCCATAAGGCCGGATTATCTGGAGGTCTGCGCTCCAGCCTTCCGGCATAAAGGCTGTTGCGGCCTCTTCTTTCGGGTCGGCCCACATTGTAAAGTGGCGGCTGATCTGCGCAGGAGCTCTGGCTTGTACGTTGCCCTCATATTCCGTTCCGTTTAACACTAGCCGGTAGCTGTAGACGGGACTGGTAGAGTTTGTGTGAATGATGAACTTTGACGACCTGTTGCTGTCAGTCTTGTTCACCATAGCAAACGTCACAGTATTATTGCCATCTGCAACCACATCCCACTGGTCAGAGGCAACCACCTTTTCCACCTTGGCTGAAGAGGTCAACGTTAACTCTGCGTCTGCTGCATTTGCAGTCCAGTTTGCTGGAAGGAGCAATACAGTTTTTTCCCCAGCCTGCGCAGCTTCAAGTCGAGGCACTTTTTCCTCTTCCGATGCTACCTGCTGCGCATAGACTGGGCCGTGAACAAGCAGCAGAAGGAGGAGTAGTAGCGTGCAAGCTAGCCATGAATGATGGACCAAAACGTTCAGTGTACTAACTTGCACACAGATTGCATTTAACGATTATTTTGATCTATTTTCTTGATAATTGTTCTACGAGCTCATTTCGAAATTGATAAAAAATTTCATGAACTATCATGAGCAGTTTGAAGGGAGAGACCCAGCTTCGCGCTAGAAGGACGAGAATAAAGATCCTGAGAGCCATAGCAGAGAAGAACGGCCTCGCAGGGTTTTCCGACATAAAGTCTTCAACGGGCCTCTCGACCGGCTCGATTTACTACCACTTGGAGAGAATGAGCAACTATGTTACAAAAGATTCAAAGCATTACATAATAACCGAAGAAGGGCTGCAGTTCTTGCGGGAAGCAGACCCTAAATATGCAGGAGTTTCTCCCCCTCAACCAAAGGAAGAGCAGGCGCAGGCAACAAAGACGGCGACTCAGGACAGTCCCGAAGAGCCAGTAGGGCAGACACGTCGTTTTGGAGCGCGCCGGCTGGTGTTTGCAGGCGTGATTGCAGTGTCAGCAGCTGCTGCATTTGTAATTGCGGGTGTGTTTGGAAATTGGCACGTCCTGGCCGCATTTTCCGGCAGCAATGCAGGGATCGTTGCATCGCTTGGAATAGCGGCCGCGCTTTTGACTTCTTTCCTGGTGTTTGGCAGGCATTCATACCCGGGCATTGGCTACAAGGGCACGGTCTTGTCTGCACTGGCCCTTGGAATAGTGCTTGCAGGCGTAGTCGTGTTTTCCAGTCCAGAGCTCATAGGTGCCGCACCATCGCAGCCGTACGACAACTCCATGGACGCCCTGCGATCCTCATATTCGATGCACTGGCAGATCAGATGATGACAGGACAGCAGCGATCTGGGGTTTCTGACGATGTTGTCGCTCCTGCTGCTGTTGTTGTTGCCTCCTACTCTCAAGGAACAGCCCCTTGATGTTCTTTGCTTCAGAGACTCCACTTTCCATTGGCGCGGCTTCCTGTCGCTGCGGGCGCTGATTTTCCACTTCTTCCGTCAGTAGACCCTGACTCTTCTCTATCGACTTGGCCAATAATTGCGAATTGATCTCCTTTACAATGTGTATTATCTCAAGGCATCTCTTTCTCACAGTCACAGTGCTGACATCGGCCGCTATAGCAATCCTGAGCTGTGTTGTGTATTCGCCTGTTTCCATTGTCGCGAGGTAAAGAGCAGCTGCTGCAAGCGACACAGGGTTCTTGCCAGACAGGAGGGCATTGTCGCCCACCTGCCCCAGTATTTCCAGAGCCTTCCTTACGGTCCTCTCAGACAGCCTGGCCCTGTCGGCTATCCGGGATATGCTGTTTGAAGGTGAGGGCAGAGGTACGTGGATCTTCATTTCACGTATCAAGAACTTGTAGTAGTATGCAATGTTCCTCCTGTCTGTTTTCCCGATGACCTCTTGGATTTCACTTATGGAACGTGGTGTGCCGGTGTCTTTGCAGGCGATGTATATGGTGGCAGCTACGATCCCAGTGATAGACCTGCCCCTTACCAGGCCTCTGTCAAGGGCCTTTCTGTAAATGTATGCAGCGCGTTTTGCAACAGGCACCCCGATTCCAAGGATCTCGGTTATCCGGCGGATCTCCCGCATGGCCTTGGTGAGGTTCTTGGTCTTGGAACTGTTTGACACCGCCATTTTGTTGAGCCTCCGTAGCCTCTCGATCTCCGAATATCCCTGGATCTGCCTGCCATTTGCGTCAATGTTCTTGTTATCAATAAAGCTTGAAAGGCCCATGTCATACATCATGAGCGACGCGGGCTCTCCAGTCCTGTATCTCTTGTCTATCTCTTCGAGCGTGAACGCGCGCCTCTCGGCCGCCAGCTCCAGGTTATCGCGTGCGACAATTCCGCAGCTGCCACAAACTTCTTCGCCGCTGTCTGGGTCGCATATCAATTGTCCGCCGCAGACTGTGCAAAGCTGCAGTCCGCTGACATTGTTGTCACTGCTGCTGGTGCCTGTTGGCTCTTGACTGGATAACACAGGGACAGACAGCAATAAGTCGCTTTAAAGGACTGTGCATAGACAATTTAGAAATATGGAACCGATCATATTACAGTTAAACAGCACCAATTCGCGGTCTCAGAATATTGTACAGTTGCCGTTTTGCAGCCGCCTTAAATATCTCCGATACTTCTACTACTGCTTCCTGTACCTGAACTTGTCCAGCTTGATCAGCTGGTGATAAGATCCAAACTGTGAAGGATCGGCCCGGTCAAGCGCGGAATCCGCAGCATCGCCATCATTACTTTCATCTGAAAATACTTTCAGCGCCTTGTATGTTGTGGAGCGCTGAACGGGTATCCTGCCAGCAGACCTTATCAGTTGTCTTATTTCTTTTGGCCTCATCAGCTGTCCGTTCTGCGCGCCGGCGGCAGTAGAGATGCTCTCGTTAATCAGCGTGCCTCCGAAATCATTGACGCCTGCTCCGAGAAGCAGCTGAGACATCCTCGGGCCTTCCTTGACCCACGACACCTGAATGTTTGGTATGTGATTGTTCAGCATTATTCGAGAGACTGCATGCATCTTGACCACTTCGTTGCCATCAGGGCCCGGCCGGATGTTGGGCACCATCCCGCGGCCATACATCGGCGCCTCGGTGTGTACAAAGCTGAGTGGCACAAATTCCGTAAAGCCGTGAGTCTCCTTCTGGATCTCACGCAGGAAGGCAAGGTGTTCTGCTTTGTGGCGCGATGTTTCGATGTGGCCGTACATTATGGTAGAGGTGGTCGGTATCCCAAGCGCATGCGCCTGCTTTATTGTCGAAACCCAGTCCTTGACAGAAATCCTGCCGGGAGAGATGACATCGCGGAGGGACTGATCCAGAATTTCTGCGGCCGTCCCCGGTAGGCTTCCAACTCCTGCCTCCTTCAACATCTTTAGGTACTGTGGAACAGGCGTCTCCGACCTTACTGCTCCATACAACACTTCTTCTGGCGAAAAGGCATGGATGTGAATGTCTGGAAGATGCTTCTTGACCGCCCTGCAGATGTCAGGGTAAAGGTTGCCATCCATTTTTGGCGGCAGCCCTGCCTGAATACACACTTCGGTCGCGCCAAGTGCCGCCGCTTCCTGTGCCCTTCTAACAATCTCTTCTGTTGGCAAAAAGTATCCTTCCTCTTCCCTAAAGTCCCTGCTGAAAGCGCAAAAGCCGCACTGCTTTATGCAGACGTTTGTAAAGTTGATGTTTCTGTTAACAACGTATGTTACATTGTCTCCAACCGTCCTGCGCCGGAGCTCGTCGGCAACAGTCACTACAAGGTTCATTTCAAGGCCGGTAGAGTCAAAGAGCGCGACCGCTTCATCGGTAGAGATATCCTTCCCGGAAAGAGCCCTATCGAGTGCAGCTGCCACCACAGGGTCAGCACTCTTTAGCAGCGAATCAATCATCATCGGCGAAGTAGTCCTCCCTTACCAACCCAGAGCTGTCGGCTATCAAATCTATGCGATGCAAAAGCCTTTCCGATGTAATAAATCCACCTTTAAGGAATTCAGGATAGACAGGGAGCCTTGCCCTGAACCTATATCCCTTTGATTCAGTCACGCCTTTCACAGATGCAATTGAGGGCCACGGGAATTCCGGATTGACATGGTCAATGGTCACGGGGGATATTCCCCCCCAGTCGTTGATCCCTGCGTCGATGTAGTATCCAAAGATATCGGGGTTGAGATTTGGCGGGACCTGTATGTTCATCTGGGGCATAATCATGCGGGCGATTGCAACTGCACGGATAAAGTATTCTGAAGGCACAGGAGGAAAGTCGGCCATGGGGGTTTCCGGCTTTGGCGCGAAATTCTGCAATATCACTTCCTGTATGTGCCCGTACTTTTCATGCAGTTGCTTTATCACAAAGAGCGAGTCCACCAGCTCCTCTGGGGTTTCGCCTATTCCTACCAGCAGACCAGTCGTCATCGGTATTTTCAGCTCGCCCGCACTCTGCAATGTCTTTAGCCTGACTTTTGGATTCTTGCTCGGCGCTCTCTCATGGGGCATGCCCTTTCCCATCAGGCGCTCGCTTGAAGTCTCAAGCATCACCCCTAGGCTCACATTCGTGTCCTTTAGCATCGCCATTTCCTTTTTTGTCATGCTGCCGGCATTTGTGTGAGGGAGAAGGCCTGTCTTTTCCAGAACAAGCTCGCTCATTTCCCGTATGTATTCAACCGTCGATGAATGTCCAAGAGAATTGAGCCAGGTAACTGCTTCAGAATACTTTTGCTCCGGCCTCTCGCCGGTCACAAAAAGCGCTTCGGTGCATCCAAATCTCTTGCCAGCCTCAGCAATCGCAACCACCTGGTCGGGTCCTAGCAAAGAGAGCATCGGGTCGGTCGGTTCTTTCTTGTACGTGCAGTAGGTGCAGGTGTCCCTGCAGAGGTTGACCAGGTTAATGAACACCTTTCTTGAATAAGTTATGGCACCAGGTTTTGTCCTGTCCCGAATCCTGCCTGCCGCTTCCACAAGTATGTCTGTTGGGCACTCTTGCATCAGCTGGTTTGCTTCGGCGCGACCAATCTCCGGCCGGCTTAGAATCTCGGCAAGGGCAGGAAGGTTTGCTAGCAAGTTCAGTACCAAAACACTACTGCTGTCCATTACTAATAAATGATTTTACTAGGGCGCGAGCTGCTGGTTTGGTCTGACCCCCAGCGTTGCCGTTATCTGCATCTCCTGCCCATCGCGGAGAATTGTCAGGAGCAGTTCATCTCCAACAGACTTTTCCCTCTGTAGATACACAAGGATGTCATCTATCTTCCTCACCGTCTGGTTATCTATGCCAACAATTACATCGCCGCCCAGTATTACAGGAATGCCATCAACGGTGGTGTCCTGGTTGCCTGCCCTTATGCCCGACTGTGCTGCAGGGCTGCCGGGTACTACTTCCATCACCAGAAATCCGCGGGGCTCTTCAAGTCCCAACCGGTCGGCGATGCCCGGAGTCATGTCCCTGCCTGCCACGCCCAGCCACGGGTGCTCGAACGACCCCGTGGTAATGAGTGAAGGCACGACTTTTGCTATAGTGTTTGAGGGGATTGCAAACCCTACACCTGCGAACTGGCCCGTTCTCGAAAATATTGCAGAATTGATACCAATGACTTCGCCTCTCATGTTGAGCAGTGGGCCACCAGAGTTTCCGGGGTTGACTGGGGCGTCTGTCTGAATGACATCAGGTATCGAGAATTCGCCGGCTTCCTGCGCGGGTATTAGCCTGCCGATTCCGCTGATAATGCCCGCGCTCATAGAGCCAGAAAGCCCAAATGGGTTGCCAATTGCTGCAACCTGCTCGCCAACCCGGGCCGCAGACGAGTCTGCAAGTGGCAGCGGAACCAGCTTTTCCTGCGGTACATCTTCGACATAGAGCACGGCAAGGTCCGTATATGGATCTGACCCTATTAGCGACGCCCGGTAGACTGTCCCATCAAGAAAGGTCACGTCAAGCCTGCCTCCTCCGTTCACCACATGGTAGTTGGTGATAATGTGCCCGTTGGTATCATATACAAAGCCCGATCCCAACCGCGAAGCCAGCAGATCTGTTTCATGACTATCGGTAATCTGCACGACCGATTTTTCCACTCTCGCAAACAGCTCAGGCAGTGTGAGATCAGTGTCTGATGCTTCGACCGTCCTTACCTGACCGATCTGAAAGGCAGATTCATTTAGACCCTCCCTGTCAAGATTGCTATTGCTATTGCTCCTGCCACTTGTCTGAACAAAGTCATCGAAAGTTGGAACTCTGTTAAAGTCAAAATCGTTAAACTGTGAATATGCAAAAATGATTGCAATTGCGCCGATAATGACCGACGCGGCCAGAATAGCCTTGTTCAAGGTCATTTAAAAGATCACGCAATTATCTAATAATCGTTTTCCCAAATCAAAAATTGGTGTGGCAGCCGTCGCGCCTACACACCATTTTATCTGTGGCCCGCGTAGTGCGCGCTAAGTGCGACCTTCCGCGGTTGCTGCTCTTCCTCCAGGAACTCTGTTATGCGATTGTAGTAGAATAGGAACTCTCTTCCCTTGTCAGTCGTCCTGTATATAACTCCGTCCGGCGAAACGTCCTGGGCAATCAGGTTTTTGCTCATCAGATCGCTCAGGTAAAGGTGCACCTGCTCGTAGCTCAGGTTCGCTTTGTACATAATATGGGTCTTTTTGATGCCGGATGTGGCAAGTCCGAGCACATCTCCCATGATCTGGATTTTTCCTCTGTTACTTTTACGATCGGTCATCATTTCTACCACTCTAACAGAATCAAGATACACATTAGGTGCGTGGCGTTTCATCCGCTTGAAACGACCGTTCCACCGATTTGTACTTGAGAATCTTAGCTAAGCGGATTCTGTTTTGCCCGTACGGTATACTCCCGGTCACGCCAGCTAACTGCCCCTTTCTTGCGCGCATCGGCTATTGCCGATAGAAAACCAAACGAAACAAGGGCGCCGCTCAGTGGAGAACCGAGGGCATAGGCCGGACTTTCAAACACCCCAAGCCGGCACTGGACAGCCGTTGCGACAATTATGAGGGCTACGGCGGCAAGCTGGACGCCAAGCAGTATTTGAAATGATAGGTTGTTTGCAAGGGAAGCAAACGGCAAGTATAGCAAAAGTGCGAAAGGCGCAAACAGGATAAAAAAGACTGCAACCGCCATCATGTATGCCCCCGATCTGTTCTGGTGATAGATTGGTATCATAAGCCTGCGGAGGCCGTGCCACAGCGTCTGCAGGTCCCGTGCCCAGACCGCTTCGATCTGGTTCTCCCCTCTAACCATCCTAAGCCGGAACTTACCTTCTTTGACCTTGCTCCCAAGTGCGCCGTCCTCAACCAGTTCCTCCCTCACCCCTTCATGGGTGCCGACGGCTTCGTAGGTGCTCCGTGTGATTGCAAAAAAGCTGCCAAAAAAGTAACCGGTCTTTGTATTCGGATCGTTGACGCGCAGGGGTGAGAAGCGCGTATGCAGGAATATTGCCAAAGCAGGCAGCGTTATCTTTGTCCAAAAGTCGTTGCATATGAGCCGCGGCATCGCAGTAAGCGCGTCCAGCTTCTGAGAAACTAGCTGCCTGACTGCCATCGACATTGCAGACCGGGAATGCTCAGTGTCAGCATCGGTAAATAGCAAAACCTCCCCTTTTGCATGTTTATACCCTTGGTGACAGGCCCAGTTCTTGCCTGCCCAGCCTTCAGGCTTGGACGGTGCATCGATGTGCACAACTCTGGAATCCCGGGCAGCATATTCTTTCATTATTTCGCCGGTCCTGTCCGTAGACGAATCGTTTATGGCGATTATCTCAAAGTTGGAATAATCCTGGGCCAGCAAGCTATCCAGGCAGCGCGAGATATAGCGCTCCTCGTTTCTTGCCGGAAGGATCACGCTCACCTTTGGAAAGCGAGTAGAACCTGCACTATCATATGATGTCGACTCTAGCGTCGGAGCCTGCCTGAAAGATTTTGTCATGTATGCGAGAAAGTATACCCACACACCAAAGACCCCGGCCAGTATTGCGGTTATCACAAGGTTCGCCACAGTGAAGGCAAGCTCCATCGCGTAACCTAGCAAGAAATAGGTGTTAAAAATGTATGATCCAAGCTACGCTTTTCGAGCCTGCTAGTACCGGTTTGGCGTTTTCCCGTCCATGTCTGAATGGTTCTGCGCAGGGCCGCCCGCCTCAGATGGCAGACGGCCGAGCGGCAGAATGAACTCCGCCTTGTTTGTATGACGTACTCATGCTTGATTTTAGAAGCCAGTATTGCAAGCAGGTTCTAATCAAGCACAGTTAGGCTAGCCTAATTAGACTATTTAATTTGATAAGCCGATTTTCCAGTATGAGAACTGTCTGAAAGTAAAATCATCTATGATCATTGTCTATACGCTCGCAACACAAATTTTGGCAAAAGGGCAGTACCAGCGCGGCAATTTTTTGGATCTGTGCGCAAGCCATGAGGGGCCATTCAGAGTACAGTTGTTTTCATTTTGCACTCAGAACCCAGACATCCAACAGGATACTTATTCGACTGCCTTTGCAATCCTTGTCAGCGCTTCCTCCGTTCCTTCGGCAATGTGTTTTTTCACCATCCCCGTGAACATCCCAAGGAAGCCGGCCAGCTTGATGTCCCAGACTACGTCTATCCGGGTCTTTTCTCCAGATGGGCTCACGGTAACGACTTTGGTTCCCCTGAGCGGCCCGTCGGTTATCGAAATGTCCACGGACTTTTTCGGGTTCAGAACCACCGTCTGGCGGCATTTCGAGTCCTTGAATGCGATTGTAACTTCACGCTCTATCGTGTTGCCGTTCTTGCTGATGTTCCTTACAGTTTTGGTGCCGTGCCAGTACTCGGGCTCGTTGTCGACATCGGCGACAATCTCCCACACGCGGTCCAATGGCGCCGAGACCTCGCGGCTTGCATTGATGGTTACCATTTCCCAGTATTCACCTGCGGGTAGTATATTTTCTATCTTATTGTTAGTTTATATTAGGCTAGCCTAATTAGGCTCACCTAATTATGAGGAAATTCAGCCTAGCTTCAATCATCACGGCTACGGTTCTGATGACCTCCTTTTTGGCTGCGATGCCAGCATTTTCCCAAGAAAGCGATGAACATGTGGAATTTGCTGCCAACCTAGAATACATCAGAGGTCATCTCGCACAGGCAGTTGCTAACAAGCTGGCAGGCAATCCAGAGCTTGCCATTGCACATGCAGGGCATCCCGTTCATGAAGTGTATTCTTTGATAGAAAGCGAGCTTGTGGAACACAACGCAGATCTCGATGAAGAACTCGAAGGCTCCCTCACAGACCTTGCCAACCGAATCAAAGACGTGCCTGTAGAGCAGGTCCAGATAGCAGTAGCACACATCAACATGTTGCTTGACGGGGCAAAGACTTCTGTCTTGAACCAGACAGAAAGAAGCGACCCGAAATTCAACGCACAGGTGGCGATAGCAGTGCTTGAAACCGCCCAGCACGAATATCAGGAGGCTGTGGAGAACGGAACGATAGTGGAAATGATAGAATATCAAGATTCTACTGCATTCATTGCCAGGGCAGAAACACTCTTTGATTCTACCATACGGACGGGGATGCCAGCAGAAGAAGCTGAACGCGTTGTAGAACTCTTTGATCAGCTTGATTCCCTTACCGCGTCAAATGCCAGCTATCAAGAGGTAGCGACTGTTATCGGCGGAATAGTGCTTGAATTTGAAGAAGCGTTTGGACTTGAGCATTCTGATTCGACGCACGATGGCCAGTCATACATTGACAGGACAATCGAGCTCTTGGATGAAGCAGTAGCTGCATACGAAGCCGGCAACATCCAGGAAGCCAGGGCACTTGCCATAGAAGCATATTTGGACAACTATGAGCTCATAGAGCAGGACATCTCAGAAGAAGACCCCGAACTGATGGAAAAGATCGAGATCGCAATACACGAAGAACTGGTAGCCATGATTGATGAGGGAAGGCCGGCTGATGAGATCAGGACTCATGTAGAAGACATCAAGACAGACCTCGAAACGGCAAGGGCGGCGGTCACACCAGAGTTCCCGTTGACTGCAGGAATTGTCATAGCATCAGTAGCTGGGACGATATTGGCAGGAACTTACTACACCAGAAGAAGGGAAGGAGGACCGGGATTCTCCTAACCTTTTTGCCTTTTCTTCTCTTTTCCAGCTGATTTTGATATTTTCCTGACCTCAATTCTGGCGAACCAAGATTCTATCCCATGACTTGGTGTTGCCATAAAACCGAGTCCCAAGCCTGAACTACCTTTTCCGATTGTATGGCAACAACCAGAACAAAGCTGGTAGAGCTGTTGTTGTTGTTCTTGCGGCTTCAAGCAGGTCTACACCTAGCTTTGACGTGTCGCTTCTCTGTGAGTTGTGTCACTGGATTCTTGCAGCAGATATCTGACTGCTGCAATCTCATAGATGGAAGAAACTGGTGCTATAAGGTAGTTAGCGCATGCTAATTCTTGCAGTTTCGTGTGGCTTGAGTTTGTCCCAGAATGCTCCAAATATGATTCCAAGCAGTGCCCAGAACATCGAAATGGTGAGTGCGCTAGCAATCCTAAAGCTGACCACAAGGTCCATCGGCGCACCGATCTCGTCAGGGTTTGCAGGCATCGCGAAATAAGCGCCGGCCATTACTGCGACATAGATTGCGGGTATTACAACCTTCTTTGCAGGAGCGGCGATGTTCACCTTGTTGTAAAGCAACGCGAGGCCAAGCGCGCTGAACCCAGATATCGCAAGGAATGCAAGGTACAATCCCTGTCTCTGATATATCGTCTCGGGATCTCCGACTGCAGGAGGATTTGCAGGATATTTCAGAGCAGGCACTAGGAACAGGGCAACCCACATGATGCCGGCGATAAAGAGGGCCTTCTTTACGTTATTGGAGCCGGGTGCCAAACCCCTGCCATAGGCAAAGACTATACCAAACAGCGCGCCCATCGAAAGCCCCAAGATCGTTCCAGCTACAATTTCCCCTCCCCTCTGCCAGAACCTGTAGGCCGCAAACTCGATCGGGTTTATGATTTCGCCGCTCTGCTGGGCGTTTTCCGTCTCGAGCGCTATCGCTTGCTCGATGTATGGTTCCACTACAACCTGATTGACGGCTCCAAGGATCGTCCCGGCAATGGCGCCAGAAATGAGGGTGATGGCAATAAAAGCGGCAGTTTTCATAAGAGATCAGAAAAAGTTAGTGGCACGGAAATCCTGCGGCATGCCTCATGTCGTGGTAGAATTCATGCGCCCAGTTTGTTCCCGGCTCGCCTCCGCTGCCGTCTGCCGGCACGGTGAAGCCAAAGACTTCGCCCTGATCAAATCCTACCATAAAGATTCCAAACGCTAGCACCCCAAGAAGAATGCCGACTGCCATCTTGGGCACGCCTGGAGATGTTCTCGTAATCTGATTATGGATCTCAGACATTCCATCTCAGATGCTGGTGGGTGTTATATAAAGAATCGGATGGATTATCCAACTTGCGCAGAATGAATAAATGCTCGCATCATGCTTCAGGTGGCAAATGCACACGTACATCAAGGCGCTTGAGAGGGTTGCCAGCAGGTATGCCCCAAGCAGGGTACTCTCTTTTGATGTCGTGCATGTGTTTGTTGCCCTCCAGCTTATAGAGAAAAGCGGCAAGACCAGCAGGGAGGCACTGTGCGACGGTCTTGCACTCGGCGAAGGGGCCGTCAAGACTCTGGTAAAGCACCTAAAGATGAACGGGCTGGTGCGGACGTCAAACGGCGGGACGAGAATGACTGCCAAGGGCCAAGGCATCTGTAAGGGGATCTTGGAAGCAATGCCTGCAGAGATGGCCCTTCCGAAATGCTCTGTGGCTCTCGGGACATTCAACTATGCCGTTCTTGTCAAGGAGTTTGGCTTTGCCGTCAAGTCGGGCATAGAGCAGCGCGATGCGGCCATAAAGATGGGTGCCACTGGCGCAACCACGCTCATCTTCAAGGACGGCAGGTTCGCCATGCCGGCAAGCACACAGGATTCCCTCAAGAAGGACCCGGCCGTGCGCAGGATGCTATCAGCAAGCCTGAGACCAGAGGAGGGCGACGTGATAATAATAGGGAGCGCCGATAGGAAAAAGACGGCCGAGCTGGCAGCCAAAAATGCGGCGCTCCTGACAATATTCAGTCACGAAAAGCACCACTAGACCGGCATGTGAAAATGATGCGGGGACGGATCTCGGGTGCCAAGCAGGCTCGATGGCATCAATCATTCTTACAGTTGCCAGGGCTTTCTGCCCCTGTTAGCTTGTGACTGCGTCAGGATGCAGGTTCCGTCGGTGGACTTCCATTTCATCAATATTGTCAAATTTCTTGCCGCAGATGTCACATTTTTTTCTGGTGCGCCGGCCGTAAAGATAGTCGGCTAGCCTCATCAGGTAGATGCCAAAGCCCCACATCAACAACCATATGCCCTCCATTTGATTAAAGGTTAACGATACTTTTTTCAATCCTTATATCATGAATGATGCAATTCGAACTATTGACATTTGCAAAGATACTGGTATGTGTTGATGGTTCAGAATCCTCAAAAAAGGCCGCTGACTACGCAATCGAGATAGCCAAAAGACACAATGCAGAGCTCATTGCACTCCACGTGATCGTGTCGTCGCTTGGATATGCGTATCCTTCAGCAGCATTTGGCTTTAGAGCTACTCCAAGCGCAATATAGGAGATATTAGAGTCAGCAAAAAGGGAAGCAGGAAAATGGTTTGACGAGATCGGGAGCAAGGCCGCTGCTCAGGGTGTCAAGTTCAGGGCGGAGATAGCTGAAAGCCCGACTTCGATTGTGCCGGCAATAGTGGATTTTGCAGAAGCGAACAAGATAGACCTGATAGTGACTGGAACAAAGGGCAGGTCGGGCTTCAAAAAGCTGCTTCTAGGTAGCGTTGCATCGGGCGTGGCCACGTATGCCAGCTGTTCCGTCATGATTGCAAAGTAGTAACCTTCGTCCTTCACCTTCTCATTTTATCGCGCGCCTTCCCTTTATTCGAACGTGAGTGTGTGGCTCTGCATTATCAGGTACAGGGACAGAAGGGTTGCTGATCTTGCGCGTAGGTTTGGGCATTTCATCAAGTTCCAGATCCTTGGCCTGTTCGACTCCCATTGGACCTCCTATCTCATTCTTGTAGTTCACGAGATTCCCGGTTCACTATGCACTAAAAGTGTTAGCACCAATGGCATTGTCAGCCAACCAGCCCGCATTACAACGGCAAAAAAATGACGGCGTGCCACAGCTCTCATGCAAGATACCGCCGAATACTCGGAAGCGGACCGGAACGCACAGGAAAGGCTGCAAATGATCGACACTTTGAAGGCACCCAGAATCCAGATGGAGTTTGGCCTCGGGTATGAAGTGACAGAGAGCCACGACCTCGGCGCAGGGCCAGTGCATGTAACAGGGGTCTTCAAGCCGGGATCAGAGTCACTGCAGGACATGCGGCTTGGATTCATCTGCCTTACAGAATTTTCAAACACATCCTCCAATGAGGCTATTGCAAGGGCGATGCTGAACTTGGTTGACAAACTTGTTTTTGTGGTTCCGACAGAGACCATGACTGTTCAAGTTAAACCTGCAATAGAATCTATGCCCGATACGAGCATGCATGGTTCAGCTGCGTAAATACGTCACCGTCCTTACGCCATCCACGCTGGTTTCAAAAACAGTGGTTTTGGGAGCCCGTGAACACAACACTGTGCAGACAGGGGAGGCAGTCCAAATGTCAGTACAGAATATCGACCGGCTGGTAGAGGCCGGCGAAGAAGGGGGCTTTGAAATTCAACAGGGTGTTGACTATGGTGCCGGCCCAATCGATGTTGTATGGAACATCAACGTTCATCCTGCGCTTCCCAACATAAAATGCAGCTTTGTACGGCTCTCGCGGCAGAAGAGGGCAGGAGTCAAGATCTCGAAGACAACCAGCTTTCGCTCCGCAAGATGGAGGAGGCAGCCATCAGGAGGGGAATAAGGAGAGGTCTTGACAAGGTCTATCTAATAGCAGACAAAGAGGAGATGGCAAGGCCGATACGTGGCAAGATAGAGTGGCTGGCATCACACGGAAGCCTCTTGAGGCTTGACGCTATATCGCTTGGACTTGCGCCGGGTCAGGTCGAGCCGGCTGTGATAGCGCCAAGCCAGAAAAGAGTGCCAGATGGCGAAAAGATAAGGAAAAAGACGGTTCGGGAGCGCGAAGCCAAGATTGAAAAGCATAGCAGGCTGAAGGGAGAATGAAGAAGGAAGGAAAACCCGCTCAAAGAGACTCTCAGAGAATCAAGGATTGACAGAAATAGCAGGCCAAAAGATCAGAAGCCCAGAAGGTGACATCCGAATTATCTTCGGCGGCACAAAAATATCATGGAGTTCAATTGAATGGACATCCGCGTGCCAAAAAAGCATGAAACAGGGTAAGACCTGTGGAATGCTGCTAGTGCTAGCAATGCGCGGAAAGACCTCGTAGGATGGGTGTGGGCCCTGTGTCTGCTCCCGTGGGCATGGAAATCACGCCGATCCTACGAGGAAAAAATTGTCTTATTCACATTGATCCTCATTGCTTCCCTGTCTGGAAGGGGAGCCGAAAGCAAATTACCCAGTCATAATGAAATTCTTAAATTGAATAATCTGCCTAGCAGACTATGGCAGTAGAGGACTGGCAGTCGCTGGTCAATAAACCCGTTTTTTCAAGCGATGGCAAGGACATAGGAGTTGTTTCACAAGTCCAGCCAGAAAAGTTGGTTGTGACCTATGGACCGATAACTCCCGACAAATATCTGATACCAAAGTCGTCGATCACGAGTATTGAAAAAGGAGTCATCTACCTTAACGAAACTAGAAACGCGGTGGAGCGCGACTACAAGTACGAGTAGGGTCTCGCCATACTGCTAGATACCACAGCTAGTCCGTCTTCAAGTCGCCCTTTAATTTGGAAAATTCCCCTACACTTGTCATTTGAATGTCATCGCTCCTTGTGATGATTTTTGAAAGGGTTGGATGAGCATCTTTTCCAAGCCGGAGCACCTCTTTCCCCCTCCTGAGAAAAGATATTGTGATTCCGTTGTCTGATAGCTTGCGCGCAAATTCCGATGCCGTTTTCAGCTTGTCGAATATACCTGTCTCATCTTCAGAGATCTTGAAGACATCTGGTTCCAAGAGATCGATATTGATCCTGCCGTCTTCTTTTATTTCGATTCTTGCAGCCGGTTGATCTGCAAAATCAATTGCAAGCGTTCCATTCCTTGCAGCACCCATGGTCCTGCTTATCCAATCGATCATGTGGTCATCCTGATCGATGTGGAGATGATGTTTGCTGAAGGGCATTGTTGCTACGCTGCAGTCGACACAGACGCCCTCTGTTCTGTCTCCCCGGTGGTCTTGTGCGCTTCGGCCGTAATGATTACCTTACCGTTGACAGTCCACTTTGCGCTGCCCATATCTTTCCCACCCGGACCCTGTGCCTTTGGCATATCGATGATCAGGTTATCAAACGTGTAGGTAACAGAAGCACCCTTGCCTGTCAGTCTGTCGAAGAGCTGGCCGATTATCTCTGCCCACTGCGTGCTAGTTTGTTGAATGCCTTTTTCATCTTGGCTCATTGTGCAAAAAGATAAGGCAGCTTTTCATTTAACAGGATGGTCAATTATTTCCTGTTCTTTGTACAAAGTCTGTATCTGAAATTTTTCACAGTACTCCTTTATCAGCTTGTTGCAACAAGAGACGGTATGAGAGCGGCCAATCGATACATTCTGCCGGTTCCAAAGGAGGCTCTACCGAAAATAGACAGGACTACATCCCCGGCCCACATCGGAAAGCTGAAAAACGCAGTTGATTTTGTAGTCGATGAAGGAACACCTGTGCTTGCCTCTGCCGAGGGCGTTGTTATGTATGTCAGTGACGGTTCGTATACAGGCGGTCCAAGCATAGAATACTGGCATGCCAGCAACTTTATAGTGATACAGCATGACAGGGGCGAATACACGCGGTATGACCATCTAGCGTACAAGAGCGCCAGAGTGATTCCCGGCCAGCACGTAAAGTCAGGCCAGGTCATAGCCTCGGTGGGCACGACCGGGTTTACCTATACACCTCACCTGCACTTTCAGGTCTTTGTATTTACAGGTAGCAATATCTGGACAGACTTTGAAACATTGGAAGTAGACAGTTTCTCCTGATGGGACCGTCATTAGAGCAACCTCTCATTGTGATCATATAGCGTCAATGTATTAGCTGTATGCAGTTCTTCTTTTTTGTAAAGCATCTAACCATAGCGATCTTGAGTTGCAAAGAAATGACGGCGACACAACTGTTGCATATTTTTCACAATGAGTTTGGGCTACTACCTGCAATTCTTAATAGAAATAGTTTCCAGTCATTTGACATGGAGAAAGGATCAACCGCCAATGCTTCAGCCATTAGACAAGATTACATGACGTTTCTGCGCAATGCGTCATTGTTATTTCCAAAAGTTGACCAAAAGCTGCTGCTGACCGTACTCCAGTATCAGACGACGTACGGTGACTGGGAAGGCAGCGTGATGCTAAAGATCGTTTACCCCGCTGGCACAGATATCGAGAAGAAAAAAGAGTGGATATACCAAAAGTTTCAGCGAATGGGATCGATCGAAAGCGACAGGATGATCCGGGTCAAGGTCATACGCATGTATATTGAGGACCTGGACAGGTTGCTTGGTGAAGATCCGGATATCGAGTTTGTCACAGGGTCTGCCACCATGGCCCCGACTGAGGCATATGCCACCTAGTAGCGGCGCCTCTCTTCTTCTCGTCCTCTTTCGCTTATCGTTTCTTGATAGCTCCTTGACGCGTCTTCAAGAGTCCTGGCAGCATTGACCCCGATCCGGTTGAGCTCCTTCATGTTGTCCCTAGCATACTGTACCAGTGCCTTTGACGCTTCCATGTTTGCAAACATTATATTGTTTGTCAGCCGGACGGATGCAATAGCGTTATCTGAAAAGTTCCTTGCCATCCTTGCATAGATTTCAGTCATCCTTCTTGGCGAGGTCCACCCAGACCAGTACATGCTGTACATCTTTTCGATAAATGGTACCCAAGATGATTGCACTGAATTGATCACTTCCTTTTGAGATTCCAGATAATTTTCCGCGACATCTCTTGCAGCATTGATCGTCTGTTCCTGATATTCGTTAAACGATGCAGTACGTGCAGAAATGTCTCGTCTCGCCTCCTCCATTGCCTTCCTCGTGCTGTCCTTTGCTTCATCAAGTGTCTTGTTCACGATTTCTTGTTGTTCGGCCTGCCGCTGTGCGGGGCTCGGAGTAGAGGTACCTGTTTCTTCCTTTCGCTCTTCTCTTCTAGATGCCATGGAAACGTAAGGCTTCTATTCCACATAATGGTTAGCGCGATCCATTCTGGCATCTGTTTCCAGATAGGAAGGAAGCGCCAATCTTTTAACATGCATCTGTTAATGAATAATAGGAACAGGGAGAAGATTACATATGTCTAGTACTGTACAGAGGCTGGTAGGGTTTTGGAAGAGATACGAGAACCTTAACCTCAAGATAGCCTTTGTTCTGATTTCACTTCAGCTGGTGCATCTTTACTGGCTTACGGCAGATGTCGTAATCAAGCGCATAACCGGCGACAGTGCCATGGGTCTAACTGTTACCGGACCGCTGCTTGTTTTCTTTGTAATCATAGATTACATAGAAGTACCGGCGCTAGTTGCGGGCCTGACTTATTATGGATTGAGCATGTACAAGCGCGAAAAGACGAACAGGAGCGCATTGTTGTTTGTCATGCTGGTCGTCCAGGTGTTCCACATATTCTGGATCACTGACGAAGTCGTTTACGACACATTCTTTGGAGGCTCAAACGAAGTCGAGATCCCCTATTACGCCGCCTGGATCGCGATATTGATTGACTATCTGGAGCTGCCGGTTATTGCAGACCTGTTTTACCGGACAATAGTAAAGGGCGGGCGCGATTCTAATTCTTCCTCATCATCATGAATCGCTTGTCGCCCAAAAAGACGTGCGTATATGCATATATCCGTATGCACATGCACATGCATTTGCACGTGATTCTGTTGACGACAATAGCAAGACAGGATTGCCGATGTCATCTCTGCGTAACTGGCAAGCCCTTGCAGCATGACTCCAGTGGATTGAGGATTGGCGCGCTGCCCGCAGGAACCAGAGTTGCTGCAACGTTGAACTTCAAGAAAAGAGCAAGCCCCCCTCTAGCTAGCGCTAGCAGCCCTTGGTTCCCGAAACGCAGGCGATACTTCCTTTGATAGCATTCTGACAAAACTTTCCCTGTCAGGGCTGGAATTTATCAGAACAATGTCAGTAAAGCCCAGCCTGGCGTACTTGTCCAGCTTTTTTATTGCCTCTTCTGCGCTTGATACGACAAGTGTCATCTTTTCCATGGTGTCCATCCCCACGACCTGCGCGCTTTCCTCTATCTTGCGCGGATCAGGATAGTTTGCTTCAAAGAATGCCTTTATCATTGCCCCCCTCCAATAACCGATCGAGTCCAGCGCCCTCTCCTTGTCAGGGTCATACGACGCAGGCAGGAATAGCGCTCTGACCAAGGATTCAGGATCCTTGCCAGCCTTTCTCGCGCTTTCCCTGAATGCAGGCAGCAGCCTGTTCTTTATGAGCTCAGGATTGGCTTCGTTTGTCACAAAGCCGTCAGCTACCTGGCCAGCAAGCTTGGCAGCATTTCTGCCAAGTCCGGCTACATAGATCGGAATCGGTTGTGTTGGCTTGGTATAAAGGTTCGAATCCTTGACTCGATAGTACTTTCCCCTAAAGGTCACCCATTCCTCGGTCCAGAGCATCTTGATGAGTTTGATGGCTTCTTCCAGACGCTCCAGTCTCTCTTGATTCGGCGGCCAATCGTTTCCTGAAGGAACCTCGTTTAGAGATTCTCCTGTTCCAAGTCCCAAGAACACCCTGCCCGGAAACATCTGTCCAAGCGTCGCAAACACTTGGGCTACGATCGCAGGGTTGTAGCGCAATATAGGCGCGGTAACGCCCGTGCCTATCGATATCCCGTTCGTTCTTGCAAGTGCCGCACCAAGCCACGGCCACGCTGCCCCTCCAGCAGCCCCCGTGTGCCACCAAGGCATATAGTGGTCGCTTGACCAACAACTTTCGATTCCAAACTTGTCCATTGTTACAACGTCATTCAGAAGGTCAGACGGGCTGAGCTGCTCCTGTGCGGCCTGAATGCCAAACCTTACCCCTAGTGTTGCTGATGTCATCGACAAAGCAGGGTAGAAATGTCTATTATGAGTTGCAGAATACTTGCTTTGCAATCAATTTATCCTATGTTGCAAAGGGTTCTTCATGGCTGCAAGCCCGGACAACCTTCAGGACATCGGTGCAGGGAGCATGCCGCCGGGGCTAAGAATAGAAAAGCTCGAGGACGCCGACAGGTACATGACTCTGAGCATCGGGCCTCAGCATCCAGGGGCGGGTCACATGAGGATAATAGCGATTGTCGATGGCGACATCATTGTCCACGCAGACCCCGATGTCGGCTATGTCCATCGCGGTGAAGAAAAGATGTCAGAGTACAGGACATATGTCCAGAATGTCCCTCACATCGAAAGACCTGTCATACACGACTCCAGCAACATATTGTACTCCTACTGTCTGGCAGTCGAGGACCTGGTGGACATCCAGGTGCCTGAAAGGGCAATGTACCTCCGGGCAATAATGGCAGAGATCGACAGGATCCATTACACCCTGTACTGGCTTGCCATCCTCGGGATTTTCACCGGCCACTCGACGATGTTTATGTGGCCGGCAGCCGACAGAGAGCTCTTTGTAGAGTTGTCAGACATGGCGTCAGGAAACAGGATAACTCATGCGTGGCTTGTGCCAGGGGGTGTCAGAAATGATCTTCCTTACGGTTTTGAAGAGAAGGCAATCAAGTTTATCGAGTATTTTGAAAAAAAGAGGTTGCCAGAATATTTCAAGATATTTTACAACAATCCCCTTTTCCGCCAGAGAAGCGAAGACGTAGGCGTACTCAGCAGCCAGGAAGCTATCGATATCGGAGTGACAGGATCGGTGCTCAGAGCATCAGGAATAAACTATGACGTGAGAAAGAGAGAACCTTACGAGATCTACAACCAAATTGATTTTGAAGTGCCAACATCAAAGGCCGGCGACTCCTTTGCAAGGAGCATTCTGCCCATGTACGACATCCAGCAGAGCTTGAACATAATCAGGCAATGTCTGGACAAGATGCCAAAACAAGGTAGCGTCAGGGCCAAGCTCCTTCCAAGCCCCAGAGGACCTCCAGGAGAGGCTTATCGCAGGGTCGAATCCGGAAGAGGCGCCCTTGGACACTATATCGTAAGTGACGGGACTCCGAGGGCATACAGACACAAGATAAGTCCGCCCTCTCTGAGGAATCTGCTTGCACTGCCTCATCTGCTAGAGGGAGCAAGACTTGCCGACCTGCCAGTAATATACTGGAGCCTGAACATCTGGCCAATTGAAATAGAAAGATAATGGAACGGTAGATGAGCGAACTACCACACCAGACAGGTTCGTTGGCAGGTAGTAGTTTCTAAGAAGAATGTGTGATGGCGATTCACCATCTGCTGGACAGATCCAGCGGCCAACATTCTCGCCACTTTTCTATAACGCCTTTTATCACTTAGAATGCAGAGATTAACGAGCCTGATGAAATTCCCCCCAATGGTTGAAGCAAGTGCCGAATTCAATGCATTTGTAGGCAAGCTGGGCGACGTGCTAGTAAAGGCTCTGGATAAACCGCTAGGTTACGCAGTCAACTGGGGCAGGCTTTATTCGCTATGGCCGGTCCACCTAGAAACTGGTTGTTGCAGCGTAGAGCTGGGTGCAGCTTCAGGTTCAAGGTATGACGTTGAAAGGTTTGGTATGCTTGAGGCGTTTGGTTCGCTAAGACAATGTGATTTGCTGTTGGTGCTTGGAACTGTAAACAGAAAGATGGCACCAAGGTTAAGGCTGGTATATGACCAGATGCCGGATCCAAAGTACGTGATAGCGATGGGCGCCTGCTCTATAACAGGCGGTCTCTATTTTGACTCGTACAATGTCCTGCCAGGCGTTGACAGCGTGGTGCCTGTTGACGCTTACATTCCAGGATGTCCTCCGAGGCCGGAGACTCTGATTCAGGGTGTCATGCTCTTGCAGGAGAAGATAAAGAGAAGCAAAATCAAGTAGCGGGGGAGAGAGAAAACGCGACGCCAAGATCGACTGGAGCCTACATATCCTATGAATGCCAGCTCTGGCTACAATGTCCTCCGCGGTAACAACAGGTGGTTACAGAAGGATCAAGTGAAGACTGCGGCATCACTTTTGCAACCGATCAAGATATGGAGCAGTACATGAATTTGGGACTTAAAGAAAGTAAATGACCACCAGGTACCGGATAACGAAGAGTAATCCCCATACCAATAATAGTGTAAACACGCATGCAGGCGCTCCAGGAGAACTTGGGTGGTCCTTTTGGCCGACTATGCAAAATGAGGCTCGATCCATCCTCCGAGAACGATCGAGAATTCCCAGGCAGCAATAGAAACTTGTTGCGTCTTAGAGCAACCAGGTGGCTATTGGCTTGCCTCTTTGATCTTCTCTTTTTGTTCGCTCGTCCCATAACCACGCTCAGGGTTGAAATACACATTTGCCGCCGGGCCACTCCCACTCTTTGTTTCAAAATTTCGTTTAATCTCTTTAGCCTCAGACATGCACAACTGTTGCCCACCATGTCTATTATCAGTTGCTGTATGCCGGCCTGTGAAATTCAGGTTATGAAACTGTATTATAGTTTGAAATATACACTAGTTGAATGGTCAAGGTAATTGAAACACCAGAGAGGCCAAGGTATCACTGCGACAAGTGTGACCGGGATTTCCCCAGCATGCTTGATCTGGACGAGCACGTCAAGATAGACCATGCAACTGCCCCATCGATGGCATGAGCAAACCCTTATCATATATCGTGTGCGCGGCTCTCCATGTCAGAACCATCTGTGGCAGGATACAACTATACCTGTGACGAATGCGGGGCATCGTTTGAAGCGATGGACGACCTTACAAAGCACTATCGACAGGATCACCCCGAGTCACTGTAAAGCAGACAAAAAAGGTTCATAACGACTCCCGCTCAAGGCAGACATGCATTGAAGGATCCTGCAAGAGTAAAGGAAGAAGTATTGAACGGCATCCTAGAGTCCAGTTCGCGCCAGCTGGAAGAAGCAGAAAACAGTGTTGAAGAGATCAAATCCATTTTGCACTGGGCAAAAGGCCCTCGTGAGAGAACTTCCATAAACATCATTCTGGACGATCAGAAGAAAGTAGTCAAGGCGCTTGGGCGACTCGTTGACGACTTGTCGGAAATCTGCAGCAAAAGGCCCGTATAACGCTTAACTTTCTTTGTGTGCACCAGACTGTTGTCATATGCTAGGAGGAATAAGAATCGGTCTGTTATCAAGTGCCAAGAACAGAAAGATCGTCACCATAGTTGGCGGCGCGCTGATAGCTATTGGAATTGCAGGAATGATCATGATCGGCTCCCAGGCGTCCAGCATCCTGACAATGCAAGGGTCGTTCGGCGATCCTGAAGTAGCAGACTCGTTCTTTTATGGAGAGTACGCGTTCCTATTCGTGCTTGTTGCGGGTCTCGTGCTGACAATATTTGGAGTGGTCAGCATGCAGAGGGACAGTGCCGAGCAGCCTTCTGCCTCCAACCGCTAGAAAATGTCGTGGTCATTTTTTATTTCATGTTGCGCACACAATGATATGAGGAACTATGTCTGACACAGGATTCACGTGTCCAAAATGTGACTACTCATTTCCGACTGCAGAGCAAGTCGCCGAGCATTTGAGAAATGAGCATGTTGACGGGGCGCAGACCGAGACATCTAAGAGAATGACATGAACAAAATCTCGGAAGGAACCTTATCTGGACTTGCTCATCGCGATTCCAGCTAGTGCGACTTTGCTGCTAAGCGGGTGTGTTTGGTATGTTCTGGCGTCTTGAAGAAGAGTGTGGAACCTTTTTGTATAATCCATTAATGCAATTTCATGCCTAGGTTAGCAGCAAAATGAGTACTTCTGATAGAGAGAATAAGAACTCGCTGCACTCTTTTGTTGCAAGCGATATCAGAGACAGGGAGACGAATGAAATAACAACTATGCCACGCAGAATTGTTGCTGCAGCAGCCATCCCAGAGGAAATAGAGGGAAAGAAATGACTGCCCCCAACAACAACGACAACAACGACAACAACGACAACAATGCTAGCAAGACGGTCATAAGGCTCGTTGAGAGAAACCAGGGAATAAAGCTGAACGACGCGATATTGATAGCTGGTTTTCCCGGCCCGGGGATCGTCGGCGCAATGAGCGCGAGCTACATCATTGAGCAGCAAGAGATGCACCAGATTGCGTATGTTGACTCTGATTTCATTACACCCGGCGTCATCTACATAGGCGGCAGGCTGCGGCATCCTTTCCGTATCTATGCAAATGATGAAGGCACCGCATGCGTGCTCGTATGCGATGCGCCCGTGATATTGTCTGGTGTCCATTCCCTGTTCAACGATGTAGTCAGGTGGGCAAAGAACAGCAACATTAGAGAAATCATTGTCCTCGAAGGGATTGCTTCTCTAGGCATGCCCGAGACTGGAAGAAGGCCCATTGTGCTATCAAGTGATGGGCGATCAGATGACCATAGCTATCTGAGCAACATCAAGAAGCGAAAAGAACCGGTGCCGGCGTTCATTGCAGGAATATCGGGCGGACTTTTGGCAGCGTGTCTGTCAAACGGAATCCCCTGTACCGGAATTTTGGTGCCCTCGACAAGAGGTATCCCAGATCCAGAAGGCGCAGCGATCCTGATAGAAAAGGCAAACGCCCTTGCCAACACCCCATTTGAGATAGATGTGACCGAGCTGAGGAGTGAGGCCGTTGAGCTAAAACGCCAGATGCAAGAGCTGATAAATTCAGTCAGGCAGCAAGAACAGGAACAGTTAGGCAGGGGTCAAGGAATTTACAGTTAAGAGACAACACACCCCTCACCTCCCTCCCCCGATCGTACTCCAGTAGTTATTAACAAATTCTGTGACACGAATCACACACATGTCAACAACATCAATTCAGGCGGAAGCATCCAAACCGCAAAGAAAGATGCAAGAATGCAATCGGTGCAAGGCAGCCGGCTTTCCAAACCAAATGATAGGCTTTGAAACGATTGGCGAAGACCCAACCACAGGCAAGATCAGATGGAAACTGGTGGAGGAAAGCGGCAAAGATCACGTGCACAGGGGAACGCAAGAGTCACGACGCAAGCGCATTGTGGACATTGCAACTGTAGCAGATGCTGCAGAAGCAAGAAAGCTGCTTGCGCTTGGATGGGAATACAAGACATCCTATCCTGCGACGATAGCAAACATCCCCCACTATGTGCTTGTAAAACGAGAGTAGATACCGCTTTACTGACACAAGTGGTCGCACCCATATGCTGCCATGGTAAGGCAGAAAGCCAGCATGACAGCAAAAACCCACTTTTTGATAAAATGGAGAGCTAGCTACCTCAGAATATTTTTGTCAGCAGTTCTGAAGAAGCAAGTCGCCAAAATGAACGCGTTTACAATAAATTGACGGGAAGGCCAACAGCCTCCACAATAGATCAAGATTCTTTCATTTTGAAGGATGTCAGAACCAGTGAGGAGGTTCTGACTGCATCTGTGTCGAAAAAGAAAAATCTAGGGCTTTGGGCACCCTTCCATCGGCCAGATGAATACTTCCTTTCCTGGCAGCTGCCAAAGCTGTTTTGCATACAGATCGGTGTTATCGATATGGCAGCGTTCGCACATGTTGACTGCAACATCATCTGAGGGTTTGCCTATCAGCCTCAGGAACTCCTTTGCATACTCGACTGCCCGAGCATCCATTTCTTTTGGAACGTCTCCTGCATGATTCTTATCGGTCGGTATAAAGACATCAAAGTGGAGCCTTCCCTTGTCTGCGTAGGTGTTGTAAACTACTACTTTTTTTCCAGATCCGTGATATGGCTCTAGCTTTTGCATGTTATACAAAAAGTCAAGAACGAGATTTATTTTTTACTTGTATTTGGAGCAGCTGCACTTGCTGCACACAAGAGCTCGCCTTTTTTTCTGGTGCAATGGCGCAGTGCAAGCCTGTGGCTGCAATCCTTGTTGGAGCATACTGCGCCGTGTCCCATCTCCGTCTCCCACTTGATTTTGTCATGCGGCATCAGATGCAAACTCTGCCGCGATTATGTGTTTGCACTTTATGAAGCGGAAATTGAAATCAGGGCATGTGCATGTCTTGATCTCTGCATCCACGTTGTAGAACTTGTCCACATCCTTGGAACTCCTGACCTTGAACAGCCCCTCGTTGTGATCGGTTCCAAAGATCACCGGTTCTTTTTCATTCAGCTCTACAAGCCGGTACGCGCGGTCGATGCGCTTGAGCATCTCCAGCAGATCTTGGCCAGAGATCTTTCGCTTGTTCCTCAACCAATTCATCGCGTTATTACTCTGGCAGGACGCGCATATAATGAGAAGGGTACTGTGGGGAGAGGGAGGTAGGTAGGTAGGTAGGTAGGGATCACGTAACGATGCTCTTGTGCAGACGTTCGTACTCTGACTGGCTGATCTCGCCTTTGGCAAGCCGGACTTTCAGTATGTTCAAAGGGTCTTCGCCTTTGGCCTCCTGCTTACCAAATCCAACACCTCTTACTTGATCAATGAACTCCCAGCGCTTCTTGACATCAACATTCTTTCCAGCGCGATACAGTGCTCTTGATAGCCTGTTCTTGTCCCTTGCAAAGGAGGAAGGAACGTGGAGGGCTATCATGAACCCCTTGGTCGCAAACATGTTCTTCCAGTCATCTGGATATGGAACGTGTATTGGCGTAAAGTCAAGCGGAAGGACTTCATGAGGCGCCCTGTGTTGTGGATCCTTGTTCTTCCACAAATAGCCGATATAGCCGGGGCTTGCAGCATCTCCCTTCTTCCGGGGCTTGATCAGCTGCTCCATTATTGAAGGGTCGTGAGTCCTGCCCACTATTACAAATGTAGTGCCGCCATACCTCTTTGCAGCCGCCTGCCTCTTTTCCGATTCCCTCTTATCAAGTCGTCTCTTGTTGAAAAACCCGGGTATATGCACCTGAAGAATAGTACGTTCAGGCTTGTAGCCAAACAGCCTCAGGTATTCTAGAATCTCTTCACGCCTCTCAGGCGTCACTTGAGTAGCAACGACCTGCTCAGCGACAGGGGTTGTAGTATGAGTTCTCTGCCCTTTCTTCCCACCCAGCGACATTTGATCTTGCCTGATCCGCATAGCATATTTTGCTTGATAATAAATCAGCTATGCAATCATATGTGTACAATGCAAGATATACATATGGCGCCCGACATGCCCAATATAGTTGCTCTCGCCTACACGCGATATGGATGCTATTCAGGCCCGCGTGCGCCAGACTCTTGACAAGGGGGTTCAGATAGACCTCACAACTGAGCAGTGCAAGCGTTTCCTAATGAGACGGGTCAACCAGAAAATCTCAGTCGCAATACTGTATGTTGACCTTGATGGTTCTACAAAACTGAGCATGTCGATAGAGCCGAACAAGTTTGCGACCATACTGCACATCTTTTCTCAGGAGATGAGCCTGCTCATCGCCGAATATGGCGGATATATCCTAAAGTTCGTTGGCGATGCAGTGATCGGGCTTTTTCCTGCAGAATATGACACCAAGCAGGCAGTAAAGAACGCAGTGGAATGTGCAAAAGGCATGCGTGAGGTCATCAAGAGATGCATCAACCCAGAGTTGAAAACCCATGGTCTGCCAGAGATCAAGGCAAAAATATCTGCCGACCAGGGAGACGTGCAGGTGGTGCTTTACGGCAAGGGTCTTGAACGGTCACACATTGACATTGTCGGTTTGAGCATCAGCATGGCCGCAAAAATGCTTCCTCTGGCAAAGACTTGGGAGATAGTCATAGGGCAGTCAATATATGAAAAGCTCGCAAACAAGGAAGGCTTTGACGAGATCAAGGTAGACCATGCGAGATGGACGTTTTTTGACGAAAAGAATGGCATCAATTACAAGCTCTATTCGTTGAGGTAGACGGCAGAGGAAGAGGCGCGCGCGTGAGTGTGCCACTCAATCCGGTACGGCAGGAGGTGTCCATCACTGTATCCTGTGCAACTTTGTCTATTTTCCCACGTCCATGTCGACGTTTTTTCATTTAGCCTCTCAGCCCTAACTTTGGGAGGCCTTTGTAAAGGGTTCCGGGCATTGCGGTCTTCGGTCCTCAATGTTGCCCGGGCTGCTTCTCCGTCTTTCCCATCAGGTCTCCAGCCTCTTTCGCCTCCTCCTTCTCTCTCACCGCGGTTTACCCTCGCTTCCTCCAAACCTCGCCTCTTGTCCTGACAATAAGCTGTACCGGCTGGCCAGTCAATGAGAGAGTGACAATTCAGGGCGGCAAGAGCGGATTTTGATTTATCCTATATCGTCGTAATTGAAACAAATATGGAGATAGATACGGTGGTCGGGGTATCAGCGGCCTTGCTTACCATGTCCAGCTTTATCCCGCAGATAATCAGGGCCGTCCGAACACACAGGATGTCAGATGTCTCGGTGTATCTTATGCCATTGTTCATTGCAGGTTTTTCCCTCTGGGTCATTTATGGAATCATGCGGGATGACCTTGTCATCATAGGGTCAAACATCACAGGCATCATATTCAATGCAATTCTGCTCTTCTTAAAGGGCAAGTACAAGATGACCCAACGTACGCACCACTAGCTCAAACACGGGAGAGCAGGATATCGGTCAGAGCCATCCTTATCGTCGAAATGCCAGTCCTGAAGGGAAAGGCCCCGCTTCCCTTTCCGGTTATCGGATTGACCCATTCGTAGTAGGCAAGAGCCTGTTGGTGACCCTCCTTTGTAAGGGTCGACAGGAGCGTGTCGCATTCGTCATACCTTTGGAACCTGCTTCTTGCAAGTATTTCTATCCCGGTAATCCAAGGCCAAAGGGTATGGTTGTGGTACTGATTTGGATTCAATACCCACGGCCCCGTTCTCTGAAGCTCCTTTTCCGTTATCAGCGGCCATTCACTATTCAACCAGGTGCGATCTCTTATGGCCTGCAAAGTCAGAAAAGCCCTTTCCTGGATGGTCTTGCGTGGAACCCGAGGCGCACCACTCCTCCTGTCAGGTGATGATGACAGGGATGAATGTTGTTGTTTGATCGAGCTTCCGGAGCTATCACCATCATTGTTATCATCACCATTTTCTCCTTCGCCCCTTTTCAAACGCAAGCTCAGACTGTCATTTAGAGTATTTTCTGTTATTGACACAAGATAGAGCGAAACGTCCTGTGTAAGCATTCTTTCCCTATTATGATCCCCAGTTCCATCGTACTTGATGTCGATGTAAGCGCCATCCTGCTCTGACCACAACTTTTCCTCCACTGCATTTACAGTTCTTTCTGCCATCTTTGCCAGTTTTCCTGCCAAATTCTTCTCTCCTATTTCATAAAGCAGTGAAGAAAAATTACTGGTCGCCATGATCCATGATGCCTGGTTGTAGACTATTTTGCCAGCACGCAGTGCAGTATCCATCCAGTCCTCGTTGTACCCTTGCTCGATAAGCCCGTCATTGTCAATATCTCTGCTTGCAAGGTAATCGACTGCTTCAAGCATTCTGGGAACGATAAAATCTATCAATTCCACCGGCTTGAATATTACCTCCTGCTTTGTCTTATCGGCCGCAGGTGATTCACTCCTGCCGTTGTGCAGATGTGTCGTTGTACCATTCTTATCTTCTGCAGACGATAATGGTTTGATCGTAGCAGGATCGTGGTAGGAATAAAGCCCAGCCTTGAGGTATACGTCCAAAATCCACGAAGTGGTAGACACCATCAGTGCGGTGGAATCGATGTCAGGATTGCGGGCATAAATCTCTGAGAAGCCCTGACTATGATATATTGTTGAAGGTAGTGCGCCCTTGAACTTTTCTTTAATTCCACCGTCTGCACGGTTGATTGTGAACTTGAGCTCAGGGGATCCCCTGCCGTAGATTATTTTTTCTTCACTGTTTCGACCTATCTGATGCGACCAGATAAAGTATAGAGACCTGAGAACGTTGTAGGTATCCCCGGTTAAGAACTGGTCCTTGAGTATGTATGCGGCATCCCTCATCCATATTGCCTTGTAGTAGCCGCCAGGATTTACACCAAGATGGACATATTCTGCCGTCTTGTCGAGAAACTCATCTGCTCGCTTGAAAAACAGAGTCCAGTCTCTTTTGGGTAATTCATGTGGGGAGTTCATGGGTGAAATTCAAAGGCGCAAACTGCCAGCCCGGTTTTCCCGCCTTGACAATGCTGCTACTCTAAGATCGTTATCGCTTTTTTAGGTTACCCCAAACTGCAATCCAGGAATCACTGCATTCGACAATTGTTTATACCTGTTTTATGCATTGTCTGCCATGAATAAATTATGGCCACCGCAGCGCCAGCCAGAGTCAATAGTTTTCCAGGATATAGGTGCAAGTTATGCGGCAAGCGCTACAGGATACTTGGAAATTACCAGAGGCACATGCTTTTGGCGCATGTTCAAGAAGGAGAGGTTTGGATATGATTGCGGGAGGAAATCCCTCCACGAGACGTTTCCGATAATATCAGTCATGAGGATGAGGGCGTGAAATAACCATAGCATGAATGCAAACAGCACCAGGTCATGATAATGATGACATCGGTGGTGTATGAGGGGGACCCTGGTGGCTGTTGCTTGCAAGCCAGCAATCGCAGAGAAGGAATCAAGAGCTGAAGGTTCTGGCAACAGAAAATTTCTAGCTTGATACGGTGGCAAGAATTCAACCCAAGAGGGAGCGCAAAAGTTCTTGAATGACCCTTCCGGTCAAAAAGGTAGGAGCAATAAGGATGGACAAGCACAGGCTAGCCGAAGAGCTACGTGCGAGGCAAAGACTGACACAAGCCGAGAATGAGGAAAGAATGAGGAAAGAGTTTGGAGCTACTGATCAGGACATAATGTTATTCAGACAGAAATTGGCAGAAATAACAGATGACGAGATCATCGATAGTTACATCACGTGCGCTCACTGCGGCGAAAGGCATATCGACGATGAAATGACATTGACATACATCATTGAAAATAGCAAAGACTCCAATGACTTTTTGGACAAAGCTCAGGCATTCGCGGAACACAAGAATAGATACTCAAGAAGAAGAAACTGAGCTAGTCGCTGCCATCACGTAGAGGATCATACGCACTGTCATCATACACCACAACGATTTCAATCAACGCAGGTCATGTCAAGGTCAGCGCTTGATGCTTCCCGGTCAATTCCAAAACATTAGTGAATCCAAAGGCAGTTGGATATGCACTAGGCTATGCAGGAAGAAGCCTTTGTGGCCAGTGTTGCCAGAAAGGAGATGAGATCAAATAGGCGGAGATTACTATTCTACATAAACGTAAATTAGTCATTACGTGCACTAATCTCACGTCTTTCAAACTTTGTTCAGGTTAAACGAGTACTTTAAGATTAAGCCTAGCATAGTGGCACTTTCGCTAGTCTCGCTTGTAGTCATGATGGGTTCAAGCATGGTCACCCCATCGCTGACGCTCTATGCGCAGCAGGACCTCGGCGCAGACGGGTTCTTTGTTGGCGCCGCTGTTGCCGGCTTTGCGATTGGCCGGCTGATATTTGATATGCCCGCAGGGGTGCTTGCAGACAGGCTGGGCATGAGCAGGACGATGGTCCTTGGTCTTGGCGTCCTTGCCGGTTCGTCTACCCTTGCAGGCCTTGCTCCAAACTACTGGATGCTGCTTGCTGCAAGAGTGTTTGAAGGGATTGGCTCTTCCATCTACGTCAGTGCCGCAATTGCGTTTGTACTCCTGTCGTCAGAGGCATCAATGCGCGGTACAAACATGGGAAGCTACCAGTCGATGCTGATGCTAGGACCGATTGTCGGCCCAGTAATCGGTGCCCCTATAGCCGCATTTTTCGGATATAACGCTCCCTACTTTGCCTTTGCAGCGATGATAGCGGTGGCGCTTGTCATTGTTGCCACACTTGCTTATACCGGCAGGCTGCGCATAGCAAGGAGTGTTTCAGACGAGGAGGACGTCGGGCGCAAGGCTAGCATGTCCGTCTACCTCAACACCGCCGCGATCGCTACTTTCGGTTTTGCGTTTTTGCGCTCGGGCATCTATACTACAGGGATGCCGATGTTCGCATACGGAGATATGTCGATCTCTGTCTTTGATGTAGGGATAATACTCACAGTCGCGTCTGCCGCCAATCTGGTCAGCTCGTTCTTTTCAGGAAGGGTCACCCAGGCATACGGAATGCAAAGGCCGCTGTTTGCTGCAATCCTGACGTCTGCAGTCCTCGTAGCAATCATTCCGCTATCAACATCAATGACAGTCCTGCTCACAATAATGACAATCATAGGTGTCACTTCAGGATTCTTTGGCCAGTCAATCGCATGGGCTGCAGAGCAGATAGAAGAGAAGGTGAAAAAGAGTGTAAAGAGCGCAGGGCCGATGCTTGGTGTCAAGTCACACGTCACCCGCGGCATCGGGCTTAACAGATTGATAGGAGACTTGGGATTGGTTCTGGGTCCGCTGTTCATAGGATATTTCATCTCAATCTTTTCTGGCGAGCAAATCATGTGGTTCGTCTCGTTTGGCGCAACCAGCGCAGTGCTTGCAGTCATTTCCTTCTTGGTCCTTGGAACCAAAGTCAAGTGCAACATCATCAAACGTTAATGCAAGGCAAGGCAAGGAACAGTGAAGACTGTAGCACGCATATAGAGTGATGCACATACATCACAATATGGCAGAAGAATTGAAGATTTAAGAAATCGCAGGACACGGATTTTTGAACTCTGCTTCTCCATCCCGCTCAACCCCTATGCGGGTTTATCTAATGGTACTACGATCCTTAACCCATATCTTGCATCCCTACCGTGCGAGAATATGTCCAGATGGTCAGAGGTCGTGGAGCAAGGGGATATCTTTTTCTTTTATAGACCAAAAGTAGGGACAGAAGAGGTCAGCAATGCTGACGATGTCCAGCGGTTCTACATGGTCACTGCTCCGGAAGATGCCGATCAATACCGGCTTTTCATATTAGGAAGAAAACAGTTGCCAGAGATAGTCAAAGGCAAATCAACTTCTGAAGAAAGAAACTGGGCACTCAACACCCTGACCACAAACAATCCAGAAGACATCAGAAGAGAGCTTCTCGCGGCAGAGTAGGATACAGAAACGAAAGAGAAACCAAACTTGATAGATTTGACAGGCCGGAAGAACAAGAGGCCAAGAAAGCATCGATAACAGCATCCGCTATGATCCAATTGCCTCCCCAGATGCCACACGGTATGCTAGTTGTTAGCACCTTGATTTAGAAAGCAGAGGAACCATCCACTTGCAAATCGCGCTACCTGCTCGAGTGTTCCAGGCTCCTCAAACAGATGAGTTGCTCCCGTAACGATCGTTAGCTTTTTCTCATCATTTTTGAGCAGCGTTAATTTGTCATATGCATCCTGATTCAATCTGATGACCTGCTTGTCATTTTCTCCAACCAGAAGAAGAGTAGGCGCTCTGACCTCGTAGAGGTGCTCACCGGCCAGATCTGGACGTCCACCTCTTGACACAACTGCCCGGATAACATCGGCTCTTTTTGCCGCAGCAACTAGTGCCGCAGCGGCTCCCGTGCTTGCTCCAAAATACCCAATGCGCGGAAGCTCACCAGCATTTGAATGACCAAGACTCTGGAGCAGCCAGTCGGTTGCTCCAACCAGCCTGGTAGCAAGCAATCCAATATCAAATCTCAGGCGCCCAGTTCGCTCATCCACTGCCTCTTCCTCTTCTGTGAGGAGGTCAAAGAGAAGCGTGCCAAGGCCCTCTCGTTGCAGCACCCTTGCGACATATCTGTTTCTCGGGCTATGACGGCTGCTCCCACTCCCATGGGCAAACAACACCATTCCGGACTTGCAGCCGGGGATATAGAGGTCGCCTTGCAGGCGTTGCGCGCCAACAGGAATTTCGACCGCTTGCTCTTGACCATGGTTGTTTCCTATGACGGTATGCAAAAATCATCTCCCCCTAGATTTTTCAGATTGCAGCTCTGGATCCTTGTGAAGGAATCCTTCTATCCCGTCCATCACCATTGAATGACTGATCTTGCTGCAACAGGCGCAATCGGCACTCAGGCAGTCCCTTGCAAGACCATGATTGCATATTTTGCATGTGCAAATGGTTTCAAGTGATGCTTCGCTGGCCATTCCTCACCATTATTTTCCATGAAATTTAAAAACTTGAGAATCATGATCAATTCCTGCAAGCTAATCAACTCTTCTGGTCACTACATTCATGTTATTTCGTTCGAAATTACTGGGCAGGGTTATTTGCCATTGTACTGATTCTGGACCAGCCTTCTTGGACCGAGGATCCAGGTATGCTGTTGCGACTTTTGCTATCTGTTCCTCTCGTCACAACACAAGCGGCCTACGTGACTGGAGGAGAGAGTCATCGTAAATGATGCAGCAGCATTTGCAGCAACTCTATACACGTACTACAGTCTCCAAGGGCCTGTAAAGAGCTATAATTATGAGAGCAGTACCAAACTAGTTGCAATATCAGATATCGTCAGCATTGTCCAGGTGTAGTCAGGAGGTTCTTACAGAAGCCTCTCTATTTGCATTGCAAGTATTCTAAAAGCTGACGTGTGCCAGGTTTTTGACGAGCTCTTGTTGAGAGAGCAGCTCGGTCAGTCTTCAGGACTTGCCCTCCGTTCGGAACTAGTCATTCCGTCAGGCACCCATCCAGACCTGTATCGCTTCGCTCTTGCCCCAAATAATATTCCGACAAGAAAGACGAACATTCCGGTTACTATCCCGTACATGAACATCGCATCTGCCATTAACTAATAACGGCATATGTCGAACATAAAGTTGTCCATAGACTGTCCTAGAGCTCTTGATTATTACTTTGTTAGTGTTCTCAGGTGTAAAAATCCAATGTATCATCTAGGTAAGCCACAACTTCCTTTTTTGAAACAGCAAGGGTATGCTATGTTGCATGACAGAAGGAATGTCATTTCTGGATACTCTTCTTGCACAAAGAATGTATGATGAATTACGAATTGCGAATACAGTCTCATTGGTGCATGTTTGCGAACGCCATTTGCTTACTTCTGATCTATGCAAAATCAGATTAGATCAGATATCTTTGTCTTCCATCATTAGCATTCTTGAGTGATATTGTCACTATCATGAACTTCATTGCGGATGGTTCGAGAATTTTTGCCATTGTGGAATTGCCAGATAACACTTGAAGCTTGTCGCCACATTCCCAAATCTTGGATTCAGCTGCTGACTTCAGAAGCTAGTCGCGCAAGTCTTTTATCAGATGCTGCGGAGTAGCCCAGTCGATTCGATTCATGGAGAGATGCCAGAACTGTCAAGAAAAAGAGGCGGAGATCTATCAGGTTAATGGCAACTACTGCATTCAATGCTGGCAAGATATCACGCATTCCAGCATCTGAAATATCCTTTGTATATCCAAAGAGCTTCGTCAACAGCTCGCGACGGCCGGAGCATAGATATACGCATTGCACATAGAGAATCTTGAGAATGAAAAACCATTGTGTGTCAAACGCATGCACCTACACAATATTGATTGGCGTTTGAGCCAGTCTTGTGATCACATCTGAGGATGTTGTAGACATAGCGCAAAGTTTGCCATTTTTGTGCGGCTCATGTAACAGGAAAAACCATGCATCAATTTGCGTGTCGTTGCACCTAGAAAATTCTGAAGGATTTCTAGGATTCAAAAGCAAGAGGAAGAACAACCAAATAGTAAACAACCACAAGGGCAACAAGAGCCACAGTTCCAACAACAAAGATGCGGCGGATTATCTGCTTCTTGGGCATGCGACTGACCACTATACAATCCTCTCCCTCTTGGTAAAGTGAATACAATAATCAGTATTTACCGCTTGTGAATAGCGTATTCTCTTCTCTATGCGCCGCGATCATTGTAAACGACTGCCAAAGGGGCGGACTCTGATAGCCATATACCCTCAAAAAGTATTAAAATGATAAAGAACGCCCAATTCAGAAATGAAGAACAACAGTAGCAAAACCAAGAAGAGAAACGTTCTCAATCGAATTATAGTTGATAGCGGTGTGGGCTTCTTGGTCCATTGGAAATGCGACATCTGTAGTTCTCTTCACAAATCCTTCAAAGAGCTTAGGTCACACAAGAAAGAGATTCATGCGTACTAGATAGGTTCCCTTCCTTTCTGTACCTTCCTTCAAGTCGGCGTCGCGTTTGCAAGGTTCACTTAACCATGCCGTACATCAAATAAGGATCTTCTATCGAGTAGCAGATCCCATCGATCGTTGTGTCATCGTCACTGTCAACTGGGGCGACTGGTTTTGCACAGATCCAAGCGCTACGTTGTGCTTTTCAATTTCCTTATTGCACAAACATATACGCAATTGCTAGTGATGCCTAGCATTCTTTCTAAGGCGAACACGGCGATAGCATCCCGAAATTCAATCAGCGTACGCCAGAAGATAGCTGCGCACACAGGAAGGCCAAAGAAGCGAGTTTGAGTGCAAGTTGCATTAAATGAGTGAAGTGTCAAAACATTCCGGTGAAGGAAACAATCTCGGTCAGCATCTTAGGTCCGTCTTTGAATAGAAAATTTGGCGGCTTTGCATGCTATGCGTTTGTTATCAGAAATAAAGAAGGTCACCTGTTGCACGAAGCATGCGGACTAGCAGAGAATCCAAATTCCCAGTCATCGCCGGCTAGCAGTAGCGTTGCCACCTATACTGCACTAGTGAGGGCATTGGAATGGTTGATCCATAACGGTTACAAGAAGGACATCATAATTGTCAAGACTGCTTCAAAATCCCTAATTTCTCAGCTGGACGGGACATACCAAAGCCCACACACGTCAGGAAACAAGAAGGAAGACAGTTTGCCAAAAAGCATCGTTCCACTATATGTGAAGGCATCAAGACTGATACCAAGATTCTACAAGTTGTCTTTTGAATTACTCGATAGAAAGGGAAATGCGGGTAGTGGCGCAACTAGCGATATGGACTACGAAGCCAAAGAGATTGAAGAATTGCTTGTCCTAGCATATGTCGAAGCAGAGGAAAAAATTATGAAACAAGGCCGGATAGTGTCTGAACAAAAATCACCGTTTGTCACTGCGGCTCAGCTAATGAACTATAGAAATACCCAGGCTTCATGACTCAAACAACTACTAGCTAGCCAGAGGGGCCTAGCCAAATTTGTCAGATGGTCTCTATTGTCTGTTATGACGTATGGAATTATGGTATTACCCATTCCTGCCCATATCAGGAATTTATTAGAACTGGTCTGCAGAAAAATGAAGTTGATAACGGGGATGCTGCCTACGCCGGCTGCAATTTGAATTGGTTATAGCCATCCTGTAACTTTGCAAACATAAAAAATGTTCGCCCGCGTTTTGCCTCTCGTCTGCTTGTTATGCCACCGTTGTTTCAGTTGACGCTGCTGCGGAGGTTGTAGCCTTCCCCCGCCCATATACGCCGCTGACAACTAGCTTTATCCCGTAAAACAAGAGCGCAACACCAATCAAGACACCCGCAAGTTCCACTCCAAACACTGGAAATACCATTATGGCAACAGACAGAGCAACAGCTAGCACACCTGCTGCTATGCTCAGTGCCCTTGAGCCTCTACTTGCAACGTAGTATGCCTCTCTCCCATTTGCAACGTAGTATACTCTCCTCTTCTTGGACCAAACACCAGATATTATGCCGGCTATGCCGCCGAACAGAAGAGCAATGGCTGCCAGCCACATGACGGCAATGGCAGTAGTGAGAGGAAATGCCATGATAAGACTTGAAAGAATTATTACCAAAGCTCCAAGGCCGATATGCGCAAGACGCGATTCTTTGTACAGGAATATCCCTGTCACTATCTGCTCTATGCCAAACAGGAACAAGATTATTGCGGCGGCAAAGAATGTTGCTACAGTTGTAATAACAGGATATATTATTGCTGAAATTGATAGCCCGATTGCCAGAGCGCCTATGCCGATCTGCAGAGCTCTTATCCACGACGGGGATTTTGCATTCTTGGTTCTGACCGAGGACACAAAAAGCCTTGTACAAGAAGTCGAACTTAAGGATTCGAAAGCATACTTAGAATAGCACATTTCAGTTTCTCCAGATATTGGAAAATTATGAAACTAACAAACGAAAGAACATTTCAAAGTGAATCAAGAGTTGGTTCCGTCCAGAGAATCGGTCGCAATTTCAACCTATAAACAGCAAATCGCATATAACGGATATTGTAGCTACATAGAGGAGACAAATTCGATAGCCAACGCAGGCAACACATTCGGCTAGGAATTGTAGTCAGAGATATGGATGGGATCGAACATTATTCACTAACACAAACGTGCTGGTGAAAGCATGACCGAGGTTGGCAGGTTGTTCTTGCCGTCTGCGGTAGTCCTGCGACCGTCCAAGTCCACATTATTCATGATGTATTTGCCGTAACCTCGATCATGTCCCAAATGCGCAATCACTGATTCACAGGCGTGCTGTTTTGAAGGCACGACTCCATCTCTTCAAGTGCCGTATCTATTTTCTTTTTCAACACTGGCTCAATTGCATAGCCCACATGTTCCCCAACTTCCCGCCCTCTACAATAGAACTTGAGTGTAGGCGTTCCTTGTATTGATGCCTCGTGCATAATCTCATGGTTCTGCGGATCGTCGACCATCAGCTTTAGAAAAGTCAATTTGCCCGTATACTGGTCAGATAACTTGTTATAAAGTGGCTCAAGGGCCTTGCAAAACCCACATCGGACAGCTGAAAAGTTTACCACGACCGGTGTCTCTGAGCTCTTGACTGCCCGGTGCCAGTCTTTTGCGCTAATAGTTTCCACAACCATATTGTTAATTACAACGACAACATGTGATTTAACAGGCAAGTATGCCTTGCAATGCACTGCAGCCCTTATGGATTGTTTACAAAGCATATGTGGTTGATTGGTTATGATCACGGAATCACTTGCTACAGAGAACAAAGAGGATCAGGGATAAAGGCAAAATATCAGCGTCGTAGTGCGGCAGTTGCTGAACTTTTTCCCAAGAGTAAATTCAAGGCTTGCGTATGAGCTGCTACTTCATTGGCGAAGTGGAAGCTGCAAACCACAAGTTCTATCAACTAAAAGAACGGGTGGAAAAAAAGCAATGAACTATTTTATCATCAAGGCAGACGAGCCTCCCGCTGGATATGAGCATGGTGCACCCGATGCATCTGCACGGGCGTCATAACAAGAGGAGCAAAATTGTGAGTGAATAGATACGCAAAGGGGTCTGAAAAATCGGAAGGAATAGCCGGGCTATCCCTAGCCTTCAAATCCTTCTTTGTGAATCCAGTAGTAAGACACCCTGTCTGCACCGATCCAGTATGTCTCGGTGCCAGCATCGACCACAATCTCTTTTGTAGAGTCTTCAAATTTCACATTGTGTGTATGCAGTTCGATCTTCTCGCCTGTATCAAGACGGATCGTGACTTCGCCATTCTTTTGCAGGCTGTTCTTTAATGCTTCATAGTCTGCCATAACTCATGTTTGATTTCGGACTTATTTAAACATCAGCAGGGACAGGTACAAGTTCTGTTATCAAGCAACCGGTCTCTTTAATATCTTGTTTGGTACTTCATAATGATGATCAGGTCAAGAACATCAATACTATGGGCTTCCATAGTTTCGGCAATGTTGTTAGGGGCATTGTTGCCAGCAACGATTGTAACAGACAATGCATATGCGTTCCACACATTCGGCGGAACATACGTCGTAAACATCATCCCCGGTGCAGCGCAACGCGATAGCCTATACCACTTCTATCCACCCACAATCGCAGTGCCAGCACATACTGAAGTTGCATGGTTCAATGGTGACCCAGAGCAGCCACACACTGTAACCAGCGGCAGTCCCGATTCGGCAGATTCTGGTGACGTGTTCAATTCAGGGATAATATCATACCAGTACTTCTTCCAGTACGAGTTCAATGAAGCCGGTGACTTTCCATACTACTGCGTGATTCACCCCTGGAGAACAGGAATGGTCCATGTAAACGATGAAATCGTAAACGGAAACAACTTTGAGTTTTCTACCGGAACAGGCAGTGTTTGGAACATGTCAGAGTATGACAGGAACCTGTTGAAATTTGAGCCAACCACAGTTGCGCTGGAACAAAACACACCTGCAAGCTACTACATCACGATCTTCAACGAAGACACAGAGCAGACTGTATACAACGGGCACTTCCCATCGACAAACAACTTCCAACTTGAGCTGATTTCGGGCGAATTTAACCAGACGACCACATTTGGACCTGATAGGGCATCAACAATCAGGACTACAGCAGGTGCATTCCACGTGCAGGGCGATTTTATCGCTCCGGGCACATACAGGATTAGTGTCGCGGTGACTGCAGTGAATGGTCAGCCACTGACAAACGTATCTGGAGATCAGTTTGAGTTCCAAATAGCAGAATAAGAATAGCGTTTGCAGGATACCCTCCTGCATTTTTTTCTCTTCTTAATCTTTGTTTATAATCTAGAGGAGTTATCTGACATTTGGTGCATCGCGCGGCCCTATAGACCAAGGGGTACCAACTAACCGTTCAAGATCAGGATTTCATAGGAATTTAAGAAACTAACCCATGGATCCATAGTGAGCAGGAGAAGTCAGGCAATGAAAAGGTCTGTACTTTGGAAGTATTTGACCCCATTGTAAATAACGTAAGAGCGCTTGAGATAGTTTTGTTAGATGAAAGGAATAGAATCTGGTGCAGTTGCCTTTTCTGTAACAAGAACCCTTCAAAATATTATACAATCCTTAACTTTTGTTTTCCATCATTTGTTGCATGACTACAAGAAAATCCATTTTTGCCGCCTTGATAGCAGGGGCACTGGCTTTGACAATCGTTGGAACCGCCACTAGCTCCTTTGCCCAACAGAGCAACCAAACACAGGCCCAAGACTCATCAACAAACATGAACGCAACAACAGGCATGAACGCAACAACCAGCAGCATGACAGATGGAAATGCAACTACCACCACCACAACTTCAGGCAACAACACCCTTTCTGGAGTAATAGCGAGTCTTCAGGCTGACCAAATTGCCGCACCCACATGGATAACTGCTGGGCACTGGACGCTTGAATCAGACGGGGACCTATTTGGCAACGACACACAGGCAAACGTCACCAATTTCCACGCAACCGTTCACATGATACTTGTTACAAATGGCAGTGCCGAGCATAGCCACGAGATCTCTGACTTTAGACAGACAAACATCGCACACTCTGGAGAGAATGCTACCACAATCAACGGCACATTCACTCTAACTCTGGAAGGTGAACCTCATGAGAATGTTCATGGATTCATCACCCTTCAAAATAGCAAGATAGAGATCTGGGTAAACCCCGTTCAGAGCGACAACCACTTTGGCATCACCCCTATGTATGGCATGATACTGGACCCGGAGCGGATTCAGGAACATGACAGAATGATGCAGCAGAACAGGACAGGCACTGGTATGCCCGGTGCCCAGAACATGACTGCTGCAGGACCGCAATAGATGTCGTTCACTTCCTTGTCCCTGCCAAACTAGGCCAAATCCCTCCTTTCTTTTTTCCAACTTCATCCTTTCTTTTCTCCACCACAACTGCGGCTGCGCCTAGACCGACGAAGGCTGCCTGTAGCACTTCAATGGCAATTACCATTGAATTCACGCAGGCGATTCACGACCAACACATATTTCTGCAATGCAGTGCAGACATGCAACCTATATCATTCATTCAACCATAATGATCGACTCCACAGGATTTCATCAAAATGGTCCTGCTCTGGCCAGCTGTGGAGTTACATGACCCCAGTAAGAAATGGCATCTGTCAGGGCAGGACCTCGTATCAAAATTTATGACGCCCGAAAAAGGACGGTACTCGCTTTAAAAGCGATGCTATGCTTGTTGCAATGCGGCATAGGAGGATATGACAATAGTATGCCTGCAAAGAGTCCGGAAGAAATCTGTCGTTTCTTCCGGGAGTACATGGCGATATTGACTCGGTACTTGACACCGTCTACGATCGTGATGCAGTCTTCCTTGATCAGGCAGGCGAAGCAAGGAAGGGGAGGGAAGCGTTGAGACAAGTGTTGACCCCTTTTTGCCGCCGCGAAGGCCATCTTCGACTTTAACGTCAAGCAAATCATCCCGGCTGGCGACATTGCATTGATGCACACTGAATGGAAGGTATCATCGCCCCACCATCAAATGTCCACGTATGCAATCGAAGTTGCCCGTCGCCAGTCAGACGGTACTTGGCGCTGGATCATCGGCGACCCATTTACCGTTGGCAAAATGAAGACCAGTTCCTGAAACGAATGGGAAAAAATATACATGCGCTTTCTGTGAGAGGGCATCTGTTAGCCCAATATTTTGTAAAATCTTTCTTCCCTATGGAGCGTGACTCGACGCCAGGCTAACAGAACTCAACAGGGCATCCCAAAGATGGAATCACTAATACAGAGGATTGCAGGTGCGCAAGAGGAGTGATCTATCCTTTCATTTTTGACCATTTCATCATCCAACTCAATAGTGATATGACAGATTCGACCAGCTCTTGACCCTTTGGCGTGAGCTGGTATTCAACACGCGGCGGGATTTCATTGTATGATTGCCTATTCAAGATGCCACTCTTTTCCAGCTCTTTCAGCCTTGAAGCAAGAGTCTTGCTGCTAATCCCCTTCAAAGACTGCTTGAATTGCTTGTACCTTACAGGCTTGGTAGTGCAACAGAGTGGGATCAGGATTTCAAGCGTTCCCCGCTTTGTAATTATCTTGCGTAGCTTTGAGGTCTCTGCCAACAGGTAATCGTAGTCATAGCCTTCAAAACTACATCCCTCGATCATTGGCAACCGTTTCTTGGTTTCCATTGGGAAACTAACGGTAATAGTTTATCCTTGACAGGTTAAATAGTTTCGCTAGTAAACCAATATGGTGATATAATGGCAAAGAAAGATCAAACAAAACCAAAAGAAATAGCAGAATGCTGCCCGGATGGCTCGTGTAAGGGCTGCAGTTGTTAGGCGGTAGCAAAACGAGAGACGGGCAGAAAAACCATCCTTTTTATTTGCCCAGAGAAAGCAGGGCTCAGCCAGATGGCAGAGTTTTTCTTTCAGAAAGATCCTTCTGCAAAGACTGCAGGGGTAATATCGAAGGCACTAGATCGACTTCTCACATACTTCACAGGTACTCGTTCACACCAAACTCAGCCTATTTATCCACTTTACTACCTTCCAGGATGGTGTTTACTTTACTAACATCTCTGGAGGAATTACAGAATTCATTTGGATCCTTGGAGTTGGCCTGATAACAATTGCAGTTGGTTTCTTCATGTTAAAGGGGTACAGGCTGGCGTGGATTGCAACTATCGCGCTCATTGGATTTAGGATTGTGACGATTGGGCCAATGACGTTCTTCCTATATCCAATGGTATTGAATGGAATCATCATCTACCTCGCGTTTAACCAGCGTACAAGAGGCTTCTTAGACGTGAAATCTAGAGCGCGGCGTAGTTGGCAAGCTTGCTGGCAATCCGGACGACCGTTATCCACTTGTTCCTTTCCCCTATCCTGATGCATGCGATCTCCCGGAGTTTTTGCTTATCAAACCTTCTTGTGCTCCAAAGTAGTTGTGATACAACTGATAGCATGTCAGGATAATTACAGTATCTGATTTCTTTATGCCTCTCATGATCTTTTCACGGTCTCTGATTTGGCCATTGAGCCGTTCCATCTTGCACTTATCTTGATCTCCTGCAAGGTGGATGTAAGGAAGTGGTGTGTTTTCCTTTTTTGCGTATGATACTCTTTCAGATACGCTTGATGAAAGTTCTGTGTGCCACCTCTTATAGGAATTGATGATTTTTACCATCGCGTCTTTTGATTTCCCGATTCGCAGCACACTATAGATAAATGCCCTAGGTTTCCCAACTTCAAGACCACGGTAAAGGTCGCGGAAAAAGGCTAGGAGTGATACAAAAATAAGAAAAGAAAATGAAAGTTATTTGTTCATACGGAGAACGTCTACTTGGCCGCTATGCAGCCAGTCCTTGAGCTCTTCGTGAGTTGGCTTTAGGTCGTGCTTGCCAGCCAGGTGCAAGTGCAAGAGCACATAGTTCACTTGGTTGAGCAGTGGCTTGTTAGCCTCGTCACCCTTTCGAGCCTTTGACTTTAGATCTTCAGGAACGGTTTTCCACCAGTCTTCAAATTTTCTGACCATATGTTAAGTCCCTTTCCATAGTTGCGGAGCCGCTACCAATTAATGTTTTCGTCGACTCGATTGCAAACAAAAATAATCATTTGCAATAATTGGAATTATTCCAGTTCCAGAGAACTAGAATGAGCCTAAGCTTGACACGGGATTGCATGTTCGAAATTCGCTCTTGTGCGCTATGAATTCTGACGATACCACCAAGATACACAGGGGTTATCACGCGTATACAAAAAGAAGTGTCATCCGTGTAAGTTACGTATCTGGATTCTCTCAGAAGGCAATAATCTGAGGATACAAGAAAGCCTGCTAAAGCGGGATGAGCCGATCAGACAAGAATACTGGTTTCTTATGCCCATACTGTTGTATCAATTGATAGTCTACTACAACTGCAAGGAAAAAGCATTCGCATCACCCGCTGGCTGCATCTTCACAATCACGATCGTCGTTAGCATCAGCACCTCTGCCCGCGTTGCTCTTGCTGTCGCCACTATTACTCAGGCTAGTTGTGCGGCCAATGACTGCCGCTTCGTACATTCTTTCAGCTGTTTCCTGTTCACATACCCGGTCTGCCCATGCAACTATGGCGCGCAGGTCAGCGTCATATTTTTGCAATTCCTTGTACTTTTCATGCGGTATTATCAGTGTGCCTCTGGGCATGATGCGGATCAGTCCCGCCCTTGTCAGCTCATGTCGTGCCACCTTGGGCACGAGCCCGTTGAGACAGTACCCCTTTCCTTTGACAAAAGTGCCCAGCACAAACATGTTGGTTCCCTCAAACTTCCTATCGGCATTTGAATGGCGAAGTATCCCGTAGGGGTACTCTGCTTTCCCTTTTACCATCCTCTTTGCCAACTCCGCGTCTCCACCCGCCAGTATGAAGGCGTTCATCGGCTCGCAAGATTCGACGTACAGGTATGCTAGGTATACTGTGTATTTAAAACTCAATCCAAACCTTGCAGCAATGCAATAAGCTACACCTGGGATTGTGATAGCACAGTACCGCTGTTGATGATGATTCTCGTTGCCGCCAATCTCCGCTTTCTTTTCTTTCCTTTCTTCTAAAGTTACCAGCTGGCGAGATACAAGGTCGTTGAGGTAATTCTTTTCAGCATAGTTGTGAATAAAGTCGTATTCGTGCTGCCATCGTCCCGGTGAAAGGAACAGTTTTTCAAGCATTTTCATGCGCGGGTTGGAGGCAGGGTAAATGCGCCTGCAGTACGGCCTTCTCATCCCCTCTTTTCTGGCTATCCATTTCACTTCCATTTTTTTCACCACACGAGCCTCTTGATAGTTTAGGTAGGGCGCTAGAGAGACTGGCTAACTTCCTTCAAGGTCAACGGCCATAAAGACAAACCTTGTGGCGACCCCTACCTTATTGAGAAACATTTCGACGTAGCTCTTCCTGTCAGTCACAGGCCGCTTGATGTCTTCCACATAAACAATTCTTGTTGTCGGTGCATGTTTTTCCTCTACTTTTTCATTTAGTGCTGCAAGAATCACACAATCAGAGATACGAACTGTAGCACATAAAATTGCCTATGGTGTAGCACATAAGGATATCGATAGATGTTCATCGATGGACGATTGTTATTCCCCTCACCACTTTTTGCCAAGCTGGTTTTAGATATATGTTGTCCTTTCACAGATGACTGGCACTTTTAGTTACAGATTTCGATGACCCCCTTTCAGCCGATCCTGATTCCTTGTCGGTGTGTATTAAACAATTACAACTATAATTTCAACCACTTCTGATGCATCATTCCTCATATGCCGCTCCCACATAGTCCGCTGTCTATATAGTGAGCATTGACAAACATCTGGCGTATAGATTGCCATACCATCTTCCCGGTCAAGGATGTTCTTGTTTCGACTGCAAGGAGTCATTTTTCACTGTGTAAGAAGTATGCAGATATCGGAAGAGTAGCAAGAATGCAAAACGCGATTTCATCGAAGAACCGGTAGTGGATGTTAGCTGCATTCCACAACTTCATCTGTGGTGCTGAAAATGAAGTATGTATGTCAATTGCAAAATCCAATGTTTAGAAAGTAGCCGTCTAAAAGGATGTGAGAAAATACCCAAATTGGAACGCTTTTGCGTTAACAAAAAATATGTCTTATTTTCTCTTGGTGTCGTCATGTTTCGTAGCGCCGCTTGATTCTTGTTCCCCAGCAGCGCTTGAAAGATAATAATCGAGCGAGCCAGTATTACTCTTCAGAGATTCCTCGAACTCCTTCAATGCCAGTGCACGTGACCTATCCCTGCACTTCTCCTCAGCGTATCTTTCATTGATTTCTTTTTCAAGTGTCCTAGGGGAACGCGCTCCGATCTTTAGGACAAATGCCATTTCATTTTCTTTATCCAGTGATTTTTCAGCCTCTACTATCTTTAGCTGGAGTGCCAATTCATACAATTCTCTTGTAATTCGCTGTACGTCTTCAGCTTGTAATCTTGGCAGTTCCTTTTGGGTCATTTGAACCAGCTCGTGTAGCCAGAACCTTTTCTCTTGTCCAGCATTTGCATTAATTACCTCTTGTATTATCCGCTCGAAAACTCGCGACAGTACTCTACATATATGCGACGTAGGAGCTATTTTGAATCCTTCAATTTGACCCCGAGACTCTGTCTTCTCAAATAGGCTCTTTCGGAGGCTTTCGTCCTTGTGGAGCTGGCCTTTACGGATAAGATTTCCCGTCTGGCTGCCGTCGGCAGAACCTGCCAAATTGAACAGTTTCAATGTAAAGCGGAATAGGTCGACAGTCCAGAGGCAAACAGGCTCATTGCTATCCTGCAATGCCTTGCCTACTTCCTCAATATCTTGTGAGAGGCCACAGATCACATATTCGAAATCTGTAATTTCACCCCCAATCTCATCCTCCAATTCCTTTTTATGATCACGAACGTTTCGTATCTGATCTGCAAGAGGCGCCAAGACACTCTTGCGAGCATCGCCTATCGATGATTTACATTCAATCATGATTGCCCTCTTTGATTCCCTATTGTAAATTACAATGTCAAAGATCTTGTTGCCCTCTTTTTCTCCCCTATACTTGTAGAGCGGGTCAACCGTAATGAAGTGATATCCGGTGGACGTCAGCGGCCCGCTTTCAGAGAATGCAAATGCGCACATGTTTACAATCATGCTATGCACTTGATCACGCTGTATCTCATTTAGAAAAGATTTCTTGCATTCTGTAGAGTGTTTTTGAAGAAGGCTATCTAAAACAGTTCGGTGGTCTTTTGCAAGCTTTTCTCGGAATTTGCTGAAATCCTCCGAGGACATAGATGCAGCATTCCACCCTAGGTAATAGTACTTGCCCTAATCTCTGCTTTGAGATCCAATCGCTCAGTTATCATTTTGTAGAACTGCATCATCGAATCAAAGTTGGTGTCTTTCCTTGGGCTTAGTGTTATCTTCTCCGAATTCCCGGTTATGTTGAATCCAATATTCTTGTTCCTGTCAACTATGGTGCCGCTTAGGTGGATGCTGCCGGGCATCAACAGCATGTCGAATATCTCAAAGTTGAAATCTTCACCGGACATATTGTCAACCAGTCTTTCTACTTCGCTGAAGTCAATCTCGCGGCTGAATACGATGTCTATGGGAATTACCTTTGGTAGCCTCACCTCTTTTTTGCCCATATTGACAGGGATAAATTCGATCTTTGCCTTTTCGATAAGCGCTTTTGTCTCTAGGGCCTTGGCCAACACCTCGTTGATTATGTTGAAGAGAAAATCAAGGTTGCCATGAGCGAACGCAAACCTTCCCATATTTGTAATCCTGAACTTGCAGACATTTAGTATGTTGAACAGGATCGAAGTCGGCAGTACCCCATAAGCTCGGCTTAGCTCGTCTAAAGTAAATCTCCCGTCATCTGCCATGTACTTGAAGTATCGTTCTTCGTAATTCGGTCTAATGACATCCTCGCCGTCCGTTTTGTATCGATGAGCATGGAATTCACTAATGATAGAGTCCGGATTTGTGTTTTGAATCTCCCGGCGGATCTTGTCAAATGTAATAGGATGGATCCATAGTGGAAATATGCCATTGGTATGGTTGACAAATCTATCCATTGTTCTACCTGCTTCTTCCAATGTGTCAGTGGTAAAACATAGAAGCAGACCCCTTCGGCGGTTAAAGTGGCAGTAGTATGTGGAGGTCGTTGATGAAATCTTTGCTAAAGCAGTTTCAGAGTCATTTGATTTTTCTCCTAGCGCGGATCCTGAATCCGACGAGGATAGGCGTTCTACTCTTACCTCCACTATCTCCCCTAGCTCGGTAACATTGAAAGTCTGAAATCTCTTCATAGAATCAAATAACCTCTCAGGCGTTAGGTTTGATACATATGCAAGGATGCGGATCTCTTCGTTGGTATTTCTATGGTGTAATTTAACCGAATCTAAGAAACTCTCGAATGTGAGCTTTCCGGTCAATCCTTGAAGCGGCATATTTCTAGATAGTATCTCTTATCTAGAGTGGGTTATATTTTAATACGACGAAAATTTTCTCTTTTTGACAAACATTTACCACTAGCGACGATCACGCTGAAACCCAGTTCTTGGCTACCAGTTCTGCCTGCATCAAAACAGTCTCTGTTGCTTTCTTCTCCTTGTCTGGAGGATAGCCGTATTTTCTTAAAATCTTCTTGACGTTCAGACGTATTGCCGCTCGCACAGTCTCTCTCTGCGTCCAGTCGATCGTGACGTTGTTTCTTATCATCTGCGTCAGTTCAAGAGCAATCTTCCTCAGAGTCTCGTCGCCTAATACTTTCACTGCACTGTCGTTAACCCCCAGAGCATCGTAAAATGCCAGTTCATCCTCGCTCATATTCTGCTCTTTACCCCTGTTCTTTTCTGCTCTGACTTTCTTCGCCAACTCTATCAACTCTTCAATCACCTGCGCTGCTTCAACGCTTCTGTTAGTGTATTTCTTTATGGTCTTGTCCAGCATCGCCATGAACGATTTTGCCTGGACTAGGTTTCTCTTGGACATGAACCGGATTTCGTCATTCAGTAGCTTTTTGAGTGCTTCAAAAGCCAAGTTCTTTTGCGGCATATCTCTTACTTCAGCAAGAAAAGCATCTGACAGGATAGATAGCTCTGGCTTTTGGATTCCTGCTGCTTCAAAAATATCGATAATCCTATCCGATATTACGGCCTTTGAAAGAATTTGCTTTATTGCACTATCAAACTTTTCCTCCTGGCTTTCCCTTCCCGTTTCAGTTGTCTTTATAATCGCGGACTTTATCGCTTGGAATAAGCCTACTTCTTCCTTTATCTTCATCGCCCTGTCGTCAGGAACTGCTAACGAGAATGCCTTGAGAAGCGCTGTAACTTCTCTGGCATACCTATCCTTTTTGCCAGGCTCTTTGAGGATATGCTCCATTGCCTGGGGAATAAAAGAGATTCTTTCGCTCGGCTTGAGCTCAAAGAACTTTCTGTAGTTAAAGCCGTGGAACATGTCTCTTACCACTTCGCATTTTTCAATCATCAGAATAACCGCCTCTTCTTGGTCAAAGGTCGGCTTTCCCTTGCCACCGCTAGCAGTATAGTCCATCAATGCTTGCTTTAGGTCTGCTCCAACCCCCATGTAATCAACAATTAGGCCCCACTCTTTTCCCGGATAGACGCGGTTAACTCTTGCTATGGCCTGCATCAATGTATGACCTTTCATTGGCTTGTCAAGATACATTGTATGAAGTGAAGGTGCGTCGTACCCGGTCAGGAACATGTCCCTTACAATTATCAACTTCAGCTCGTGTTTTGGATCCTTGAAGTTGTCCCCTATTCTCTTTCGACGGATCTTGTTTCTAATGTGCTCTTGCCACTCCTTTGGGTCTGAGGCAGAGCCGGTCATGACTACCTTGATTACTCCCTTGTCATCATCGCTATTCTCCCATTCGGGCCGCAGTTTCACAATTTCGTTGTAAAGTTCAACACAAATTCTTCTAGACATGCAGACGATCATGCCCTTTCCTTCAATCACAGATGTCTTCTTTTCAAAGTGGTCGACAATGTCTTTCGCAATCTGCTTTATCCTCATTGGTGCGCCAGCTACCTTTTCCACCCTTGCCCATTTGCTCTTCAGTTTCTCCTTACCTTCGACTTCTTCGCCTTCTGTCACTTCTTCAAACTCGCGGTCTATTTTTGGCCTTTCTTCAGGTTTGAGCTCAAGTTTGGCTAGTCGGCTTTCATAGTATATTTTTACAGTGGCTCCATCATTCACTGCCTGTTCTATATCATAAGTATCAACATACTTGCCAAAGACAGCTGGAGTCGACCTGTCCTCCTTTTCTATGGGTGTTCCTGTAAAGCCTATAAACGAAGCATTAGGCAAGGCGTCCCTGAGGTATTTCGCATAGCCATAAGTTATCAGAGTCTTGTCGTCTTTGTTCAGTATCTTGGCAGAAAACCCATACTGGCTTCTATGTGCCTCGTCGGCAATAACGACAATGTTATCTCTTTCTGACAATACAGGATACTTCTCCCGGTCGCCCTCTGGCAGGAATTTCTGTATGGTGGTAAAGACAATGCCGCCGGACGAAACCCTGAGTAAGTCTTGCAACTCTTTTCTTGAATTGGCTTGCTGCGGCTCTTGTCGTATGATGTCCTGACATCTGCCAAAAGTACCGAAAAGTTGGTCATCAAGATCATTTCTGTCTGTTAGAAGAACAATTGTTGGATTTTCAAGCTCCCTTACCAGCTTGCCGGTGTAAAAGACCATGGTTAGCGACTTTCCAGAGCCTTGGGTGTGCCACACAATGCCGGCTTTCTTGTTCCCCTTCCTGGCTCTGATTGTAGATTCCAGGGCCTTATTTGCAGCCCAGTACTGGTGGTACGACGCCAGCTTTTTGTGAATGTTCCTGTCCTTTTCAAAGACGATAAAGTTCCTAACGATATCGAGGAACCTTTGTTTGTTGCACATACCTCTAATAAGGACTTCAATTTCATTCAGTCCTTTTCTTACAGGATCTCCATCAATGGTCTTCCATTGAGCGAATCTTTCGTATTCGGATGTTATAGTTCCCGCACGTGCTTGCACGCCGTCACTTATGACTAGAATTTCATTATACTTGAATAGCGAAGGGAGTTGTTCTTTGTATGTCTGAAATTGATCGTAGGCTGTCCTTATGGTGGCATTTTCGTCAGCCAAGTTCTTCAGCTCCATTGTCATAAGGGGAATTCCGTTGACAAAGAGGATGACATCCATCCTTCGCTCGATATTGTTTTCGACTACTGTGAACTGGTTGACTGCCAAAAATTCGTTGTTCTCAGGATCCTCAAAGTCAAAGAGCCACATCTTCTTGTAGGTTTCCCCCTCTAGTGTTTGGACTGGAATGTCTATCCCATCGACCAGCATTTTGTGAAAACTTTCATTGTTTGCTATCAGGTTTTGGCTTTCACTTCTCAGTACTTGCTTGATTACTTGTTCGATTGCGTCGGTTGGAGCCGATGGATTGATTTTCTTGAGAGATTCTGCTAGTCTATCAACTAAAACAACATCCTTGTAATCGGCTCTTAGTGCTGAGGAGCCTCCAGGAAGACAATCTTCATTGTCACTTCTGATAATTTTGTAACCCATGCTTTCTAGAAGTACTAAGACATTTTCTTCAACATCTGATTCGCGAATGGCTTTTGGCACTTCACTGAACCTCCACCGGGACTCGTAGTTTACCGGACATTAACCGTGGAAGAAGTGAGTCGCGCAAACGCGACAAATTCTCTATCAGTAGGTTATTTTTCACAGACTTCAGGAATATGTTTCCTACGATTAACTCGAATTGTCGTAATATTTCTTGTCTGGGTAATAGTATTTTTTCGTTCCTAGACCAGTTGCTAACATCAAGAGCCCAGATGACAGATCCTGTATGATACTTTACGGCATTTTCTTGTTCGAAAAACAGGTGATAATAAAGATAGTATCTCAGGTTCTCCACTCTTGGTATCACTTTTGTAATGTGATGGGAAAAGACTCCCTTGTCTTTTTGATAGTTGTAAGGAAACTCCACTAGAGCAGGGTAGCCAAGCAGGGTTCCCGTTTTAGTCTGCTCTGTATTTGCAACAATTATGTCACCAGAATGCACAAAATGTTTTTCCCTTATTCGGTCGCTGGTGATGTAGCTAAATTCCCTCTTGAAACCGCCAAATTCCTTTACACTATTAAGTGTAACAAAGACGTAATCTCCGTCCGTACTTTCCTTCTCTGAACCCTTATATGAAAAACCTCGTGTGAATTCTGCAACTCTTTCTAATGGTTCGAACCCCCATCCTTTCGGTATTGCTCTCCCCAATTCTTCATTGTAAACCATTTCTCCCCCCGAAGACTTGTACGGCTTGCCTTCTTCGTTTGGGAATTCAAAGTCGATGAACCAGTGCTTGAAGATCGCCTTGCCTATTTCTTCAAGGGTCTTGTTCATCTGCTGGTTTAGTTCGATCTTGGAGTCAAGGTCAGAGAGGATTTTGACGATAGCGCGTTGTTCGGAGACAGTTGGAAATGCAAACTGAAGAGACTTTAATCTGCTTCCCGAAAGTTCACCGAAAGTCGTTCCACTAGAATTTGATTTAAGGATCTCAACATTATTTCTTAACAAATAAAATAAAAACTCTGTTGTGACCCCTTCTTTGGGGATTAGATTCCTGAACCCTTGATTTGTAGAAACCTCCTTCTTCGATATCGCCAGATAACCAACAGGTGCTCTTGTTGTTAAGAGAATTGTCCCTTCAGGAACTAATCTTGCGCTACTATTTTGTAGTCCTTCTTTTGTTATATTTCTCTCGCCTTTTTCAATATATCTAAATCTAAAATTAGACAGATCTCTTGGGGTTATCCAAGGTATATCCCCATCCCAATATGCGGGATTTTTCGTTGATGGTGTTCCGCCTCCGACAACTTCTGCGATTGTATGAATTGTCTTAACTTCCCAATCTTCTGGAATCAGTCCAATTTCAGTTTGTTTGAATTTAGTGCGGGATTTCATAACCTGAACCCTATGCTCGCAAGATTCTTCCTTATTTCCTCGTCAAGCTTCTTGCCCTCTTCCATCTGCTTTGCCAGCTCGGACGTCAGATTGTTCATCTTTTCTTCAAACTCTTCATCGTCTTCCTCCTCTTCTTCGGTGCCCACGTACCTTCCTGGCGTCAAAATCCATTGCTGTCTTCTTACTTCTTCAAGAGTAGCAGATTTGCAAAAGCCGGGAATGTCTTCATACTTTTTGTCCTTCAGCTCGCCCCTCCAAGCGTGGTAAGTATCTGAAATCTTTTTGGTTTCTTCGTCGGTCATCTCCCTGTGCCTCCTGTCGACCATGACGCCCATCTTTCGAGCATCGATAAAGAGTATCTGTCCGCTTCTGGCTCTGAAGTTATGATTCCATTTGTTACGCGATAAGAACCAAAGGCAAGCAGGAATCATCGTGTTGTAAAACAGTTGAGAAGGCAGAGCGACTATGCAGTCAACCAGATCAGCTTCTATGATGTTCTTGCGAATTTCGCCCTCGCCACCAGTATTTGAAGACATCGAACCATTGGCCATAACAAACCCTGCAGCACCTACCGGCGAAAGGTGGTGTATGAAATGCTGTACCCATGCAAAGTTCGCATTATTTTTCGGAGGTACACCAAACTTCCACCTTGGATCTTCCTGTAGGTGCTCTCCTCCCCAGTCGCTGTCATTGAAAGGAGGGTTTGCCAGGATAAAGTCTGCTCGCAGATCTTTGAACTGGTCGTCACGGAAAGAGTCACCCCATTCTATTCGGGTTGCATCGATTCCTCTGATTGCAAGGTTCATCTTGCACAGCCGCCATGTAGTAGGGTTGCTTTCCTGACCATAGATAGAGATGTCCCCTATCTTGCCGCCATGAGCCTCGATGAACTTCTCGCTTTGCACAAACATTCCGCCAGAGCCACAACAGGGGTCAAATATCCTCCCCTTGTATGGCTCTAGCATCTCTACCAAGAGCTTGACTATGCTTCTTGGTGTGTAGAACTGACCACCCTTCTTGCCTTCTGCATCTGCAAATTGGCCAAGAAAGTATTCATAGACTCTGCCTAGTATATCCTTGCTTCTATTCTCTTTATCTCGAAGACCAATTGTTCCGATAAGGTCAATTAGTTCACCCAACCTTTGCTTGTTCAGACTAGGTCTTGCATAGTTTTTGGGCAGGACGCCTTTGAGCGAGCGATTGTCCCTTTCTATGAGGTCCATTGCTTCGTCAATTAGCTTTCCAATTTCTGGCTTTTTCGCGTTCTTTTGCAGGTAGTCCCACCTTGCTTCCCTTGGCACCCAAAAGGCTCTCCTAGCAAGGTATTCATCGATATCCTCAGGGTCAGCTGTCTTGTCCTTCTTTACTTCTTCATGGACTTCGTTAAAGGCATCTGAAATATACTTTAGAAATATCAATCCAAGGACGACATGCTTGTATTCAGCGGCATCCATGTTGCTCCGAAGCTTATCAGCAGCGAGCCAGAGCTTCTGCTCAAAGCCTAAATCGCCACTGCTCCCGTTTGTTGTTTTCATGCAAATCAGCCAATCAGGCTGCAAAAACAATTAGCCTACAATTATAAAAATTCGTCTCTCAAGCAGGACGGACATAGGGAAAATAACCTCGTTTTACCTTTGGAAATTCGTCTTTTGTAGACTATAAGCATGAAGACGTCAGGAGGCTAGGCCCGAAGTTACAAAGTAAGGCTGACGGGAAGCAGCAGTGGAGCTTCAACTCCACTTCCAAAGCTTCAGTTTGACAGCAAATCGGCAATAGCTCCATCGATTCCTGGCAGAATTCTTACTGACATTGTAGTTGTGCCTGACAAGATTAGAATAGAGATTACAGAAAATAAACAAGTCATTTGTAATGCAAAGGGCGATTCGAGTGAAAATACCATCACTCTGAATGACAATAGCAGTATTGAAATCCTAAACGTAATATCTGTTACCAAACCCAACACGGCCACAGAGTTCTGGATATATTTCAGAGCTGGTAAAAGATGTGGGAGCATTTTCAGAAAAAGTCACTGTAGAATTGCCTCCAAGATGGCGAAGATTGACTCTTGCTCTCCCAAATGCAATCAATATATGATTCTACTTGATTCGCATGAGTCGAGGATTGGAGACGATGTTGGAAAATTTGCCTTTAGTCACAGAGTATCTTCAGAAAAGACATCTAGTGATACGATGTCCATGCGGTAGCCACCGATCTTCAAACAGGCTAGTTTAAAACCAGACTACAAAAATGACATGAGAATTGGCTCAGAGTCGCAAATGCCTTGTCTTCTCGAGTAAACGAATGATCTTCAGAAGAGTAGTTTAATCGGGTTGGATCTTGCTTGGTGGCAATTTGCGAAGTTCCTCTATTCGCTGTTCAATCCTCTTGAGTTCTCTCTGAGGATCATGCCACCAATTTCTGCTCCAGATCCGCTCTACTTTCCACCCCATTTGCTCCAAAAACCTCTGCCTCGCAATGTCTCGTTCTCTAATACTCTTTGCGCTGTGAAATGTTGTCCCATCACACTCTACGGCTAGAATGAATCTATCAGGATCATCCGGATTTCGAATTGCTAGGTCTATCCTGTAATCTGAATAACCTAGCTGAGGCTCTACTTGATACCCCCTTGCTATTAGGGCGTCCAATACCTGATCTTCAAAGATCGATTCTGTATGTATCACCGTGTCATTTGCTTGCATGCCACGATTTTTCCTTTTCAAGAAGCCAGGATTCAAGTCATCGAGGATGGCACTTGCCAGCTTGCTATTATTTTCGGCAATTGCCTTTGCATACATTAGATACCTCTTGAACAATTTCGGTCCTTTGTTTCGCAAAGTGTCAGTATGGAGGTCTCTTTCCGGGTCAATAGAACATACTATTCTAACTTCTAATCGCGCACGTGTTATTGCGACGTTTAGTATATTCTCTCCGCCTTCTGAGTTCAACGTGCCAAAGTGGTGCCGAAATGGTCTTCCTTCAGTATCCTTCGCATATGCTATTGAAAAGACAATGATATCGCGTTCATGCCCCTGAACGTTTTCAATGTTCTTTACAAATAGCTTTTCATTATTATCATCATCCATCGTCTGTTGTGTATGGGGACTGCGCATATCATTTTGTATTGAGACCTTCCTCCTTCTGGTTCTAATCGGTCCAGCTGCTGTTTCATTTACATTGCCAGTTTCCTCTTCATTGTGGGCATTCTCGCCAGAGTAGTTGTAGTAAAGCTGTTCAAATTCAGGGTCGTTTTGCATTCTACTATCAATTTCATCTTCAATTGTTTCCCGCTGCTTATCATTGAACGTGATAACTCCAACAGAATATTTCCTACCCCACTTTTGCCATATTGACTTTATTTCATCCACTACCTTCGAGGCCTCCTCGCGATTAGCTCTCTCGTCCCATACTCCATTGCATGAGACCCACTTGATTGGAGGATCGTCACTTTTTGTCCGCAGGCTTGGCGCAATGTGCAGCGTTCCGTTGTAGAAAGCATGATTTGAAAAGTCTATCAGTTCCTGATACTTAGACCTGTAATGCCAAGTCAGATAATATTCTCCATAGGTGCGATGCGCCAGCGCTAGCAGGCTCTCAGTTTTTAGAGTCTCGTCCTGTTCAAGTTCCGATTCATATTCCGACTCATCTTCTTTTAGTCTGAATAAATCAAAGGGAGGTAGCTGCTTGTCGTCCCCTACAATCACAATCCTACTACCCCGGTACAGCGCAGGAAGAATTCTCTCCACTGCACATTGACTTGCCTCATCTACAATAATAAGATCAAAAAGACCTCTCTCTAGAGGAAGGACTTCAGAAACTACTTCAGGCAAAGC
>FWPU01001314.1_pt1 | contig 75502 bp, 62 predicted proteins | sample 2228361 | NCBI WGS metagenome assembly FWPU01 (sample SAMEA103939777, study PRJEB20133) | metagenome | reverse complement strand
CATTAGCAGAGGATTTAGATGCTGCGTATGCAAAGAAGAAGAGGAGGCTGGAAGATGTTTAATCACTCATCTGTTACGAAGAGATCTAATTATGAGGAAAGACGGAGGTTCTGGGGGATGCACGAAAGATTTTTCATCGTTTACACCCAGTGTTCACACGAAAACAGGGCTTCCGCAAGCGCGGAAGCCCTGATGCCAACGCATTCCCGGTAGCGCGGTCTATCCGACCACTTCAGCATGCACGCGGCGGGTGAATACCAGCTCGCCGTTCTGAGCGTCCACCACGATGTGGTCGCCGTCGGCGAACTCGCCCGCCAGCAGCTTCATGGCGACCACGTCCATCAGCCGCTTCTGCAGGACGCGCTTCAGCGGTCGCGCGCCGTATACGGGGTCGAAGCCCTCCGTCGCCAGGAGTTCCTTCGCTGCGTCGGTCACCGTCAGCGTCATCTTGCGGTCAGCCAGCCGCTTCTGCAGTAGGCTAAGCTGGATGTCCACAATCTGCTTGATCTCGTTCGCCGACAGCGGGTTGAACACGATGATCTCGTCGATCCGGTTCAGGAACTCCGGTCGGAAGTGCGCCCGCACCGCCTCCAGCACCTGCTGGCGTGCCTCCTGCATGTCCAGGAAGGCGTTCTCGGCAAGGTAGTGCGACCCCAGGTTGGAGGTCATGATCAGCACCGTGTTCTTGAAGTCCACCGTGCGACCCTTGCCGTCGGTCAGGCGACCGTCGTCCAGCACCTGCAGGAGCACGTTGAACACGTCCGGGTGCGCTTTTTCGATTTCGTCCAGCAGGATGACGCTGTACGGGCGACGCCGCACCGCCTCAGTGAGCTGACCGCCCTCCTCGTAACCGACGTAGCCCGGCGGTGCGCCGATCAGCCGCGCCACTGCGTGCTTCTCCATGTACTCGGACATATCAAGGCGGATCATTGCCCGCTCGTCGTCGAACAGGAACTCCGCCAGCGCACGCGCCAGCTCGGTCTTACCCACACCCGTCGGACCCAGGAACATGAACGAGCCGATGGGGCGGTTCGGGTCCTGCAAGCCGGCACGCGCCCGCCGTACCGCGTTGGACACCGCTTCGATGGCGTGGTCCTGTCCGACCACCCGCTGGCGCAGTCGCTCCTCCATGTGCAGGAGCTTCTGCATCTCGCCTTCCATCAGACGCGAGACAGGGATGCCCGTCCACTTGCTGACCACCTCGGCGATGTCGTCGGCGTCCACCTCTTCCTTCAGCAGTTTCATGTGCTTCTGCAGTTCCTCCAGCCGTTTGGTCTCGGCGTCGAGCTGCTTCTGCAGGGAGAGGATGATTCCGTAGCGCAGTTCCGCCGCTTTGGCGAGATCGCCCTCGCGCTCCGCTGCCTGCTCCTGCAGGCGAGCCTGTTCGATCTGCTCCTTGATGCGCCGGATGCTGGTGATAATCTCCTTCTCCTGCTGCCAGTGCGCCTTCAGGCGGTTGCTCTCCTCGCGCAGGTTGGCGATCTCCGCCTCCAGTTTCGCCAGTCGCTCCTTGCTGGCGGGGTCGTCCTCCTTGCGCAGAGCTTCACGCTCGATCTCCAGCTGGCGGATGCGCCGTTCGATCTCGTCGATCTCGGTGGGCATGGAGTCGATCTCCATGCGCAGGCGCGACGCCGCTTCGTCGATCAGGTCGATCGCCTTATCGGGCAGGAAGCGGTCGGTGATGTAGCGGTGCGAGAGCGTCGCCGCTGCCACAATGGCGCTGTCGGTGATGCGCACGCCGTGGTGCACCTCGTAGCGCTCCTTCAGCCCGCGCAGGATGGCGATGGTGTCGTCCACATCCGGCTCGGTGACCAGGATGGGCTGGAAGCGCCGCTCCAGCGCAGGGTCTTTCTCGACGTGCTTCCGGTACTCATCCAGCGTGGTGGCGCCCACAGAGCGCAGTTCACCGCGCGCCAGCATCGGCTTCAGCATGTTCGCTGCATCGATGGCGCCCTCCGCCGCGCCCGCGCCAACCAGCGTGTGCAGTTCGTCGATGAAGACGATAATATTGCCCTCCGCTGACTGAATCTCGCGCAGCACGGCCTTGAGCCTGTCCTCGAACTCACCGCGGTACTTGGTTCCGGCTACCAGCGCGCCGAGGTCCAGCTGCCACACGCGCTTGTTCTTCAGCCCTTCGGGCACATCACCAGCCACGATGCGCTGAGCCAGCCCTTCCACAATCGCGGTCTTACCCACGCCGGGCTCACCGATGAGCACCGGGTTGTTCTTGGTGCGCCGCGACAGCACCTGGATCACACGGCGGATCTCTTCGTCGCGCCCGATAACCGGGTCCAGTTTGCCCTTGCGGGCGAGGTCGGTCAGGTCGCGTCCATAGCGCTCCAGCGCCTGATACTTCTCCTCCGGGTTCTGGTCGGTGACGCGATGCCCGCCGCGAATCTCCATCAGCGCCTGATACAGGCTATCGGGCGTCACGCCCATCTGCTTGAGCAGGCGTCCGGCGGGTCCCTGCGTATCCTCGACCAGCGCCATCAGCAGGTGCTCGGTGCTGACGTATTCGTCTTTCAGCCGCTCTGCCTCCTCGAAGGCTTTATCCATCACCTGCTTGAAGCGCGGGGTGATGTACGACGCCACCGACGCGCCGTGCACCTGCGGCAGTTTGTTCAGCTCTGCCTCCACATACCGGCGCAGTACCGGCACCTGCACCCCGAGCTTCTGCAACAGCCCGGGCACGATGCTCTCGGTCTGGTCGATGAGTGCCAGCAACAGATGCTCGGCGTCGATATTCTGATGATTCTTGCGCTCGGCGATAGACTGTGCGTTTTGCACCGCCTCCTGAGCGCGGATGGTCAATTTATCCAGTCGCATGGCTGTCCCTCCTGCGTGTGTTCTCCTGATTTTTTCGTCTACATTATACCACTTGATAGTGATATTATCAAGTGTTTTGCAATTGTTTTTGAGAAGTGATTTCAGCGTGTGATGGACGAACCTGCGATGAGTCGCTTCAGACCCCTCTCCCGACCTCTCCCCGACGCGGGAGAGGCGCAACGCCCCTTTCCTCGCAGGGAAGGGGGATAGGCAAATAATCGGCTCGGCAGGAGCCTCGCCCTCCAGGGGGTTGTCACGCTGAGCGCGAGCGAAGCGCCTTAGAGATTCTTCGCTTCGCTCAGAATGACAGCGATACATGGCAGAATGAGCCCGTTATTTGTCATGCTGAGGCTTCAGCCGAAGCACCTCAAACGTTCCTCGTCGCATCGCTCTCTCGCAATAATATGGGTCGGGGGAGATTTCAAACACCCTCTCTCGCCTACTTGCCAAACGCTCTCAAGTACGGCTATACTCTAAATTAGCCCTTAACACAAGGATTCAGAACACGGTGGACCTGCAAACGTTCAGAGAACTGGTTTATCAGGAGTTTGGCGACCGTCTGGAGCACGCCACGCCCGCCAACGTGCGTGAGTTTCTGGACAGGCTTCAGATGCAGGAGGTCGCCAAGCGCCTGCCGGGGGAGCGGTTCGAAATCAACGAGACCGGCACCACTTATGAGGAGATTATCAAGGACTTCTTCGCGCGCGTGCTGGAGATGCCGCGCGACGATGCGATTATCCTGCTCTGGACTCTGGCGATAGACCTCGCCTTCGCCGCGGTCGAGCATCAGTACGCCGAGTACTTCGCCTCGCTGTTCAAAGAGCTGGACCAGTACTGAAAACCCCGCAAACTCCAGAGGTCGCCCCTTGCACTGCGTGCATGGCGCAGGGTACACTTTGGGCGTGAAAGACATCAGATGCTTGCAACTTAATTGGTGGGGAGCCATTGCATGGAACCGCTGGTGACGTTACCGCTGTTTCCGCTGCACGCTGTCTTATTTCCGGGGATGCCTTTGCCCCTGCATGTCTTCGAAGAGCGCTATCGCCAGATGATGCAGATGGTGCTGGAGCAGGACAGACAGTTTGGTGTGGTGCTCATCCGCGAGGGCAAGGAGGTGGGGGGACCGGCAGTACCGTATCGCTGGGGTACTGTTGCCCAGATTACCGCCCTGCAGAACCTTCCCGATGGCACGATGAAACTCTGGACCATCGGCGAACAACGCTTCCGCATTGTGGACATTATACAGCACGAGCCGTTTATGGTGGCGAAAGTGATGTTGTTGCCTGACGTGTGCGACGGGTGTCAGCATCGGGCTCTGCCTCTGGTTCACCGTGCAACCGACAGACTGGAGCAGTACGTGCGTCTGTTATTCAGCCCCGAGAGTGGAAATCACTTTGTGGTCGAGCTTCCCAATAATCCCCGCCTGCTGGCGAACACGATTGGCGCGATCCTGCAGGTGCCTCTGGCGCAGAAGCAGAAACTGCTGGAGATAGACGACGTGGTTCAACGCCTGGAAACCGCGCTGATTTTGCTGGAGGGTGAGATCGAGCGACTGCTGGTGAAAGCCACGGAGCAACCCGTTGGGACAGCCATTCAGCGCCTCCGCCCAGAAGAGACGGTCATTTCGCGCAATTAGGTGCGCTATCCGGAGGTAGCTCCCATGTTTACGGTCACCCTCATTCCCGGCGATGGCATCGGTCCCGAGGTGGTGGACGCGGCGGTCAAAGTCGTGGAAGCGACAGGCGTGCCGGTGAAGTGGGAACGCTTCGAGGCAGGCACGGAGGTGATGAACAAGTACGGAACTCCGTTGCCCGATGAAGTGTTCAACTCGGTGTTGACCAACCGCGTGGCGCTGAAGGGACCCATCACCACCCCGATCGGCACGGGCTACAGCAGTCCCAACGTGATGCTGCGCAAGCGGCTGAATCTCTACGCCAACGTACGCCCCGCAAAAAACCTTCCAGGCGTCAAAACCCGCTTCGAGAACGTCGATATCGTGGTCATCCGCGAGAACAGTGAAGACCTCTATTCCGGGCTGGAGCATATCGTGGTGCCCGGTGTGGTGGAGAGCCTCAAGGTGATCACCGAGCGGGCGAGTCTGCGCATCGCCCGGTTCGCTTTCGAGTACGCGGTAAAGCACGGGCGCCAGAAAGTGACCGCCGTGCACAAGGCGAACATCATGAAACTGAGCGATGGGCTGTTTCTGGAGTGCTGTCGGCGGGTGGCACGCGACTATCCGCAGATAGAATACGAAGAGCTGATCGTGGATAACACGTGCATGCAGCTGGTTACTCGCCCGGAGCGGTTCGATGTGATGGTGATGGAGAATCTGTATGGCGACATCATCTCCGACCTGTGCGCGGGGCTGGTAGGGGGGCTCGGTTTAGCCCCCAGCGCGAACGTGGGCGAGGACGGCATTGTGATGTATGAAGCGGTGCACGGCTCCGCGCCCGACATCGCCGGACGCAACCTCGCCAACCCAATTGCCCTCATCCTGTGCGCGGCGATGATGCTGGAGGACCGAGGCGAGACGGAAGCGGCAGAGCGCGTACGGCGGGGCGTGTATCGCGTGCTGAGCGAGGGCAAGGTGCTGACCCGCGACCTCGGCGGCAACGCTACCACCACCGAAATCACCGACGCCATCATCGCCGCGATGGATTAGAGCAATGCTAATTGGGGCGCAGGATGATTTTTCCGCAGCGTCCCGAATCGATGAGCTCCATCGCCTTCGCTATCTCTCCGAAGGCAACCGTGTGGGTGATGACCGGCCGCACGTCCAGCCTGCCGGAGAGCAGGAGTTCCTGCATCTGCTCCCACGTCTGATACAGCCGGCGTCCCACAATGCCCTGCACTTCCAGCCCTTTGAATATCACGTCCTCGGCGAAGTCCACCTCGATCGGGTCGCTGGGAATGCCCATCAGCGTCACCCTGCCGCCGGGACGAGCGATGCGGAAGCCCGTTTTGACCGCAGCCGGAGCGCCGGACATTTCCAGCACCACGTCCACACCTTCGCCGCCGGTGTGCGCCATGATGACCTTCTCCACGTCGTCTTTCGCCGGGTCCAGCAGGACGTTCGCGCCCATCTGCTCTGCCAGCTGCAGGCGGAAGGGGTGTTTTTCCACCGCGAAAACGGTGCTGGAGCGGCAGGCGCGGGCGATACCGATGCTGAACAGCCCCAGCGGTCCACAGCCGAGCACGGCTACCGTGCGCCCCTCTAAGGGACCAGCCAGCGCAGCATGAACGGCGTTACCCAGCGGGTCCTGAATGGCAGCCACCTCGACAGGAATCTGTGGCGGGGTCGGTCGGGCGTTCGCCTCCGGAATGAGAACCGCCTCCGCCCATACGCCGTCGGTATCGATGCCCAGGATGCGCGTGTTTCGGCAGACGTGCGCTTGTCCATGTCGGCACTGGTAGCAGGTTCCGCAGACGATGTGTGACTCGCTGGCGACGAAGTCGCCCACTTTGCGTTCGGTGACACCATCGCCAACGGCAATAACCTCACCGGCAAACTCGTGCCCCAGGATGCGGGGAAGGTGGATGCGATGCGACGCCCAGTGGTCCCAGTGCCAGATATGAACATCTGTTCCGCAGATCGACCATGCATGGGGTTTGACCAGAACGTATCCGGAAGGGATAGTTGACGGGTCTTCGGTATCTATCACTTCGCCGCCGGGCTCCGGTCGGCTCTTCACAATCGCTCGCATCGTGTGCTGTTCTCCTTGTCCACAGGGTTCACCACACATCATTATATGCCCTTCGCGGGTTACCTGCAAGTTCGGGGCAGAACATGCATGCTTCTGCGTCGTCTATACCTTCGAGAACGTGACAACGGAGGAACAGCGATGCGCAAAGCGCTATGTTGCACAGTGAGTGTGTTGCTGATATTCGCGGTGTGGAGCGCGGCACAGGTGCGCCGGGCGAATGGTCCTGCTCCCGTGCGCAACATCATCCTGATCGGCTGGGATGGGGCACAACGCGAACACGTTCGGGAGTGCCTCCAGCGTGGCGAACTGCCGAACCTCGCCCGTCTCATCCGCGAGGGGAAGATCGTCGCCATCGACATCCTGCGCACCACCGATACCAAAGCAGGGTGGACGCAGATTCTCACCGGCTACGAGCCCGAGAAGACCGGCGTGTTCAGCAACGGGCGGTACCAGCCTATCCCCAAGGGCTACACCATCTTCGAGCGGCTGGAGGAGCACCTTGGAGCCGACAACATCGCCACGGTGGCGGTCATTGGCAAGAAGGGGAATGTGGATGCCGATCCGCCGACGAAGGTGCTGGCTGGGCCCATCGAGCAACGCGCCCGACAGGGCAGAACGCAGGCGGCACAGCGTCTGCGACAGGGCAAAATCGTGGTGGAAAACGGCGTGCGTTATCTGGTGGAGCCCGGCAAGCCGTTCTACCACGCCAGTCAGAGTATGGACGTGTTCATTAACGGGCTGATGCGCGACGATGTGGTGGGCGCGCGGACGCTGGAGATGCTGGAGCGCTACAAAGACCGCAGGTTCTTCTTCTTCGTGCACTTCGCGGAGGTCGACCATCAGGGACATCAGTACGGCGAGAACTCCAAACAGTACAACGATGCCCTGATTTCGGGCGACCGATGGCTGGGGCGGATCGTGCAGAAGCTGAAGGAGCTGAACCTGTACGACCGTACGTTGATTTACGTCACCGCCGACCACGGTTTCGATGAGGGGATGAAAACCCACAGCGATGCCCCGTACGTCTTTCTGGCAACGAACGACAAAGGCATCGTACGCCGGGGAACGCGCGCCGATATTGCCCCCACCATCCTGGAGCGTTTCGGTATCGACCTGCGACGTATCGCCCCGCTGCTGGACGGGCATCCGTTGACCAAACCGTATAACCCGCCCATCTGGTAACGGTTCATCGCCTGCCCATCCCGTAGGGGCAGGTCTTGTACCTGCCCCGCATTGTACTGCCCCACATCGTGCCCGACCGTTATTTGGGCAACCACGCGGGCAACCAGAATATTACGCGGGCAACCACAAGGGTTGCCCCTACGGGGTGATGTGGTGCGTCTGCAGGGCAATGTCTGCCAGCATGAAGGACAGGATCGATTCCGCCCCGCCGTTCAGGTTCAATCCGCCCGGGGTCAGGGCATCGTGACAAAATCCCGTGTGGGGTTCGTAAACCGCCAGCTGGTGGTCGTTCTTGCCGAGGTACCACCGGTACGCCAGTACCGCGTGGTCGCGATAGAAGGTATCGTGCGAGAGCGCGTACGCCGTCGCACACGCCTCCACCATCGCCCCAGCGTCCACCGGCTGTTGGTCCCACTGGGCTGGCTGTCCACCCTTTACCAGCCATCCGTGGTTGCCGATGGGGCGGTGATGCCCTTCCGGGAAGGTGTGCCCGATCAACCAGCGCAGGGTGGTATGCGCCACCTCTATGGCTTCCGCATGGTGCAGGCGATGTCCGGCAATCAGCAGTGCCTGCGGCAGGCGAGCGTTTTCGTAGGTCACTACCGGCTCGAACCAGTGCCATTCGCGGTCGCTGTAGTGCCGGTATCCGGCAAGCAGTTTGTCCACGGTCCGACGCAAAAGGTCGGTGTTCTGGGTCTGCAGTGCAGCAAAGGCGAGCCCACGCGGTGACTGCACCTCCATCATCGCGCGCTCCATGCGGTGGATCATCGCGCTGACGGCGCGGTCGGACGGATGCTCCTTCTGCCACACGTGCAGCGCCCAGAGCGTGCGTCCCAACGCATCATCGCTACCCACAGCGTCCAACCATCTACCCTGCGCGGAACGGAAGTTACGCACCCTGCCGCTGGGCAGGAATGCACTGCGGATGTAGCGCATACATCGGTCGCACAGCGCACCGTGCAGGGCGGTGGGCATCTGTTCTTTTGCCAGCGTCGCTACGATCAGCGCGCGCGCCTGGTCGTCGATCGAATAACCGTGCTCGGGTGCGGGAGTGCGCAGGTTCGCGTGCTGCCACACTCCCAGAGGTCCGAGCATTCTCTGCAGGTAATCGAAGCGCATCAGGCGGGCGTCTCCGTCAGCGGTTGAGTCTGTAACGTCTCCACGCCAGGCGCGAACACCGGCGACGCATAGCCCTGCGCGTAAGGCGTGACCGCCATGCCCGTGACATGGGTTGCCCTGCTCAACCACTGCACGAATTGCACTCCCACCGCCTGCCATGTCATGTGGCGCGTGAACTGGTATGCCTTCTGGCGCAGACGCTCGCGATAGGCGTTGTCGCTGAGCAGATGGTTCAGCGCCTGCGCGATCGCCTGCGGGTTGCGGAACGGAACCAGCACTCCTCGCCCGTCCGCCAGCATCTCCTTCGCATACAGGTATGGCGTGGATACCACCGCACATCCACATGCCAGCGCGTAGGTGAGCGTGCCGCTCGAGATCTGCCCTGGATTTGGATACGGCGTGATATAGATATCGGATGCCATCAGGTAACGCAACAGGGCATCCTGCGAGAGGTAGCTGTTTACGAAACGCACGTGCTCGGATAATCCCAGCTGGCTGACCAGGGCGACCAGCGACTCGCGATAGCTCTCGCCCTCGTAGGCACGCACGTTGGGATGCGTCTGCCCCAGCACCAGATAGAGCGTGTCGGGGTGGTGGGACACCACATCCCGCATGGCAGTGATCACATCCTCGATGCCTTTGCCTCTGCTGATCAGCCCAAAGGTCGAGATGACCTTCCTGCCGGTCAGCCCCAGCTTGCTTTTCGCCACGTCGGTGTTGAGGAATGGCACATCGGGCGCACCGTGGGGCACCACCCGCACATGGTGCGTGGGCACATGGTACACCTGTTTCAACAATCGCACCGCCGTGTGCGACATCACCATCACGCCCTGCGCGTAGGTGACCAGCTCCGTCAGGATGCGCTTCATGATGTCGCGCGGTTGTGGTTCCACCGTGTGGAGTGTGACGAACAGCGGCACGCGCAGTGCCCGCACCAGTCGCAGAATCTCCTCACCCATCTCGCCGGCGAACAAGCCAAACTCGTGTTGCAGGCTCACGGCAGTGGGCTGAAGCCGGTTCAGAAACTGCGCCGCCTGCTCATAGTCCTGCACACGGTCTTTTCGGATACGCCAGATGACACGCTGGTCCGCATAATCGACCTCGCCTTTATCCACAGCCACAACCAGAGGTGTCCAGCCAACCAGCTCGACGGCGTTTGCCAGATCGCGGGTAAAGGTTGCGATGCCACACTGCACAGGCGGATAGGTGCTGATGAACACGACGTTACGTCCCTGCATCAAACGGCTCATTACCTCACCTCCTTTCCGAGTAATGAGTCGCTCTCAGCGGGAGAGCGCACGTCGTCGGTCGAACTGCGGAAACAACAGGGACGAAAGGGCAAAAGACGCGATAGCCTGAGCGTTTAGCATTATACCATATATTTGCTGGCTTTGCAAGATTCTGCCAGAGGGGGAAAGGAAATACCCCTCTTCCGCGTGCGGAAGAGGGGCGTGTGGGGCGTGTGGTTACCGCCCCTGGGAAGGGGGAGCGACCGGGGCGGACAGTGTGCCACCCGGCATCGGGCGTCCCTGCTGGCTGGGGGGCAGTTCGATGGGACCCGAAGGCGGAGCCGGGGGCAACTTCGGCTCGTTCCGGGTGCCCCACCAGTACGCCAGCGCCACTACCACCACGATGACCACGATGGCGACTACTGCTACTGCGGGCGAGACCTCTTTCTTCATCGAATCTGCTCTCCTTTTGACGGCTACGGCTCGGTCGGATGGATGCGCACTTTGTAGTAGCCCCAGAACACCGCGCTTTCGCGGGTGAGGGTAACGCGCACCCATTTGGCGTGCCCGTCGGCGAACATGAAGTTCGCGCCGCTGTTGTGGCGTGGTGGTCCGTAGAACCACGACTGCTGGTCACTGCTCAGCCAGTAGGTGCGCCGGATGCCGTCGCCGGCGTCCAGATAGTAGCCGATGTAAGTATTCCACGGCATGTAACCATCTGCCAGCACGCCGATTTCCGCCGGCTCGTTGATCGCCGCCAGGGGCCACCCTCCGAAGCGCAGGGAACCGCCCATCATCAGCTCGTTATAGCCGTAGCCGAGATGGTAGTCTTCAAGACTGGCGACATTGGGCGAGGGCGCGAAACAGCAGTAAGCCAGCCACGGGTAACCCTGGAAGTCCGGTTCCTTGAACACCCCGGCGTTCTTCACGTAGGGGTAGAGCTGGTCGGGGAAGTACAGCTGGTTCACCGTCTGTCCCGTGTTGGTGTCGGTGTAGCACCCTGGAAACGCCTGCCACCACAGCGTCTCGTCGTAGTCCTGGGCGTACATCATGGTAGCGGTGCCCAGCTGTTTGAGGTTCGACAGACAGACGGTTTGCCGTGCTTTGGCGCGCGCCTGTGCGAACACGGGGAACAGGATGGCTGCCAGGATCGCGATAATCGCGATCACCACAAGCAGCTCGATCAGCGTAAACGCCACACTTCGGTTGTTGCGATGCATGGGTAGAGCCTCCTTTGAGAGTTATCGGGTTTCACCGCCAGGTGGTGCTGTGGTACCGCGAACGATCAGGTGTGTCGGCAACAGCACCTGCTGACGGGGTGGTGCCGTATTCTTGAGCCACTGCAACAGCATCTCGGTCGCCACCTGTCCCATCTCGTCCAGGGGCTGTCGCACGGTGGTCAGCGGCGGACTGAGCAGAGCGGCGGACACCGGGTCGTCGAAGCCCACCACCGACAGGTCTTGAGGTATCTGCAGTTGCAGGTCGCGTGCGGTGCGCATCACCTCAAGCGCGAGGTAGTAGCCTCCACAGAAGAGGGCGGTAGGGCGACCGGGTGAACTGAGAATCTCACGCAGTCTCTCGCGCGAGGACGGAGCCAATTGCACCGCTTCCTCTTCCATCAGCACGGGAACATGCTCGCCGTCCAGATGGTGCTCACGGAGCACGTCGTGGAAGGTGCGCAGACGGTCCTGTGTGTTGCAGGTTCGGGGCAGGGCAAAGACGCCCCCGATGCGACGGTGCCCCAGCGCGATGAGGTGCTCCATCGCTGAGCGGGTGCCTGCCACGTTGTCGCTGTCCACCCAGGGCGCTTCCAGCGCCTGCCACGATGCGCCCAGCACCACCATCTTCACGCCCGACCGGAAGAGACGGTTCGCCTTCTCCACGTTCTCTTCCAGCACATCCAGCACCAGCAAGCCGTCGAACGGGGGTTCTGCCAGCGCCTCGTCGATGGTGTGGGCAGGTACTTCCACAATGGACAGGCTGACGGATGCGTTGGCGATGGCACGTTGCATCCCCCGGAACAGCGAGCCGAGGTAGAAATCCTCCAGCGCTCGTTCCGCGGGGATATGCGCCACGACGCCGATTTGCAGGGTCTCCGGGGGCGGCGGGCAGAAGTCTTCGGGCACGAAGGTGCCCTTGCCATGCTCGCGGCGAATCCAGCCCTGCTTCGTCAGCATCATCAGCGCTTTGTTCATCGTCATCTGACTGATGCGCAGTTCGGCAGCCAGCTCACGCTCGGAGGGAATGCGCTCTCCCGGGCGGTACTTGCCCGAACGAATCCTCTGCTGGATGATCAGCATCGCCTGCACGTAGCGCGGCAGCGGATTGTTTTTGTCCACAACCTGAATGCTCATGGTAGTCATCGCCAGTGTTATAGTTTTCTGTAACACTATGAGTCTATAGCTTCTTGCCAGAAATGTCAAGTTTTTTCGGGGGCTGTTTGGAAATCCGTAGCACGGGCATCTTGCCCATTTCGACTGGCAGTGTCCTCACTACGGGTATTGGCACACATGGGCGGGGACGCCCGTGCTACGAGCAATTTCAAACAGCCTTACCTTTTTGAGGGTGCCAGGGGAGTTTCTCGGCTTATCGCGCCCTTGTGTCATTGCGAGGAGCATGGCAACGAAGCAATCCCCTCCGACTACCGCGATTCGCCAGGGGATTGCTTCGCCTTCTGGCGAAGGCTCGCAATGACACAGTGGTTTTATGTCATTCTGTTCTTCCATTCATGTCATTCTGAGCGAAGAATCTCTGAGATGCTTCGGCTGGCGCCTCAGCATGACGGTATCGCTGTCACCCTGAGCGAAGCGAAGGGTCTCAGCCACACGAACGAACGAGATGCTTCGGCTGACGCCTCAGCATGACAATATGGTTGTCACCCTGAGCGAAGCGAAGGGTCTCGGTCGTGTCAGAAAAACGAGATGCTTCGCGTTCGCTCAGCATGACAGGGCTGAGCCGCGGGACGGCATGGTGGCGAGGAACACGTCTTGACAACAGGTGCAGCCTGTGCTACGCTTGTACCAGATTAATCGCATAAACGAGGCGATGGAGGAGGGAACAACGATGTTGCGTCGGGGCTTTACGCTCATCGAGTTGCTCGTCGTGATCGCGATTATCGCGATACTGGCGGCGATCATGTTCCCGGTGTTCGCCCGGGCGCGCGAGCGCGCGCGACTGGCAACATGTATCTCGAACTGCAAGCAGATTGGTCTGGGGGCGATGATGTATGTGCAGGACTATGATGAGGTGTTCCCCGTGTCGATGCCCATCTTCACCTCGCCGTCGCAGGTGAACCACGTGGGAGGCGGCTGGGTGTCCGTGCCCGGTGGCATGAGCGGTTGCCATACCCGTCTGGGACAGCATCCCGTCCTGCCCGACGTCATCGGCCCCTACACGAAGAACGAGGGCATCTTCACCTGTCCCACGCTGAACGTACCGGTACGGCGCAACGCGCAGGGTGATGCCTGCGAGGACTACACCGGCTCCTATGCCTACCGGTGCTATGATGGTTTGGGCTTGCCGGGCAACGTGTCGCCTATCCTGCGAGGGATCGATGTGTTCGCCGCGCTCATCTTCGGGCTATACGCGCCCACCTTCGTATGCCCACAGGGACCCCAGACCTCGTCCGTGGGCTGGACCGCCTGTGGTGCAGCGCTTGCCAGTGTCGCCAAGCCCGCCGAGGACTGGCTGATTATCTGCTACTCGTGGGGAGCGCACTATGGGGCGTCCAACCCGGATGTGACATCGGGACGAGCCACCGGTGGCACGCCCGTAGTGTATATGGACGGTCACGCCAAGTTCCAGCCCATCAAAATCGGCGGTTTCGTGGATTTCATCTGCAACCCGCTGAAGGATTAGCAGGAAGGGCGCGTTCGGGGTATTGACCTAACCCCCTGCCCCCCTTCCTGCGAGGGAACGGGGAAACTCCTCTCCCCGCATCGGGGAGAGGTCGGGAGAGGGGTTCCTGCTTCGCATCGTTGCCGCGACTGCCCTCTCGCTCACTCGCAGGGAAAGTGTCACCGCTTCACCGTGCCCACGTTGCCACCGAGTTGCACCGAGCCGGTGGAGCGGTTGGTGATGCGCACCTCGCCGGTAACCACGTTGTCGGTGACGACGGCTCGACGCACTCCCTCGCCGAGCTCCACCTGCGGGCGGTCGTCGCGAAACTCACATCCGCGCACCAGCACCGTGCCTCCCTTCGCCTGAATCGCGTGGCGACCTTCGCGGTCCTTATCCCACTGCATAAAGGTGCAGTCCGAGAAGCCCACCGTGCCTGTGCCCTCGATGACCGCAATCTGCTTGTTGGGTCCCCAGTAGGCGCAGTTGACGAAGCGCACCGTGCCGGAGTGTTGCGGCGACACGCGCACCATGGTCGGCTCCTCGCCCCGGAACGACACGAACTCACCGTTGGTGATGAGGATGCCCATCGGAGCGGTCTGATCTATCTGCACCGCGATGAGGCAGTCGTCCGCACCGATGCCAAGGAAGTTACCGTTACACACGCCCGCCTGAGTCTGAATGAACCGATAGCCGATGCGATACCCGTAGCAGAAGGTGTTCAGCACATATTGCCAGTCGCTTCGCCCGAAGATGAACGCCTCGCCGTTCTGCATCTGCCATTCGAACAGCCTGGGCTTCATGCTGAACCACGGATTGAAATGCACGTTCTCGATGCGGCCGATGTCGTAAATCTGGTCCACCAGCACGCCCCGGCGCAGGGGTTGCCCATGCACGTTGCGGATGAGGTGTCGCTCGTTGCGCGTGGCGTCGATGCCGTTGTAGGGGTTCAGCAGTTCCACATCCAGCACCGCCGGGTTCTTGCCTCGCATGGCAATCGCCCAGGGGTAGGGGATGGGCACGTCGTCGGTCTTCTGCTCAGGATAGTAGATGACCACGCCCTTCAGCGTGCTGTTGGTGTTCAGGGTGATGAACGCCGGACCCTCCTCTTTACCCGCTCCAGCGGTGACGAGAAAGGTGGTGCCATCGTCGGTGGGTTTGGGCAGTCCGGCGTCGCGGATACCGTTGTGCGCGGGCACCGATTCCCACACGCCTTTCAGCGTCACGCCGTTGGGCACGTTCAGGTTGCCTTTGAACAGATAGTTACCGCGTGGGGCGTATACGGTTCCTCCGCCCGCTTTGCCCGCTTCGTCCAGTGCCCGCTGGAAGGCGGCGGTGTCGTCGGTCTTCCCGTCGCCCTTCGCTCCGAAGTCCTTGACATTCCACATACTGCTCTGCGCCATCGTTGCCGTTCCTCCGATAATCAACGCTCCACAGATAACTGCCGTCAGCCAGCGCATGATACACCTCCACGTTCGATGATGTCGGCTGAGGAGCCGATTCGTCATCATGCGGGAAAGTCCTGTGTGTGCAGACGCTTGCCCTCGCCCGCCGGTTTGCTCTAAGATAGAGGTGCAAGAGGACACGACCATGCTCACTCCTACACTGATAGCCATCGATGCCGGGGGAACGAAGACCGACCTGCTGTGGGCTCAGCCGGACGGGCAGGTGTTGTCGCGCGCGGAGGGGCAGGGCATCAACATCGCCAGCAAGCCGCCGGGCGTGTGGGATGAGACGCTGGAGGACCTGCTGGAGCGTGCGGGCGTGAACCGGGAGACGGTCAGGGTGGCCTGCGCGGGCGCGGCAGGCTATACGCTTCCCGACCGTCGGGCGATGTTCGAGCGTCTCCTGCAGGAGAAACTGCCGCAGGCGCGTGTGCTGGTTCTGCCCGATTACGCCATCGCGCTGGAGGGGGCGACTGGCGGTGCGCCCGGAGTGCTGGTGATTGCGGGCACGGGTTCTATCGCGTGCGGGCGCGACCGTGAGGGCAGGCTGATGCGCGCGGGCGGCTGGGGCTACCTGCTCGGCGATGAGGGAAGCGGATTCTGGATCGGCAGGGAGGCGGTGCGCGCCGCGCTCGCGGCGGCGGAAGGCTGGGGCGAACAGACGCTTCTTCAGGAGATGCTGGCGAACACGTTCGGCAGTGCGGACTGTGGAGAGTGGCTGAACGCGCTGTATCGCACACACAACCCGCAGTCTTTGCTGGCACAGTGTGCCCCTCTGGTGAGCGGCGCGGCGGAGCAGGGTGACCCGCTGGCAGAGCGCATCCTGACCCGCGCGGCGGACCACCTAGCGCATCTGGTGGTGCAGATTGTCACGCACCTGCACCTGCCGGACGACTTCCCCGTTTGCACGGTGGGCGGAGTGTGGAAATCGCAGGGGGTGCTGATGGCGCGGTTCCGTCGGCAGGTGGCGGAGAGCCTTCCGCAGTGGAGGGGCGAGGTGAAGCCGCCTCTCCGCACTCCGGTGGAGGGCGCGTTACTGGTGGCGATGCGGCTGACGTGGGCTTAGCGTGTTCAAAAAAACACGTAGCACGGGCATCTTGCCCACTTTACCGACGCATATAACCGCGTCTTTAGACGCGGTACCGTACATGGGCGAGGACGCCCAGGCTACGAGTGGGAACGTTATACCACATGGGCGGGGACGCCCAGGCTACGAGTGGGAGGTTTCAGGAGCGAAGCGTTCAAGGAGAAGGCGTCTTGCGCCCTCCTTGTCGTGGGGAGCCAGCCTGCCCTCGATGACCTCGTTCAGCAGGAAGCTCTTGCAGATACCCACCTGCTTGCCCGCAGGGATGTTCAGGATGCGCATAATCTCCTCGCCGGTTAGCGGGCTGTCAAGGGATTGCACGTCCTCGCGCTGGGTGAGCAGGCGGATGCGTTCCTCCAGCGCGTCGATATCGGCTTTCGGGAAGGCGGGGTTGCTTGCCGAGATGTCCGCTCGCACCAGAGTGAGCAGTTCGTTCAGCAACCCGTCCGCGTCGCGGATGAGGCGTCGTACGGCGGCGTCGCTCCACGAGTAGTCATATTCGCCGGGGCGCATGTGCAGGCGCACCAATTTGACCACGCTCTCCACGATGTCATTGCTGTAGCGCAGGCGACGCAACAGTGAACCCGCTATCTGTGCGCCCACGTTCTGGTGACCGTAGAAGTGCACGCCCTTGTCGTCCTCTGTGCGGGTGGCAGGTTTGCCCACGTCGTGCAGGAGGGTGGCAAGGCGCAGGACGAGCGACGCATCCACAGGCAGGTGGTCGATGGCGACCAGCGTGTGCTCCCACACATCGTAGAGGTGATACTGATTCTGAGAGACACCCTTCATCGCCGCGAGCTCCGGCGCGAACTGCTCCAGCAGATCGGTGTCCATCAGCAGGCGCAGACCCTTGACCGCATGGGGTGCCTGTAATAGTTTGGTGAACTCGTCGCGGATGCGCTCCTTGCTGATAATCTGCAGGCGGTGCGCCCTCTGGCGGATGGCATCCAGAGTGTTCGGCTCGATATCGAAATCCAGCTGCGCCGCGAACCGCACTGCCCGCATAGCGCGTAGCGGGTCGTCTTCAAAGGTCACCAGCGGGTCGAGCGGCGTGCGCAACAGTCCTGCCTGCAGGTCGCTCAGCCCCATGCCGGTGAGGTCGAGCAGTTCGCCGGTGTGCAGGTTCCGCATCAGCGTGTTCACGGTGAAGTCGCGTCGGAAGGCGTCCTCGCGCAGGGTGGCGGGATCCACCTGCACCGGCTTCCGGCTGTCGGCGACGTAGCTTTCGCGCCGCGCGGTGACCAGCTCGAACGGCACACCGCGGATGTGCACCATCGCCGTGCCAAAGCGCGGGAAGGTGACGGGCAGGTGTTCCGCCACGCCCTGATGGTGTAGCCAGTGGGCGAGCTCGAGCGCATTCGCCTCCGTCACGATGTCCACATCTGGCGGAAGCGGGCGTCCGAGCAGTTCATCGCGCACCACGCCGCCCACCAGGTAGAGAAGACCTTCCCACTGGGTGTTGTGGGTTGCCTGCCGCAGGGTATCTATTGCCTCCAATAGCTGGCTCACACTTTCAGTGTACCACAGCCACGAGCTTTTCGCCTCGCCTCACGCCGACGGGCAAGCCCTGCAGAAGCGCGTCTCCGTTCATCTTTCGCTCCGACCTGCCCAGCCTCACCCGATACGTCCTGCCTCTGTTGACGGTGAACCACTCGGGAAACTCGTTCAGGCGAGGGTAGTTGATGGGCAGGTTCAGGTGCTCGCGATGGCGCGGGCGGTCGAACAAGAGCGTGCCCTGCCAGTCCGACTGCGCAGACATCGCAATGACCACTCGCTCACCATCGCGAGTGGCTCCGATGCAGACATCAGTGCGCCAGGGGCGAGGCACGATGCCCTGTGTGAAATAGAGCCCTGCCATCAGCGCGGTGCGGGCGTAATTGCCGTCGCCGTACCAGCCTTCCACGATGCCGTCCGCGCGCTGTTTGCCGGTGAAGAGGGGCAGAACCGCCTCCAGCCATCGGAAGCCGGCATCCACGGGCAGACGGTTCAGCAGGAGCAGGGCGCCCTCGATGGCGTCGGCGAAGGAGTCCGCCCCCTCCCACAGCAGGTACTTTGGCTGGTGGATGCGCTCCAGCGCGGTTTTGACTGCGGTGATGCAGGCTTCGTCGCCGGTCGCCATGCCGAAGGTGTACACGCCGCTCAGCGCATAGCCCCATGTGTCGGGCACAGATGGGTTGCGCACCTCGGCGGTGGAGCCGGTCAACAATCCGTACCACAGTCCGTCGGCGTTACGTGCTTTCTGCAGGAGGCGAGTGAACATCTGGCGCAGAGAGCGTTCGTATCGCCTGGCTCGCGCGGGGTGTGCCTCCTTCACCATCACGTACAGCTCCGACAGCCCACCCACAATCTCGTTGCCGTGGTCGTTCAGGCTGAGCACGTCGCTGATGGGCTGGTGCTTGACGAAATCCCAGCGATACGCGGGCAATCCGCCGTTGCTTGGAATGACTTCTAGACAATAGGCGTCGCCGATGCGCTCTGCCCAGCGCAGGTAGCGTTCATCGCGGGTGGCGAAATAGAGCCGGCTGAGCACCTGCAACATCTCGCCGTTCACTTCGGTGTCATCGGCGGGCAGGTTGCCGAAATCGGTGCGCACGGGGGCGTGCTCGAAGATGGCGTCTACGAGTTCCACCATGCGCTCCGTCCACCAGCCTTTGCCCATCACTTCGGTCATGGGCAGTAAGCCGTCCTTGCAGTACTCCGCCGCGCCGAAGAGCAAGCGACGGATGTCGATGTCGGGGTACACGAAGGCGCGTTTGGTCAGGTCGTACCAGTCGGGCAGGGCGCCAAGGCGGTTGGTGAGCGTCCGTTCGGTCTGGAAGACGCGCCGGATGTCGGTTGTTCGTTCTGGCGCGAGGAAGTGCGCCGTCAGGTAGAGGAAGGGTATCAGGTCTGCCGGGTTGTCGTTGGGCGCCCACACCGGCTGGTCGGTGCGTCGGGGGAGCAAGCCGGTTTCGGCGTCGCGAATCGCCCACCATCCGTCCAGCACGCCCATCGCGCGGCAGAAGGCACGCCGGGCAATCTCTCCGCGTCGTAACGCTTCGCGCGCAGGGTCGCGCTGTTTGCGCCACGGGGCAGGTGCGCCCAGTACCTGCGGCAACATTGCCCACCAGCGATGCCCCTGAAAGATGTGTCCGCCGGGATGGGTGTCGAAGTAAAAATGAGATTCGGCGCGGAACACGCGGTAGGCGTCGGCGATCTCCTGCGCGGGCTGGCGGGCAATCCCGATCGGGAAGCCGCCGGGGGCGCGTTCCTGCTCGCCCAGTTCGCAAATCAGCACGCGCGGCGCGACACAGGCGAAGACGTCCGCGAAGTCGAAATGCTCCTCCAGCCCGGCGAAGTTCCAGCACGGGCAGTGCCCGTTCTTCATGTTCTCGACGGTGGTCAGCCATCCGCTATTGCAGGCTATCCGCACCCGCTCGTCCAGCCCCGCAACGTACATCGTCGTTTCCCCGCCCAGCGATAGCCCGACCACTCCGATTTGCCGGGCGTCCACCTGCGGGAGCGTGCACAGGTAATCGATACAGCGGAGGCAGTCCCACACGCGCTCGCCCATCAGCGACCAGCCGGGATGTTGCAGGTCGTGCGAGCCGATGTCGGGCGCGATGACCACGTAACCCATCTCCGCCAGCGCGCGCCCGTACCAGTACAGCCCGGTACCCTGCACCACCTGTTCGCCGGCACCACCGTGCCCATGCAGGGCGAGGATGGCAGGCACTTTCCCGCTGGGCTTCTGGGGTAACGCGAGCCAGGCGTGCACGCGACGGTCGGGCAGGGTCTGCAGAGTGAGCTCTTGCAGGGTGTAGCCCCCCGCGGGCACGTCGATGCGCTGTCGGATTTGCGGGGCGAGCGGGACACGAGGGGGTACACCACCCCCCATCATCAGTTCGAACAGCTTCTGCCGACACTGCACCTGCCACCGACGCGCCTCGGCGGGCGTGCGAGCCGTGAAACGCATCTGCCGAACAACCCGCGACGGCTCTGGAGACTGTGCGGACATTGCGGACCCCTCGAACGTTTTGGGGAGCTGATTCGGTGAGTCGGCGACCGCGTCCTTCTGCCTCGTGGACATCTGCTTTGATGGTGTCGGCTGGGAGCCGTCGTACGGTAGTCTTCGGCTCGGCGGGGCCTCGCCGTCCAGTGTCCCTATCGTCATGCTGAGGCATTAGCCGAAGCATCTCGTGTTTGACCCACCGAAGACCCTTCGCTTCGCTCAGGGTGACAGCGATACCGTCATGCTGATACCGTCATGCTGAGCGATAGCGAAGCATCTCGTCTTTCACCGACCGCAGACCCTTCGCTTCGCTCAGGGTGACGGGGATACCGCCATGCTGATACCGTCATGCTGAGCGATAGCGAAGCATCTCGTCTTTCACCGACCGCAGACCCTTCGCTTCGCTCAGGGTGACAGCGATACCGTCATGCTGAGGTGTCAGCCGAAGCATCTCAGGTTCTTCGCTCTGCCTGTGGTGACGATGACAGCATGGGTGGCAGGGTCTACCCTTCAGCAACACGCGGTGAGGAAGAAAGATTCCAACTGCCCTCTCCCGAACCCTGAGGGTGTTTGAAAACTTTGCTGAAGGTGGCTGGAGGAGCTTTACTTGCCTCCTCACTTGGAGCGCAAACCGCCAGCGAACCATTTGAACCCCTCTCCCGACCTCTCCCCGACGCGGGGAGAGGCGCAGCGCCCCTTCCCTCGCAGGGAAGGGGACGGGGGTTAGGTTCAGATACGGCTTGCCAAAGGTTCCTCGCTCTCCACAAGAACGGTCGGCAGGGGGGGTAATTTTCAAACATCCTCTCCAAAACCCTTGACAAACCCTCACATGCCGTGATATTATTGAAACGTATCAGTGAAAGGTATCAGTGATAGGTTTCAATTACGGGGAAGAGCAATGAGGCAACGCAAACCCAGCATGGTGGATGTGGCAAGGAGAGCCGGTGTGTCGCAGACCACGGTCTCCTATGTGCTCAGCGGGCGTAAGGATGTGGTCATTCCCAAAGCCACACGCGAGCGTATCTGGCAAGCGGCGCGCGAGCTGGGCTATCGCCCCAACAGCCTGGCGCGTGGGCTGGTACGCGGAAAGACACAGACCATCGGCGTGCTGATGCCGCGCATGGACAGCAGTTTCCACGCGCTGATCCTGGACGGCATTCAGGAGGTGTGTACCGCGCAGGACTATCGCCTTCTGCTCGCCGACTCGCGTCACAACGCTGAGCTCGAGGCGAAACAGATAGACCTTCTGCTGGAACATCGTGTGGACGGCATCATCTCGATCGCGGTCGCTGGCCCTGCTTCTGGTACGTGGGTGCGGTTGCTGCGGGAGGAAGGTGTGCCGCTGGTCATTGTGGATGAGCATACCTTTGAAGGCGAAGCGGATTGTGTGGTCTCGGATGATGTGACCGGCGCGCGGATGGCAGTGGAGCACCTTCTCCGGCTGGGACATCGTCGCATCGTGCACCTGAGCGCGGGCGCAGATATGAGCGCATCGCGGGACCGTCTGCAGGGGTATTTGACCGCTCTGCGTAACGGTGGTATCGAACCGCGCCCGGAGTGGGTAAGCGGCGATTCCTTCTTCATGCCGACCGACCGCATCCATCAGGTGGTGGCGGAACTTCTCGACCTGCCTGAGCCGCCCACTGCACTCTTTGCCGCCAATGACGACCTCGCCGCAGAAGCCATCCACGTTGCCCGGCGGCGCGGTTTCCGGGTACCCGACGACCTCGCGGTTGTCGGCTATGGCAATACCGAGGTCGGGCGTCACCTGCAACTGACCACGGTGCATCAGGACCCCCGTCTGATGGGGAAGATGACTGCCGAGCGCCTGTTCCGTCGCTTGCAGGAGCCTGATCTCCCACTGGAGTGCATCATGCTCCCGACGCAACTCGTCGTTCGGGAGTCGTGCGGAAGTAGAGGTAGAGATCGTTCACAAGACTGACAAAGGAGGCACAGCACCATGCAAGTCTCTCGACGTGCGTTTACGCTGATCGAACTGCTCGTCGTGATCGCCATCATCGCGATCCTGGCGGCCATCCTGTTCCCGGTGTTCGCGCAGGCTCGCGAAAAGGCGCGACAGGCGTCGTGCATCAGCAACATGAAGCAGATCGGGCTGGGTGTGCTGATGTATGCCCAGGACTACGACGAGACGCTACCGCTCAACCGCATCTTCTCGTTTGACCCCGAGCTGTCGTACGTGACGTGGCGCTGTGTCGTTCAGCCCTACGTCAAGAATGAGGGCGTCTGGGTCTGTCCATCTGCACCTCGCCACCTCAACGAGTTCTTCTGGGTGGAATGGGTCGGCACGCCATTCATCGGCGGTAAGGGATGCGTGTGCGATGTGACCATGACGCTGGACGATTTCAACGCCAACCCGCGACGGTGGAAGGGTTACGCCAACTACGCCTCGAACGGGCACATCTCGTGGTACATCCGCACCCTTGCCTACTTTCAGAAGCCCGCCAGCACAGTTATGGTGCTGGAGACGCACGACATGTGGCCAGACCTGGAGGCGTGGACCATCCCGTGGCAGTACTACAACGGCACATGCGGTAGCCTGCCCTTCTGGCATAACAAGAGCGGCAACTGGACGATGGCGGATGGGCACGTGAAATGGATGCGCCTGGCTGCCACACTGGCGCCCGAGTTTCTGTGGGACAACGAGCCCATCAGCTATCCCGATCAGCCTGCATGGACGCTGGAGGGATTGCTGAACGCGATTCCGCCCTGCTATCGCTAGCTCTGTTGGGGGCAGGCACGGTTCCTGCCCCCACCTTAAACTGAACCACAGCGAGGTGTAGATGAAGATGCGACGCGAGATACCCGCGCCTCTGGCGCTGTTGATTGTGGCTATCGTCCTGGTGGTTGTGGGCGTAGCCTACTGGTGGGCGACCAAGCCGGATAAAGGCATGAACAGGGAGGCGATGCGCCAGGAACTGCTGGAGCGTGCCCGCAAAGGGCAGCTGCCCGGTGTCACCCCTGAGGTGATGCAGAGGCTGGAAGCGCAGGCAGGGAAGCGATAGCTGTTGAATATCCTCTTCGGTAAGCACCGAAGAGGAAGGAGGTTGAAAACCCGAACAGGTGAGTACTCCGGTTGAAAATCGTGTAGACGTGCTCCTGTCCACCGACGTGGGAGCGGAGATGGATGACCAGTGGGCGATTGCGCATCTGGTGCTTCAGCCGCGTATCAACCTGCTGGGCATTGTGACCACGCACACGCCCTACCAGACCGCCCAGCGTTCGGCGGAGGTGGCGTACGAGGTGTTGAACCATCTACCGCTCCGCGAGAAGCCGCCGGTGATTCCCGGCTCCAGCACGCCGCTGGAAAGCAAAGACAAGCCGCAGGACAACGAGGGCATCGAGTTCATCATCGAGACCGCGCGGCGATACAGTCCCCACCGACCGCTCATCCTGCTGACCATCGGCGCGGCAACCGACGCTGCCTCTGTGCTGATGCACGACCTATCGCTGGCGGAGAGAGTACGTATGGTGGCGATGGCGTTTCACAGCGTGGAGAAAGGCGGGCGCGAGTTCAACGTGCAGAACGACCCGAAGGCGTGGCAGATTATTCTGGAAACCAGCGTGCCGTTGACCATCGGACCCGCCGTTACCTGTATTCGCGACCTGCTGATGACGCGCGAGCGGGCACACGCGCTGATGGACCCCCGCGGCGAAGCGGGCGCGTATCTGGCAGGTTTGCTGGACTGGTGGCTGGAGGCTCAGCCGAAGGTAGTGCGGGATGTCACCGGCAGAAGCGATGCCTGGCCCATCTGGGATGAGATTGCGACTGCGCATCTGCTGGGGCTGACGCGGACGGAGACCCTGCCGCGCCCCTATCTGCTGGATAACCTCGATTTCGACTTCACCCCACGAGAGGGGCACCCGGCGATTCAGTGGGTAAACGCCGTGAACGCGGACGCGCTGTGGGAAGACTTCGTGAACTGTCTGGACAATGCAAACGGGGGAGATTGGAGTCGGCAAGCGGGTTGACCTTTCTGTTTCGGGGGAGCAACGTGCCGACGAGGCCGCACTGCGGAGGCTCCCCCGCTGGCTTCCTGTTGCGCTGATTGCGGTCGTTCTCGCGCCGCTGGTATGCATCTGGGTATTCCGCAGTGAGATACTGTACCGTTCCGCCGACCTTGCCTCCAGTTCCCTGCCCGTCGCCGCGGTGGTGGTATTGCTGGCGCTGTTGGTGGTGCGCTGTGTTATTCCTGCGCTCGGCAGGCGCGAGGTGCTGTGGATATACGCGGTGGTGGCGGGGACGGTGGGCATCTCCACGATGGGCATGGTGCAGTTTCTCATCACCACGCTGGTAGCGCCGTTCTGGTTTGCGACGGCGGGCAATCGATGGGAGCGTTTCTGGGAACATATTCCGACCTGGATAGCGCCCAGCCATCCGGAGGTGGTGAAGGGCTTTTTTGTGGGGCAGTCGTCCCTGTATCAGCCGCAGGTGTGGAAGGCATGGCTCGTGCCGGTGCTGGTATGGACGGGTTTCATCGCCGTACTGTTGCTGGCGCAGTTCTGCCTGGCGAAGGTCTTTTACACCCACTGGGCGCGGCGCGAGCGGCTCACGTTCCCGATGCTTCAACTGCCGCTGGTGCTCACTCAGGAGCGTTCCGGCAAGAAACCGATGCTGTGGGCGGGCATTGCGGTCGCGGTGGGTGTGCAGGGGCTAAACGCCCTGCACCACATGGTTCCAGCTGTGCCCGAATTGCGCGTACTTCCCACCGAAATCGGCAGTCGGTTACCCCCGCCGTGGAACGGTATCGGCACGCTGTACCTTACCTTCTACCCGAGCGTCATCGGCTTGTTTGCTCTCGTGCCCACGAACATTCTGTTTTCCTGCGTGTTCTTCTTTGTAGCGGTCAAACTGGAGAATCTGCTGGCTGGCTACTGGGGGCTGAGTCAGGCGGGCGGGGGCGGTACGGGCTTTCCATATGCTGGCGAGCAGGCTCAGGGGGCGATTGTGGCGTTTGCGCTGGTGGTGGTGTGGACGGCGCGGGAGCGGATTAGCGAATCATGGAAGGACTCCTCGCAACGGGTGTGGTGGATACTGTTTGCATTCTGCCTGCTGGCGCTGGTGGGATTCGGCATCGCGCTGGGACTGCGCCCGGCGGTGGCAGTCATACTATTCGCCATCTTCTTCTTGTGCATGGTGAGTATCGGTTGGTTGAGGGCGGCGCTGGGACCTATCTGGAACCCGGGCAACGACGTGGCATGGTGGACACGGGCACTGGTTCGTTCGCCGATGCCTGTATCCGAAGGGGTGGGGCTGGCGTACCTGCGCTGGTTCTCCTTCGGCGACTTCCGTGCCCATGCGCTTCCCACCTATGCGGAGATGCTGAACCTGACAGACACCGTGCGCGTGCCTCGTAAGCCGTTTCTGGTGTCGCTGGGCGTGGCATCGGCGCTGAGCATCTTCGCCAGTCTGTGGATTGCGCTGGATGTGTATTATCGCTACGGCGCGGCGTCGGCGGTTACCGACCAGTGGCGCACCTATCAGGGCAGGCTGGCATTTGACATCCTGCGGTCTCAGGTGGATGGTCTGTCGCCTCAGCCGGATGTGTCCCAACTGCTGGCGGCGGGTTGGGGCTTTGCGTTCGTGCTCCTGTTACAGATGGCGCGGCATCAGTTCCTGTGGTTTCCGCTTCACCCCGGCGGCTTTGTGATGGCGCAAAGCGGGGCACTGGAGTGGATGTGGGTGCCTATCGTGATTGCCATGGTGGTCAAGACGCTGGTGCTGAAGGCAGGAGGCTTGCGCCTGTATGAGAGAGCCGTGCCGTTCTTCATCGGGCTGATTGTGGGCGATTACGGCATATGTGGAGTGCTGGCGCTGGCGAGCTGGTTCTTCCGCATTCCGCTTTACAAACCGTTCCCGGTGTGAGGGTATCCAATGGAGAAGCCGTTTCCTCGTCTGCTTCATCCGGCGTACTGGCGATGGCAGAGACAGCCTGCGGAGATGTTCGGTTTCTGGCACTGGACGGGCGCGGAAGACCTGCGCGAGACGGTACGCCGAACGGGCGCAAACGCGACGTCACTGCATCTACCTTTACACCTGCTGAAGGATGAACACGCCCGCTACGGGATACGCCCCCTGCCCGCGGCGATACAGGTGTCCACCCTGCGCGCGATGGAGCTGGAGTTCGATGCCCCATCTGGTCTGACGCTGGTGACCCTGCTGGTAACGACGGCAGACTCGCGGGCGCAGGTGGAGGGGAAACTGTTCTCTGCAGGAAGCCGCACGCCGCTCGCCGTCGCCCGGAGCGAGCCGCGCACCCAGCCGCACCTGACGTTGAAGACGGCAAAGCCCCTGCCTGCAGGACGGTATCGCGTGCGTGTCGAGGTGCGCCAGTCCCGTGCGGATGTATGGCTGTCGCCGGCGGTGGAGGAGACGACTGTCGTTCGGCTGGGCGCGACGGTTCTGCACGGGTGGGCGGTAGACGGAGAGTGGCGCGATGCAAAAGGCGGAGTGCATCGGTTGGTGCGGTCGGCACAACACGATACGCCTGTGCCTCTGGGTGTTTCGACCTTCGTCACGCTGGCGCACCTGCGCGTGGATGCCGGGGCGGGCATTGGGGAGCATAACAATGCCTTCTTCGTGGTGTATCCGGACTGGTTCTGGCAACTGCATCCGCAGGCGGCAATGCGAGACCGCAACGGCAACGTGATTCGGGCGGGCAATAACCCATGGATAGCGATGGACGACCCGGCGATTACCGACGCTGGCATCCGCCAGATGCGGGAGATGTTACCCCTTCTGCGCAGGCAGTCGCGCGTGCGCTACTGGGTCATCGGCGGCGAGCAGGGCTATCCCGATTACTTTGGCTTGCCGGAAGGCGACTTTCGTCCAGAGTTTCTCGCGCACTATCGGGCATGGTGTCGCCTGCACGGTCTCACGGAGAGCGGCGACGCAGGACAGTGGAGACGGCTTCGCGAGTCAGCGCTGGTGGAGCGTTACGCGCTGTATACGACGACTCTTCGCTCTCTGGACAGCACGCGCCCCATACTGGTACCCACGCACGGCAATCCCTACGCACTGGACTTTCGGGTGAAGCTGGGCTTCCCCATCGCCGACCTGGCGGGCACAGCGGACGGCTTCGAAGCGGGTCCCATCTCCATCGACGACGACCGCGAGCACATCCATCGCCTCACGCTGGACATGCTGAGCGGTTTCGGTACCATCGTGGCGGCGCCCCGGCTGGCGAACAAGCAACTGAACCCCAACGCACAGGGTGGGGGAACAACCTTCTCGCCGTCCTCGGCAAGGCGGGCGGTGTACGAAGCGCTGGGAATGGGCGTCTGGCATATCGGGCTGGTTCAGTGGACTGGCTCCCTGCCCGATGGCGTGTGGGGTATCAAGGGCACCCCGGCGGAAGCGGAATGCCGACGCCTCTTCAGCGAGCTGAAGCAAGCCTCACCCTGGCTGGAAGGTTGTTCTCGCCTTCAGCCGCGGGTCGGAATCTTCATCTCCGACGCGCAGTGGCGGCGCTGGTGGCAAGCTCGCTGGACACTGCTCTACGATGTGGCGTGCTCGCGGGGCTGGAACACGCAGTTTGTGCACGATGCCCAGCTCGGCGCGGATCTCGCTCAGGATGTGCCCGTGCTGGTCAGTGTGGACAACGCTGTGCTGAGCAGGGATGCTCACGATTCGCTCAACGCATACCTGCAGGCAGGCGGAAAGGTAATAGCCGTGGGCTCGTCTGCAGAGCGTGATGAGACGGACAATAACCTTCCGCCTCTGCAGAACGGCGTGGCTCACCTGCCGGACGACGCTCCCGGTGAACGGGTGACGGTGGTGCATCAGACTTCCACAGACCGGGGAGCCGCCACGTGGAAGCAACAGGTGCGCCCTCTGCCGGTGCAACTGCTGGAGAGGGAAATCGCTCGGTACGCGCTACTGCGCCCCGTACTGGTGAGCGAACAAGGCTCGCGCGAATGGGCACAGGGTATAGAGTGTATGACACTGACGGACAGCGTCAACCTGCTGGTGGTGATGTTGAACCGCACGGGGGAGGCTCGGAAGGTGCATGTATCTCTGGCGCATAACCTGCTGGGCGAAGAAGGTATCCGGTACCGCGCCCGCGATGCCATCAGTGCAGAGTTGCTGGGCGAATCTCTGCCGGTTCGGGTGGAGATAGCACCCGAGGACACGCGATTGCTGGTTCTGGAGCGTGTGGTGAGCGGTTCAGAGTCGGGAGCAGAGATAGCGGAGGCGGAACAATGTATCGCGCGCTGGCGTCGGCTGGGCGCGGACACTTTTGCTTGCGAAGTGTGGCTAAACCCGGCGCGGGCACACCAGAAGGCGGAGAGATTTGCCAAAGCGCTCGCGCTGGCACGCAACATCACCGGGAGTCTGGCAATCAAGGCTACTGCCCGCCTCGAGCGGGACGGTCTGAGGATTGATGCAGTCGTCTGGCGCCCGAACGGCAGTCCCGCTGAAGAGGCGCAGGCGCGCGTGCGGCTGGTGCCCGGAGCGTTCCGCTGGTTGCGGATGAAACCGGTGAGCGAGGGAAGGTTCTCCCTTTTCCTCCCGGCAGACGATTTGCCTTCGGTATACTCCCCACAGGAGGCGAGATACATTCAGCCGACGCGGGGGCTGATGCTCGTGCTGGATGCCCGCGAAAGCATGCTGCACGGCGGCTTCTGCCTGACCATCTGAAGCCGTCTCAGAACGTCTGCCCCAGGGTCACGTAGGTGAACACCTTCTCCCTGCCTGCCGCAACGTCGAACCGGATAGCGCCGAACGGTGTGAAGAAGCGCACGCCCACACCGCCGCCGAGGTTCAGCCTCGCGCTGTCGCCGCGCGTCCAGGCATCACCGGCGTCCACGAACAGCACGCCCTGAATACCTTCGAGCACCGGCACGCGCAACTCGCCGCTGAAAAGGAGCATCCGGTCGCCGCGGAACTGGTCGAATTCGTACCCGCGCAAGTCGAACCCGCCCAGCCAGAAGCTCTCCGACAACGGCAGGCTTTCTGAGGAGAAGCCTCCCACTGCACGCAGGGCGAACGTGCCGTCCCTCGGCGCCGGGTAGTAGCCACGCACGTCCAGTGTCAGCCGGTTGAAGGTGAAATCACCCCCCCAGCTCTTCTGTGCCGATTCCCAGATCGCGCTGGCAAGGATGCCCTGCCGTGGGTTCAGGCGGTTGTTGCGCGAGTCGTAGCTGATGCGCAGACCCGGTGCGGTGACGCGCCCGCGGTTGATCAGTCGCTGTCCGGGCGATAGCAGAAAGGTAGGTGCATCGTCGTAGTTGACTTCGTCGTTGCGGTAGGAAAGGAATAGCTGTAACCGGTCGCTCCACTCTCTGCCGAACAGCAGGGTATATCCCCGACGGCGTTCGAAGGTGCGTACGGTGATGTCGGTCTGCGAGAAGCTCGGGCGGAACACCGTCTGCAGGTCGTACGCGCTGATGCCTATGATGAGACCCCAGTCGGTGACATAAGGGTCGGTGTAGCGGAACAGATACGCCTGTCGCTGTTCGCCGTCATCGGGCCCGCCCGTGTAGAAGAAGGTGCCCCTCTGCCACTGCAAATCAAGGCTCTGTCCGCCTCCGAACAGGTTACTGTCGGCAATCTGCAGATAGCCCAGCAAGCCCCGCCGCGAGGTGTATCCCAGCGCCGCCGCGAACTGCGTGGTGTTCAGCTCCTCCACCACCACGTTCACCAGCACCTGGCCGAGCTCGTCCGCCGGCTCCTGCCGAATCTGCACATCCTTGAGGAACGTCAGTCTGCCCAGTCGCTGACGGTCTGACTGAACCGCAGGCAGAGAATAGACCTGTCCCGGACGCAGTTTCAGGTTGCGCAGGATAGTGCCTGGACGAGTGCGGCGATTCCCAACCACTCGCACCTCGCTGATGCGTCCCTCAACGATGTTCATGACGAGGGTTCCATCCGGCTGGAGGTCAAAACCTGCCACGCGCGCCAGCGGGTAACCCTTTTGCTCGTACAGCTGCTGAATTGCTTCCGCATCACGGCGCAGTTGCTCTTCGTCCAGCGGGCTACCCACCCGCGTCTGCATCACCGCCAGTATCTGCTCGACGGGGATAACCGTAGAGCCATCCGGCTGGCTTCCCTGAAACCGGATCGCGGTCACGGTCTGAGGCTGGGCTGTTGCTATAAGCATCACCCAGAACCATCCTGCAATAAAGCATAGGAAGCGAAGCCTGTGCATTGTGTAAACCTCCCTTTGCCTGTCTACCGGTTGATGTTCGAGAATTCAGTACAGCACCTTGCCGATAACCGTATCGAGCGGGATCGGACCGAAGGCACGGCTGTCCTCAGAGACTTCCAGATTGTCGCCCACCACGTAGATATGGTTGGCTGGCACTCGCGTACCGTCGGGGGCGGTTTCATAGGGCAATGCAACCACCCGCTTCACCAGCAGCTGACCATCCCGCGTGAACACCACCACATCGCCGTGCTTGAGCGGTCCGAACAGCAAACCGCCCTTGCCGACCAGTATCACCTGTCCATCGTGGAAGGTCGGCTCCATCGACTTGCCTCTGACCACCGACAGTGTAAAGAAGCTGTGATAGAGGAAGGCGACAATGAAAAAGACAAATAAAGCTACGGCTTGTCTGAGCCACCTTCGTTGCCGGTGGACGGGTTCAACCGGTTTGGGTGGTACAGCCTGCATGGCGGAGCCCCCTCCTGTGATGACGGTTCTGCTTTGAGTATACTCTTTGGGGGAATCCTATTCAAGAGGAGGTCAGCTGGTATGCCCCTGTGGCAGGGACTGCTGGACGGAATAGCCCAGAATCGGGACGCATGGGTTGGATTGTGCCTGATACTTCAACCGCTGTGGTTGATTGTTGTGGTGGGGTTGCTGGTGCGCACGCGCGGGCTGGGACGGCGCCTTCAACGACTGACCGCCGGCGCGACCGGTGCCAGCCTGGAACGTGTGCTGGTAGACCATCTTGCCCGGGTGGAAGAGGTGGACACTCGCCAGAGGCAGGTGGAACAGCGGGTCTCCGCACTGGAGGGGCAGATACCGTTGTGTGTTCAGCGGGTGGGGCTGGTGCGCTACGATGCTTTCGAGGATGTGGGTGGACAGCAGAGCTTCTCGCTGGCGATGCTGGACGCCCAGCAGAACGGTATCGTGCTGACGAGTGTATACAGTCGCACGGACGTGCGCGTGTATGCCAAAGCCATCCGCCAGGGACAGCCTTCCCATCCGTTGAGCGAGGAGGAAGTGGCAGCTCTGCGCAACGCCCTTTCCCCCGCTTGAGAGGCAGAAGATGACCGCACGCGAAGACCGCGAGCTGATTGAGCGAAGCCGTAACGGCGACCGCGAGGCGTTCGACGAGCTGGTACGCCGGTACGAGAAGCAGGCGTACAACCTGGCATACCGGCTGACCGGCAACTACGATGACGCCAGCGACGTGGTGGTGGAGGCTTTTGTACGCGCCTTTCAGGGCTTGCACACCTTCCGGGGAGAGGCGCACTTCGGCACGTGGCTCTACCGCGTAGTGCTCAACACCTTCTACGACACGCGCAAGCGGGCAAAGGGTTCCCAGCATACCGTCTCGCTGGAAGAGGAGCTGGAACTGGACGGCGATACGTTGACTCGTCAGATAGAAGATACCTCTCCGGGTCCGCAGGAGCTGGTAGAACAACAGGAGCGTGACGAGATATTGCAACGCGCCATCGACCAGCTGCCGCCAGAGCGGCGTGTGCTGGTGGTGTTGTATCACTTCGAGAACCTCTCTTACGAAGAGATTGCCCAGATACTGAAACTGCCCGTCGGCACGGTGAAGAGCCGGTTGAACCGGGCGCGGCTGGCTTTGCGCGAGATTCTGGAACCCTCGCGGGAACTTTTTGGTCGATAAGGGCGTCAAATCCAACGAATATCACACGGCGAAAGAGCACTGGCTACCATGCGTTGCGAACAGTTTCGAGAACTGATATCGGCTTACATCGAGCAGAGCATCGCGCCTCCCCTGGCGGCGAAGATGGAAGAGCACTCTGCCGGGTGCAGTGCGTGTCGCGCCGAGCTGGAAGATGTGCGACACCTGTGGCAGATGATGGCGCAGGCACGCCGTGTGGAGCCGCCCGCGTCGTTGCACGCCCGCATTATGCAGGAGGTCGCCGCCAGTGCACCCGTCCAGCCTGCCCTGCGATGGTGGGAGCTGGCATGGCGTCCGCGCTTTGCCTTCGCCGCTGCGGCGGCGGTGCTGGTGCTCGCGGCGCTGATGCTCTGGTCGCACAACGTGCAGACCGATGCTATTGCGTTGAGTGTGGTTACCAGTGATGGCAGCCCGGTAGCGCCCGTGAGGTCTGCCCCTCTGCCCGCCCGTTTCGAGCCCTTCCGCGCGGATACCGGTGACCTGCGCTGGATGGTGAAGCTGAACGCTTCTGTGCCGACAACGGTGGAGGTATCGGCGGGGGCGCAAACGGTGTGGAGTGGGGTAGTAGCCCGAGAAACCGCAGTAGTCCTGCCTCCGTTGCTCGCCGGTTCGGTGCTGGCGGTGCGTGTGCAGTGGGATGACAGCAACGCCCTGAGTGCATGGCTACCGGCGGATCTGTCGCAGGAACAGCGCATGCCTGTTCTGTTAGTGAAAGCAAGGACGCTGGAAGAGACAATCGCCAGCATCGCTCAGGCATACGGTGTGCCGCTGGTGCTGGTAGGTGAGGCGGACCCGCTGACCCGGGTGAATCTGGAATCGACGGGCGTTGCGCTGAACGAGATGCTGGAGGAGCTGGCGAAACAGCTGAATCTGGAGATTTCGCGTGCCGAAGACGGCACTATCGTCTTAACTGCCCGGTAACCCCATCCCGTCCGCCCTACCCAAACACACCGCCCCGTTACCCCGCGGGGCGGTGTGCCATTTATATCGCAATGATACCGATGCTCCTTGACCTGCGGGGAAAATGTGTTATCCTATATAGGGGCGGTGTGCTGCACCACCGTATCCCACCTTGCCAGCTGGCAAGGCTAAACTCTAAATCTGACGGGTGGAAGGATATGGCGAATAAGCGAGTATACCTCTTCGACGAAGGTAACGCCCAGATGCGCGACCTTCTGGGCGGCAAGGGTGCAAACCTTGCAGAGATGACCAACATCGGTCTACCTGTTCCTCCGGGATTCACGATTACCACCGAAGTGTGTATGCAGTACCTTCGCAGCGGCAACCAGTTTCCTGAGGGGCTGATGGATGAAGTGCGCGCTGCGATGGCGGAAGTGGAGCGACGCATGGGACGCCATTTCGGCGACCCCAGTAACCCCCTGCTGGTGTCGGTGCGGTCGGGCGCGAAGTTCTCGATGCCCGGCATGATGGACACCATCCTCAACCTCGGGCTCAACGCGCAGACGGTGGAAGGGCTGATCAAGATGTCGGGCGACGCCCGCTTCGCATACGATGCCTACCGCCGTTTCATCATGATGTTCTCGGACATCGTGCTGGGCGTGGAGCGCCACAAGTTCGAGGAGATTCTGGACGAGTATAAGAAGAAGCTGGGTGTGACCCAGGACCCCGAAGTGCCGGCTGACGCGCTCAAGCAGATTTGCGAGGACTACATGAAGCTGGTGGAAAAGGAGACCGGCAGGAGCTTCCCCAGCGATCCATGGGAGCAGTTGCAGCTGGCGATTGAGGCGGTTTTCAAGTCGTGGAACAACCCGCGCGCGCAGGTCTATCGCGAGCGTGAAGGCATCCCCTGGGACCTCGGCACCGCCGTCAACGTGCAGACCATGGTCTTCGGCAACATGGGCGACGACTCGGGCACCGGCGTGGCATTTACCCGCGACCCGGCTACCGGTGAGAAGAAGCTCTACGGCGAGTACCTGGTCAACGCGCAGGGCGAGGACGTGGTGGCGGGTATCCGCACTCCCATGCACCTCGACGAGCTCGTGAACATCAATCCCGAAATCTATCGCCAGTTCAACGAGATCGCGACCCTGCTGGAGAACCACTACCGCGACATGATGGACATCGAGTTCACCGTCGAGAAGAACCGACTGTTCATCCTGCAGTGTCGCGTGGGCAAGCGCACCTCACTGGCGGCGGTCAAGATCGCCGTGGATATGGCGAAAGAGGGGCTGATCAGCAAGGACGAGGCTATCCTGCGCGTCAAGCCGGGCGATATCGACCAGCTCCTGCACCCCCAGATCGATCCCAAGGCGCAGGTGCAGGTCATCGCAAAGGGTCTCGCGGCGTCGCCTGGTGCGGCGGTGGGTAAAGTGGTCTTCGATGCCGACACCGCTGCCGAGCGCGGACAGACCGAGCCGGTTATCCTCGTTCGCCCCGAAACCACGCCGGATGACATTCACGGAATGCTGGCGTCCAAGGGCGTGCTGACGGCTCGCGGCGGTATGACCAGCCACGCGGCGGTGGTGGCGCGAGGATTCGGTATCCCCTGCGTCGCCGGGTGCGAGTCCATCTCCATCGACCTGAACCGGCACGAGTTCTCGGTGAACGGGCTGACCGTGAAGGAAGGCGACTGGATCTCCATCAACGGCTCGACGGGTGAGGTGATTCTCGGACAGGCGCCGCTGGTGGAAGCCATGTTCACCGACGAACTGCACGAACTGCTCGACTGGGCGGACGAGCGACGCAAGCTGGGTGTGCGCACCAACGCGGACAACCCGCGCGACGCCAAGCAGGCGGTGGAGTTCGGCGCGGAAGGTATCGGTCTGTGCCGCACGGAGCACATGTTCTTCGAGACCGACCGACTGCCCATCGTGCAGGACATGATTCTGGCTCGGGACGAGGCTCAGCGCCGGTCCGCGCTGGACAAGCTCCTGCCTGTCCAGCAGAAGGACTTTGAGGGCATCTTTGAGGTGATGGAAGGTCGCCCGGTGACCATCCGCCTCATCGACCCGCCCCTGCACGAGTTCCTTCCCAGCTACGAGCAGACCCTGCGCGAAGTGACCGAACTGCGCGTGGCGGTGAACACGCTGGGCGGCAAGGCGTTGCAGGGACTGCTGGAGGAGAAGGAGCGTCTGCTGGAAGCCATCGAGAGCCAGCGCGAGATGAACCCGATGCTGGGTCTGCGCGGATGCCGTCTGTCCATCCTGTATCCCGAAATCGTGGAGATGCAGGTGCGCGCCATCCTGCAGGCGGCGGTCGCGGTGAAGCGGCGCGGCATCGACGTGCATCCGGAGATCATGATCCCGCTGGTTGGCGACGTGAGCGAACTCGTCTTCGTGCGCGAGAAGCTCGAGGCGGTGGCGAAAGCGGTCGTGGAAGAGACTGGCGAGGATATCGACTACAAGTTCGGTACGATGATCGAAATCCCGCGCGCTGCGCTGACCGCCGACGAGATCGCCCAGCACGCGGAGTTCTTCTCCTTCGGCACGAACGACCTCACGCAGACCACCTTCGGCATCAGCCGCGACGATGCGGAGGGCAAGTTCCTGGCCAGGTATGTGGAGCTGGAACTCCTGCCTGCCAACCCGTTCGAGAAGCTGGACCGGAAGGGCGTTGGCAAGCTGATGCGCATGTGCGTGGAAGATGCCCGCAAGGTGAACCCCACCATCAAGCTGGGTATCTGTGGTGAACACGGTGGCGAACCGTCGTCCATCGAGTTCTGCCATGAGGTCGGGCTGGACTACGTGTCCTGCTCGCCGTTCCGCGTGCCCATCGCCCGCCTTGCCGCCGCACAGGTGGCGATCAAGGACAAGGTCTCGGTGACGGTGGACAAGTAAGAGCCCTCACCCCTGTCCCCTCTCCCGCGCCTTCGGGAGAGGGGATTTACTTTTGGAGAGGCATTCATGGAAGGATTTCACTGCCGTGAAGCGAATAGGGAAAAGCGCCCCCTTGAGCGGGTATCAGGATGCGTGATGTCTGTTTGACCATAGGTCCGGCGCAGGACCGCCGGGAATGGGCTGTGTCCCTGCAGACTGCCAATGCGGAAACAGTGGCAAATGCCCGCGTGCCGCCTCTCGACCTCGCGTTAGTGCGCAGTCGCTATCTTGCCCCCATGCAACAGCTGGTGTCCGGGCAATTCCCTGAAAGCCTCGTGAGGGAGCTGGGCGAACAGATGGCGACGGTGCTGTTCCCCGCGAACATCTGGGAGGCGGTGTGCTCCCTGCGGGGCACAGAGCCGGTGCGAATCCGCCTGCAGATGCAGGTGCCTGCTCTACAAACGCTTCCGTGGGAGTACGTTTACCTGCCGCCGGAGGGGTATCTGTGTCTCCAGCGCGACGTGCAGCTGGTGCGGTGTGCAGTACTCCATAGCGAAACAGCGCCTGCGAGTGCCAGCAAGATCCGCGTGCTGGTGGTGGTAGCAGACCCTGACGCACCCGGCTATCCTGCCCTGCCAGGTGTGAGCGAGGAGGTGGAGGCGATCCGCGAGGCGCTGGTGCACAGCGTGGGCGAGGTGTCGGTAGAGGTGCTGGATACAGCAACTCCCTCTGCGCTTCAGGCTCGGCTTCAGCGGTCGCCCGCGCCGGAAGTGGTTCACTTCGTCGGCCACAGCGATACCCGCCCCTCGGGCAGCTTCCTGCTCCTGCACGCCAGCGAGGCTCATAGTGCGACTCCACTCTTTGCAGAGGACCTAGCCCGATGGTTGCCCATGCCGAAGGTTCGGCTGGTGGTGCTGGCATCGTGCCTTTCTGCAGGGTCAGCACAGGGGATGGCTGAGGTGCTATCACAGCAAGGCGTGTCAATGGTGCTGGCGATGCAGGCTCGGGTAAGGGACCAGACCGCCTCCGCCTTCTCGCGCGCCTTCTACACTGCACTCGCATCTGGCGAGCCGGTGGACACCGCCGTGTGGACTGCGCGAACTCGTCTGCGTGACCTGGGCGCCGACTGGGGCGCGCCGGTACTCTTTCTGAACAGCGCGGAAGCAGACCTGATAGCGACCTCCTCTGCCGGACAACCGCCGGAATCGCTCCTCAACACGGTTCCCTTTGTACCAAACCCAAACTTTGTGGGGAGGCAGGGCTTCTTGCGACAGTTACACCGTGCGCTATCCGGCACGACGCCGGTGGCGCTGGTCGGTCTGCCCGGTATGGGCAAGACGCAGGTGGCGGTGGAGTACGCACGTTCGTTCGCCTCCAGCTATCCCGGCGGTGTATTCTGGCTGGATGCGTCCAGCTCGCAACGCCTTGTGGAACAGTACGCGGCGGTGGCTGGCGAACTCGGAATGGCAGGTGGATACCACACAGCACGAGAAGCGGCGCAGGGCGTTCGCGACTATCTGGGCGACAGCCAGCGTTCGACGCTGGTAGTGCTGGACAACCTGTCCGACTTGACGGAGCGGACCTGGTTTCCTCATGGAGGGCACTGCCACGTGCTCGTAACCACCAGGCATGCCTATCTGGTGCACGAGGGATACCTGGAGAAAGTGGTGCCTCCGCTTGACGAGGAATCCGCGCTGACGCTTTTGCAGTCTCGTCGAGAAGCGCAGGATGAGGTGGAACGCGAATCGGCAGCTCAGCTCGCGGCACTGGTGGGATACGTGCCCCTGGCGCTGAGCCTCATCGCGAGTCACGTTGCTCGTCTGCAATGCAGTTTTCAAGAGTATCTTCTGCAGATGCGCAACCCGCTGGACGCCCTCCAGCAGGCGCGCTACACTTTTCAGAGTGTGACGGGACACGACGGAAGTATCCACGACGCGCTATCGGTATGCTGGCGAGGGCTGTCGGAGGATGCTCAGGAAGTGCTGGAGGCGATGGCGGCGGTTCAGACTTCCAGCCTGTCTGTACGCCTGCTGAGATTGCTGTGTGCGGGTATGGATGCAGGGCGGTTCGAACACGCGCTTGCCGAGCTGGAAGATGAGATGCTGGCGGAACGGTTGAGCGGTGGGCGTCTGCGTTTGCACGAGCTGGTAAAACTGTTTGTGCAGGAGCTGGCGGATGCACAGAAGGCGCGGGAATACCGACAGCGAGCGTGTGGCATATTGGCTGAATGGCTGGAGGAGGCGCCCGCGCTGGGACGCTGGGAAGGGGTACATGACGAATTCCATACCGCGCGAGTGTTGTTATCCACCATGCGCGGTACAGCCCCTTCCGAAGAGCGGCTTTCGCTGATGCTTCAGCTGGCGATAGCCCTTTCCGAACACAGCAACTACGAGGAGGCAGTTCCATTGCTGGAGGAATCGCTGGCGCATATTCAGGCTCTTCATCCGGACGAGCCGGCACGTGCTGCTGAGTGTATGCGCCGTTTGGGCTACGTGTGCGAGCAGGCACGACTGCCCGATAAGGCGGTGAACTACGCTCGGACTGCCCTGCAGGTCGCTCAGCGTTACCTTCCGTGTGATGCGCCCGACATTGTCGAATACCTTACCGTCATGGGCTACGTGTTGAAAATGACCGGTAACCTCGCGGAAGCACAGTTTCGCTACGAGCAGGCTCACCAGCGGGCAGTATCCGCCTACGGACGTGAACATCCGGCTGTGGCGACCATCCTGAACAATCTGGGCACGTTGCACGAGGCGTGGGGCGATTATATTGCCGCAACCGAACAGCTTCAGCAGGCACTGGAGATCGACGAGGCGCTGTACGGGCGAGAACACACACGGGTGGCGATCCGGTTGAATAATCTGGGGCGAGTGCTGACAAAGAGAGGAGATTATTCCTCTGCGGTGCGCTGCCATCAGGACGCTGCTTCCATCTACGAGAAGCGCCTCGGCGAGTCGACAGCCGATGTGGGTATCAGCCTGGTATACCTGGGAGACGCGCTGAAAGGCATGAGAGACATCGAGGGCGCGCGTGCCGCCTACTGTCGTGCTCTGGATGTGCTGGAAAGGGTGTGTCGCTCGATGCATCCAGATATTCTGGTCGTGCGGCGTCGTCTGGAAGAACTGTGAGGTGCACAATGAAGCGTTGGCTGAGAGCGCAGACTGAGCTGTGCTGTGTCCTTGTGCTACTGTGGGGTTGTTGTGCAGGACAGGCGCAGGTCCTCCCCCGAAGGGACAGACTGCTAGGGAGCTATCACACGGGGCAGATGCTACCTGTTACTGCCGGCGACGACAAGAGTCGCCTTGTGAATGTGGCGATAACAGCAAGCGGCATACTGGCAAAGCTGGAAAAGAACGCGCGCTTGCTGGCGGAGCTGATGCCACTCGCCCAAGACACGCTCACCCCACCGAGCGGTCCTGAGGACTTTCTGCGTCGGCTGGGACGGCTGGACGCGCTTCTGAGCCAGCTCCGTACTCCTTTGCAAGACCTAGGCGAGGTGCTTTCGCGCTTCGAACAGCAACGTGTACCTGTCCCGTACCGGCTTGCCCTGTATCCCACCGTGCAGCTTCGGGCTGATAGAGAGACCCTCTGGTTCGTTGCCGGAGCAACCTGGAGCGACGACTCCATTGCTCTGGACGTATCAGGGCTGTACATTCGTGCGGGTTCTGCGGATGAAGGAGGCGTGGTGCTCGTGCGACATGATGTCACCCCGCAGAAACAACGTGCTTCGCGCGCTTTGCAGGAACTCGGGCAGGAGACCCGTCGCCTCAGCGGGGTAGACGCCCGTACCCTCACCCGACTGATCACCTCGGTCAAGGATCTGTCTCTTGCAGTGGGGCGGATGGAACAGTTGCTGGAGCCGCTCCGAATGCAGGTGCTCGAGCTGGTTCCGCTGGTGGAACGTCTGGACGAGCAACCGCAGGAGTTTCAGAGACTGTCAAACCTGTATGTGACGATGGTATCGCCGTTTCGAGAAGCTCTGCTCGACAGCGTGGAACTGCTTGGCTCAGGCAGTGAAGAGTTCAACAGGTTCTTCGGGCAGTATGGCTCCGGCGTGCGGGATACTCAGCGCGAGATGGTGCGGTCTGCGCTTGTTCCGCATCTTGCACTCGAAGCAGGTGTTGGATCGTTTCGCCACAGCGGGAAGGCTCGGGTGGCGGGCTTCGCGCTCTCCCAGCAAATACCCTTCAAATCCGCCTCAGGTTTGCTGTGTGCTCTTTCCGGTCAGTATATGTGGGCAACCTCTGGGAGCCGTGCAAGTGTTGTTGGCTCGCGGTGGAGCATTGTGGCTGCCTCGATGGACAAGCTGTCCTCATACGACCCGAACGGGAAGCCGGTATTGCGACGCTGGCAGTGGCAGGTGGGTGTGGAACATCAGTTCTGCACCGGCGTCGCAGAGCGTTCGTTCGGTGTTTTTGTGCGCTGGCGCCCGGCGAACCAGCTGTGGGACTACGCTCTGTTCTGGTCGCACGATGAGGGGAGCGCTGGTGAGGTAGGTCTCGCCATACGCACCGTCCTGGGGGTTGAGCCGTACTGAAAGCGAGAGTGTCCAGTATAATATCGACGGCAAACCACAGGGAGGGACACACATGGACAGGAGCATTCTGGAGGTGTTTGACAACCCCTATCCAGATAGAGACTATCTGATCAAACACGTCTGCGCCGAGTTTACCTCGGTCTGTCCCAAGACCGGCAATCCCGATTTCGGCACCATCACCATCGAGTATGTGCCTGACCGCAAATGTGTGGAACTGAAATCGCTGAAGTACTACTTCTTCGCGTACCGCAATCAGGGCATCTTCTACGAGGCAGTGGTGAACAGGATACTGGATGACCTGGTGGCGGTGTGCCAGCCCCGTCGCATGACAGTAACAGGAGAGTTCAACGTGCGCGGCGGAATCTATTCGGTGGTGACGGCAAGCTACGAGAGAGGAGCGCAGTAGCAACCGATGCGCGTGTATATCGTGCGCCACGGGCAATCCACCAACAACGCGGGCGAAACACTACTGGACGATCCGCCGCTAACCCTGCTCGGGCGAAGGCAGATCAAGCGAGTGGCAAAGTGGCTGGCAGAGGAACCTGCGCCCATCCACTGGCTGTTCACGTCTCCGCTTCTACGCGCTCAGCAAAGTGCGGCGTTGATTGCGCAGGTGATCGACGTGGAACCAGAAACCTGGGACGACCTGCAGGAGGTTGATTCGCAGATGGAGACCTCGGAGGAGGCATGGCAACGCGCTCAACGGGTTGCCCAGCACGTGCTCCAGCGCTTCGGCGCGCGTGAGGAGAACAACATCGTGCTGGTGACCCATGCCGGTATCGGTGCGTGGATCCCCAGCGCGCTCATCAACGCCCCTCGCACCACTCGCTTCTCGCACTTCAACGGTGCGATTACCCTGCTGGAGTGGGATGAGCACGGCACGGTGCGTATCCGCTACGCGAACTTCACAGGGCATCTCAGCAAGGAGATGGTTACCTGAGAAGCGAAAGAGACTCCAACGTTGCCATAGCTAAGGAAGGTGGTGTTCGATGGTGCGAACGATAGCGGTGATAGTGGTGGTCGTGGTGGCGGTAGCCGGTATCATCGTCGTCCTCGGACGAGGTCGCTCGGAACAGGAGCTGATTCGCGCGGTGAAAGTGGGCGACACGGCAACCGTGCGCGCCCTGCTTGACCGGCGGATGAATGTGGATACCCAGGATGAACACGGAAAGACCCTGCTGTTCTGGGCGGCAGGTAGCGGCTCGCTGGAAATGGTCAATCTCCTGCTGGAGCGCGGCGCGGATGTAAACAAAGCGGATAAATTCGGGGTGACCCCGCTGATGATGGCGGCGAACCCGCGCCAGCGCGATCAGACGGATGTTCTACTCGCCCTGCTGGAGAAGGGAGCGGACATCAACGCCAGAGATGAGAACGGTAGAACGCCGCTGTTCTATGCGCTATCCGACAACGAGGTAAAGGCGGCGACAATCCTGATCGAACGCGGAGCGGATGTCAATGCCACCAACAAGTACGGCGAAACGCCCCTGACACTGGCAGCCATGTTCGGCAACCCCGAGGTGGTGAAACTTTTGCTGGAGAAGGGCGCGCGGGTGGACGTAAAGACTAACGGCGGCGAGACGCCCTTGATGCTGGCACGCAAGTACAACCGCAAAGAAGCGGAAGACCTGCTGGTGAAAGCAGGGGCGAAAGAGTAACGATATTCTTGACTTTCGCCCCTCCCTGGCACAAACCTAGCGGGGTGGAGGAATGCTTTCTGTAGACTGCCCCGCTGGCGGTACATAAACCGGGGGCATCCCAGGCGCGGGCGACGCCCACCCGCCCTGCGGCATCGACTGTTGCATCTCCTTCAGCCGCTTCTGCCATGCCTCCTCTTCACTCATCGCGCCACGACGTGGCACCACAGGCGTGATGAAGCGATCGATCATGAACACCAGAAACGCCAGTACGATGACCGCAGTCAGGATGATCACTGGAACCGATACGGTCTGGTGTAGCTTGTCGCCGCCTTTGTCCTTGCGAATGACCTGCGGCATAACAGTAACCTCCTCTCCGGAAGAAGGGTCAGCGCAGGAACCCCTGCGCTGACCTTGCTAACTGCTCTCAGTCTGACGACGCGGTATGCTGGCGCATGTAGGTGACGCGTTGTGCTTTCACGTGCCCATCCGCGAAGATGAAGTTCGCCACGCCGTTGTGCACGTACAGCGTGCGGTCGTTGGACAGAGGCACAGGCATCACCGTGCCGTCGTCGTTGAGGTTGCCGCTGGCGTAGTCCCAGAAGCTGCCCACGCCGTCCAGCCGCTGGCGCTTGATGGCACGGTTGGGGTGATAGCCTGCCGGGAAACCGCCTTCTGCAGGGTATGCCGCCGCCATACCCGCCAGTACCGTTTCGCGCGTACCCGGGTAGTTGTCCAGACTACAGCAACCGCCAAACCAGCCCGGTCCCGCGCCCACCAGTCCTTCCATGAACATAATGGTGTCTGCCGGATGGGTCAACTTCGCGATAGTAGCGCCCTTCGAGCATCCCCAGCCCCAGCTCTGGCATCCAGGGTCCTGTCCGCACAGGAAGTCCGGACCGCCGCCCGGCGCGTTCCATGCGCTTTCGGGGTTGATGGGGTCGTAGTTCACGTAGCTCTGGTTGATGCCATAGGTGAGCGAACCCCATCCGCTTGTTCCGCCAGGAATGGTCAGCCGTGTATCCGCCGTGGGGCAGGTGAACACGGCACGGTTGCCTTTCGCCACGGGGTTGCCCTGGGCATCATAGACTGCTGCGCGTCCGGCTTTGACGTAGGGATAAATCAGGTCGGGCCAGTATTGTCCCCACGGAGTGCCGGAATAGGAAGCGCGGAAGTTCGGGTCAATGAGGTCGCCTGCACCACCACATCCGGTGCGCAGGTTGCTCTTGACCCACATGGGGCTTCCGGTCTCGTCCCAGTCCTGGGAGTACATCAGCCATGCGGTGGCGATCTGCTTCATATTACTGACGCAAGTTGCCTGACGCGCTTTCTCTCGCGCCTGGGCGAACACCGGGAACAGGATCGCTGCCAGTATCGCGATAATTGCGATAACCACTAGCAGCTCGATGAGCGTAAAGCCATGTCGTCTCATTTTGCAACCTCCTTCCTGGGTTTACTCACGCGATGTAGAATGGTGCGCAAACGGCGCAAAACAGCAAAATGTAGTCTATACCTCTTATATTTTGTGAGCCTCATCACCCCCTCAGAATCCTTAGTTTAGCATTATAATACACTCCGCCGTCAGAGCATGTCAAGAGTTTTGGGAGGATACACGGAAAAATCAGCCCGGTTTGTGCGCAAAAACATCGTGAGTAACGACCATCTTGCAACCTGTCGGGCGCCGTGGTGTATCATATAAAGGTGTGTTCGGAGGTGGATATGCCCATCATTGAGGTTGACCGGCTGTCCAAAACCTATGTGACCCATAAGCGCGAACAGGGTTCCTGGGGCGCGCTCAAGAGCCTGCTCACGCGCCAGAAGGTGGAGGTGCGCGCCGTCCAGGAGGTCTCTTTCACGATCGAAGAGGGGGAGCTGGTAGGCTTCCTGGGACCGAACGGCGCAGGCAAGACCACCACGCTCAAGATGCTCTCTGGCATTCTGTATCCCACATCGGGCAGGGCGACAGTCATGGGCTACGTCCCTTGGGAGCGCAAACCCGCTTTCCAACGCCAGATGTCCATCGTGATGGGGCAGAAGATGCAACTGTGGTGGGACCTGCCCGCCTACGAGAGCTTCATCCTGCTGAAAGAGCTCTACGAGGTGGACGATCGCACCTTCGAGCGGCGTGTGAACGAGCTGGCGGAGATGCTGGACATCCAGAAACTGCTGAACACGCAGGTACGACGGATGAGCCTCGGCGAGCGGATGAAGTGTGAACTGCTGGCGGCTCTGCTTCATGCTCCCAAAGTGGTCTTTCTGGACGAGCCGACCATCGGGCTGGATGTGGTGTCGCAGAAGCGCATCCGCGAGTTCCTGCGGGAGTACAACAGGCAGGCAAAGACCACCATCCTCCTTACCTCCCACTATATGCAGGACATTCAGGAGTTGTGCGAGCGTGTCATCATCATCGACCACGGGCGGATTATCTTCGATAACACCCTGCAGACGCTGGTGGAGCAGTATTCGGACAGCAAACTGCTGAAGCTCACCTTTGACCGTCCCGTGCCGCGCGAAAGGTTAGAACAGTATGGCGTGGTGTGTCGACTGGACGATGCTCGCGCCGTGATCGAGGTGCCTCGCTTACGCACCACACAGATTGCGGCACAGGTGCTGTCGGAACTGCCGGTGGTAGACATCGTGATCGACGAGGTGGAGGCGGAGGAGGTCATCCGCGACATCTTTGCCGGGCGCGCCAGGATCGGTACACAGGACCCGGAGGCGGCTGTTCGGTGACCTCCGCCATCCTGCGGTATCCCACCCATACAGTGCATATTCCCGTCGGTACACGCACTTTCCGCCTGACCGCTGTGCGCAGTGTGGACGAGCTGATTACCGAAAGCACCTCTGTGGACGACATTCCCTTCTGGGCGGTGCCCTGGCACTCGGCGGTGGGGCTGGCGACGTTTTTGTTTCAGAATGCACATCTGGTGCGCGGCAGGCGCGTGCTGGAGCTGGGCACGGGGTTGGGGCTGTGCGGGATAGTGGCTCGCTGGCTGGGCGCGGAGGTGACGCTGAGCGACTACCAGCCGGATGCGCTGGAGTTCGCCCTCTGGAACGCCCAGCAGAACGGCATCCGCGATATATCGACCCTTCTCGCTGACTGGCGCACCTTCCCCGAAGTGGGGACATTCGACGTGGTCATCGCAGCGGACGTGCTGTATGAACGCCACTTACATCGCGCCCTGCAGAGCGTGCTGGTGAAGACGACCGGTGCCCACAGCCGCGTGCTGATCGCCGACCCCTGGCGAGACACCGCGTGGGAGTTCCTGGTGGAGATGGAGAGAGCCGGCTGGAAGGTGCGGTTCAGTGAACATCAGGCGCGCCTGCTGGACAGCCAGCAGGACGTGATCGTATTCGACCTCTCTCATCCAGAGGCGACGTAGTGCAGAAGCTCGAGTTCAGCCTTTCGGCGGCGCGGTGCTTCCGCGCACGATGAGCTCGCCGGGTAGAAGCAGGTTGTGGTGGAGTCGTTCACCCGTTTGTATCTGCTGAAAGAGCATCTCCGAGGCTCTCAGCCCAATCTGGAACATCTCCTGCCGGATGGTTGTGAGCGGTGGGTTGGTGAAGGCAGACTCCTCGGCATCATCGAAGCCGACGATGGAAACTTCGTCCGGCACACGCACGCCCATCTCCATCAGCATGTGCAGTGCGCCGATCGCGATTTTGTCATTGCCGCAGACCACTGCCGTGGGGCGAGGTCTCGTGTTCATGAGGTGAGCGATGCCTGCCTCACCCGATTCCGGTCGGTAATCGCCTTCGTAGCGCCACGCGGGGTTGGGGGCGAGACCCGCCTCGCGCAGAGCCATCACATACCCCTGTTCGCGACGGCGTGCGCTCCACTGCTTGATATCGCCGGTGATGATGCCGATGCGGCGATGTCCCAATTCGATCAGCCACTTCACCGCCTGATAGGTCGCCGCGATGTCGTCCACGTCCACGCAGGGCAGTTTCACGTTGGGTGGGATGCTTCCGGCGACGATCGCTGGCACAAAGCTGCGCTCCATGTGGTTGAGCAGGGGGTTACCTGCCAGCAGAGCAACAAGCACCACGCCCTCTACCGAGCCGTCCTCGATATGCCCAAGTGCTTTCATCGGGTCGTCGGGGCGCACGCGGATAATCTTCACCTGATAGTCGTTGTCGGTAGCGCCCTGCAGAATCCCGTCGAGTACAATACTGAAGTAGACATTGCTGGATACATTACCCAGAGCCTGTTCCACCACCACGCCGATGGTCGCCGTGCGGCGGCGAGCCAGACTGCGTGCAGTGTGATTGGGTCGGTAGCCGAGCCGTTCCATCGCTGCCCAGACACGTTCGGCAGTTTCGGGGGAGTAGTATCCCTTCTTGCCGTAAAGCACGTTGGAAACAGTGGAGATGGAAACCCCTGCCGCTTCTGCCACCTGGCGTATCGTCACCGGTTTACTGCGCATGTCTCTCATCATCTCTCCTTCCACCTATTCATTATAGCATCAAGACATTGCGCGGCGAGGGGGGTTCCTCTTCCGCTGTTACTGACCACCCGTGCGTGCCCGTTGTTGCTGAAGGTTATACTCCATCCATTGCCTGGCTTGTGGGGGAATGTTCGGGTTGTTCAGCACGGGTGCCATCTGCTGAGAGACGGCATCTGGGGCGCGCACCTCCTCGGGCTTCATGGATGGGCTACCTGCCCGACGGAAGCTCCACAGCGCAACAGCCACGCAGATCACAACCACAACAGCGAACACTGCGAAAAGCGTTTTCTGGTTGCTCATGACCGGATACCTCCCGAAAGAGGGGCAGGGACACGTCCTGCCCCGCGAATGATTATCGCCCACTGCGCGGTGCGAAATAGTACTGCGCGTTGGGCTTGTTCTTCACACAGCCCGCGATCGGCGAGCCTGGCATCTCCCAGATCATGTTGCCCCAGGAGTTAGAGCACGCATTGTCTCCCGGATAGGTCTCGGTGCTGTACATCTCCCGCGAGCCTTTCACTGTTTTGGCATGACCGTCTACCAGCGCAATCACGGTTGTGCCGTTGTAGCGGTCCTGTGCCTTACGCCAGCCGGCAGTAGGCCCGAATTCGCCCGTGTTGTTCGCAGTTTCATCGAAGGCCTCGTTCAGCAGGATCAGATTTGCCGGTTCGGCGAAGCTGGCCAGGCGTCCCGGTTGCGCGAGGTCTTCACTGCAGTTGTACCAGCCCTGTGGGCAACCCCAATCGTGTGCCCAGAAGACGTGGCTGATACTGCCGTTCATCGCGTAGGAGAAGATGGGAGCTCGGGCAGTGGTTCGCTTGCAGTCGGCGTCACTTCCGCAGTACTGATCCAGAGTAACGCCTCGTGCATCTACCGACGGCGCCGATTTCATCCACGCGGGAGACACGACGACGCTGGTGAAGTCACGCCAGTTCTCGGGGGCATACGGGTCGAACCACGAGCCGTCCGGGTTGCGGCGCTTCTCCCCGCCGTTCTTGGTGTAGGGGTACACCAGCTCGGGCCAGTGGTACAGACCACCATCCGGATGACCACCGCCAATGGTGGGGCACAGGGTCTCGTCATAGTCCTGTGCGTACATCTGATGCGCCAGCGCGAGCTGCTTCAAGTTGCTGACGCTCTTCGCCTTGCGAGCGTTCTCCCGTGCTTGAGCAAACACGGGGAACAGGATCGCTGCCAGTATCGCGATAATCGCGATAACAACCAGCAGCTCAATCAACGTGAAGCCGTGTCACTTCATCTTGCACCCTCCTGACGATAGTAAGTTTTTGGTTTAGGAGACGAACCATCTGTCAGCAGTACACAATCCAGCGGCAGGAAGAATCTCAGATTACGGTTTTCACCCCCTTCCTGTGTCTCGTCCGGCTAAAGAGTTCCAGAAACGCTTTATCAGCATCTGTAGCCAGTGTAATTCGCACAGACAGACATATAAAGTAAATACAAACGACATTATAAATATATTTCAATCCTCGCGCAGCATCCAAAATGTGTTTGCATTGTCTGCTATGACTAAAGCGTTTTATTTACTCTCATTATAGCATAGCATCTTAGAGGTGTCAAGGGTTTCGGGAGGGCGTTTGAAATCTCCCCCGACACCCGTGTCACTGCGAGGAGAGAAGCGACGAAGCAGTCTCCTCTGCTTACCGTCAGCCGTGGGGGATTGCTTCGCCTGCTAGGGCAGGCTCGCAATGACACGAGGTTTTACGTCATTCTGGTTCTCACTTCCTGTCATTCTGAGCAACGCGAAGAATCTCTGAGATGCTTCGGCTCGCGCCTCAGCATAACAGGAAAGAGTGCGCACACTGGAGGGCGAGGAGCCCCTGCCGAGCCGATGACACCACCAACGGCTCACCGGGAGGCTCGCCCTGCAGATGATGTTTTTCAAACAGCCTCAGGGTTTCTGTGCTTCCTTGGCGAAATTTCTCGATGAAACTCGCGAAATTCTTAGCAAAGGGGGCGTGTCGTGCTGTTCGTACAGGAGTTCGTACCAGGCAAACCGGTACTGCGCATCGCACGGGATGCACTGGAGGCGACTGTTCGCGGCCGAAGATACACTCTGCCCACACCAGTGCCTCCCGCGCTTGCCACACAGCGCGCCGGCGCCTTCGTTACTGTGGTCAAACAGGGCAAACTGCGCGCCTGCTGGGGAACGCTGGAGCCGCAACACGCGAACCTTGCCGAGGAGGTCGCCGCATCAGCGCAGGGCGCGTGCAGTCGGGATACGCGCTTTCCGCCTCTGCGTGTAGAGGAGTTGCCCAGCCTGCGTCTGATCGTGACTATTGTGCTTAGCCCACCTCAACCTGCACCTGAAACGCACATTCGTCCGCGCGAGCAGGGAGTACTGGTGCGCAGCGGTGCCCGAAGCGCGGTGGTACTGCCGCATGAAGGGCGCACGGTGCGTCGGATGCTGACGCTGGCTCGAGAGAAGGCAGGCATTGGCGCAACAGAACCGCTGGAGATTTACACCTTCCGCGTACAGACGATAACGGAGTAGCCTCTTTACGCCACAGCGATTGTTTCGCTGGTTCGCTGTTCCTGCTCCACGACTGCCTGCAAGGCACGCAGAGCCACCTCGATCTGCGCCTCTTCCGGTTCACGTGTGGTGAGGTGCTGGCTCCACAGCCCCGGCGCGAGCAACCAGCGGGTAAAGCGCGAGTCTTTGTATCGCCCTGCGAACTTGATCGCCTCGTAGGCGACGCCTGCCACGAGGGGAAGCAATAGAATGTGCAGGGGGATGCGTATCCATATCGGCGGGCGACCGGTCAACGCGAAGACGAAAATCGCCAGTATCAGCACGACCATCACGAAGCTGGTGCCACAGCGCGGATGGATTCGGGACTGCTGGCGGGCGTTCTCCAGCGTCAGGGGGAGTCCAGCCTCGAAAGTGTTGATGGCTTTATGTTCTGCGCCATGGTATTGAAACACGCGCCGGATCTCCTTCAGCTGCCCTACCGCCAGCACATAGCCCAGAAACAGCACGATGCGGATGATGCCATCCAGCATGTTCAGCAGGATGGGATGCTTCCACGGTAGCAGCTGGGTGAGGGTGGTGGGCAGAGCCACAAATAGCCCGAGCCCTATCAGCAATCCCACAATCATGGTGGACCCCACGGCGAGGTCATTGATGCGTTTCTGTTGAACGGTCTGCGTTTGCTCTTCCAGCTGCACGTCCGCAGAGAATCGCAGGGCGCGGATGCCCAGCGCCATGGCGTCCAGCAGAGCCAGCGTGCCCCGCAGGAACGGGCGGTTGAGCCAGCGCAGTCGCGCCAGCCACGAGTTGGCGAGGTCTTCGAGTTTCAGCACGACCTGCCCGTCGGGGGCGCGGCAAGCCACCGCAAAGTAGCGCGGACTGCGCATCATCACGCCCTCGATGACAGCCTGCCCGCCATACTGCAGATTTTGATTCATTCCGCCCTCCCCCGCGGGCGCAACGGCGACTACTGCTGTTGCAGACCGTACTTGCGCAGGAACCGCTCCACTCGCCCGCCGGTGTCCACAATCTTCTGCTTGCCCGTGAAGAACGGATGGCACTTCGAGCAGATTTCGACGTGAATCTCCTCTTTCAGCGAGCGCGTGGTGAAGGTGTTCCCGCACGCGCAGGTCACCGTCGCGATTTTGTATTCTGGATGGATGCCTTGCTTCATCCGAACTCTCCCTCCGTGATTATCGGCGAGTTGCCCAGTAAGCCATTATACCACACATGAGGGCTAGTTCGGACAGTTGGGATGCCACATATCGCCGCCGGGGATGGGATAGCGTCGGATGAGCTCCACTCCGGAATAGGGTTCCCCGCAAGGATTGGACAGCAACGCACCGCGGCTGAGCCATTTGGCGTGCCCGTCGAAGAACATATTGTTGCATCCGCCGGAGTGGCGCGTCATTGCCAGCACCGGTTGACCATAACCCGCTTTGTCATAGAGGTTCTTCGGCGGTTCGTACCACGAGTCGTCAAACGGGTCGCCCTTCTCGGTGACAATCACGATGTCGGCAGGGGTGTCGATGGCGGTGATGGACAGGCACTCGCCCGCGCGGTTCGCCACATACGAGCGTGGCACGTACGGTCTGCCATCCCTGCCGTCCTCCAGCACGTGCGGCACTCTGCCTCCGTCGGACGGGCACACCAGCAATGCCCCGCCCATGCGCGTATAGGGCAGTATCTGGTTCCACCAGCGGTTTTCGCGCGTCGCGCCCAGCGGGGCAGAGGGGTAACACCGGCTCAGGCGACTGTTGTGCCCGAAGAAGAAGGTCAGCTCGTCGGAATCCTCCATGTACATCACCAGCGCCATGCCCAGCTGCCGCATGTTGGAGAGGCAGGTGGTCTGGCGTGCCTTTTCCCGTGCCTGCGAGAAAACGGGGAACAGTATCGCCGCGAGGATGGCGATGATGGCGATAACCACAAGCAGTTCAATCAGCGTGAACGCTCTGCGAGACCTCTGCATCTGCAAACCTCCACCGGATGACGCTACTCCGCATTGTAGCAGGAGAGGCGCACCGCCCGCAAGCTTCTGGCGTTAAGGACAGGTTAAGCAGGAGTCAAGGCGCGTGTCGGGAACTGTTAGCCAGAGCAAAAGAGGAGGTGACCGATGAGCCGCACCTATCAGCACCTTGGCGTCTTTAGTGATTGGGTGGACACGGCGAAAAAGGCGCAGAAGCTATATCCGGTTGCCTATCCGGGCAAGCGTACCCAACAGCGCGTGAAGGAGGTATTGGGCTTCCACTTTGCGGATGAGCGACCGCGCTCGGTGAAGGTGGAACGAACCTGGACGCGCGACGGTGTGCAGGGTGAGGAGGTGTCGTGGTCGGTGGGCTACGGACCCCGCACCTTCGCATGGGTGCTGAAACCTGCTGGAGCGCGCGAGCCGTTGCCTGGTGTGGTGGCTCTGCACGACCACGGCGGCTTCAAATACTGTGGTAAAGAGAAGATCGCGGATGGTCCAGACGACACTCCGGCGATGCTCGTGCCCTTCCGCGAGACGTACTATGGAGGACGTGCCTTTGCCAACGCGCTAGCCAGAGAGGGCTTCGTGGTGCTGGTGCATGACGTGTTCCTGTGGGGAAGTCGGCGGTTTCCGCTGAGTGACATTCCGGAATGGGACAGGAACGTGGGCACGGCAGTGCAGTCTTGGTGGAAGGGCGAACAGACGCCGGACGAAGTGGCACTATTCAACAGCGTCTCCGCGTTCCACGAGCATACCGTCGAGAAGTACTGCCACCTGCTTGGCACGACGCTGGCAGGAGTGGTTAGCTACGAGGACAGGGTGGCTGCCGAGTACCTCGCTTCGCGCAGTGATGTGCGCTCAGATGCGATTGGCTGTGTAGGGCTGTCTGGTGGGGGATGCCGGTCTGCTCTCTTGCAGGCGACCTGTGACCGCATCCGCTCAGCGGTCGTGGTAGGCATGATGAGCACCTTTGAGCACCTGCTGGACCACGATGTCGTCACCCATACGTGGATGTTCCTGCCATGGGGCTGGGCGCGCTACGGAGACTGGCCCGACCTGACCGCCTGCCGTGCGCCCTCACCGTTGATGGTGCAGTACGACCTCGATGACGGTCTGTTTACGCAGGAAGGAATGCGTTCTGCCCACGAGCGGCTGAGCGCGCATTACCGGCGCGTCGGCAAACCGGACAATTACGTGGGCGAGTTCTACCCCGGTCCGCACAAGTTCGACCTGCCGATGCAGGCAAGCGCGTTTGCGTGGCTGAAGAGACAGCTGGGATAACACCTGTAGGGGTAACCCTCGTGGTTACCCCCATACGATTGCCCCCACACATCGGATTGGTAGGGGTAACCCTCGTGGTTACCCTGCACGTCGGATTGGTAGGGGTAACCCTCGTGGTTACCCCCATATCAATTACCCACAGATGGGCAACCACACGGATGGGCAATCACAGTCAGGGGCAACCACAAGGGTTGCCCCTACAGGGTTACCCCCGTATTGGTTTCCACAAATGGGCAATCACAATCAGGGGCAACCACAAAGAGGGGCAACCACAAGGGTTGCCCCTACTGGCAATTTCTGTGGGCAACCACAAGGGTTGCCGCTACGAGGGCTTTTGCTGGGCGATGGGTGTGTGTTTCTTCTGGCAGCTGGCGCACAGCGGGCGACCATATCGGTTTTCGGATAGCTTGTACACGCCCTCGGTGATCTCGGTGCCGCAGTCCGAACAGCGCAGGTCGCGCGGCGCCTCCCGTACAACGGCTACCGGGCTATCCACCGGATGCACCACGCCGCCCTCCGACAGCTCGGGGGCGAATTGCGTGCCGAAGCCTGCCACCGCCAGTGCCCGACCTATCGCTCCGGTCTCCGCCTTCTCGATGAAGTCTGCAAAGCCCTCGCGCGTCTCCATCTTCGTGCCGGTCGCCAGCACGTTGCCCTGTTCGTCCATCACGCGAGCTTTAAAGATGGCGATGCCGCGCTCCACATCCAGCTCCAGAGGCTCGGTCTCCACGCGCCAGTCAGGATGCTCCTCGCGGAACCACACCAGCCGCGCGGACACCGGCAGGTAGTAGCGTCCGCCCTGTACCTTGATGAGATACCGTTTCACGTTGAAAGGCATGTTGCGTCGTTCCTCCCTCTTCTTGTATGCATCTGAATTATACCATTATTTGTATACTATTTCAAGACAAGTTTCTCGCCGAATCCCCAGTAACTGCCGTGCTCCGTCACCAAGTGCATTCTGAGCCATGCCGGTCGTTCCAGTTCGCGGGGGACAGGCACTTCCAGAGAGACCTGAGAGTACCGGGGGACGTGCATGTTGACCTCCGCCCGGGCTCCCCATGATGTAGACAGGCTCACTTTGCGCTTGCCTGCAGGCGACCACGCTGAATCGCCCGTGTTCAGAACCGTCACCACGAGCGAAGTCGTTCCGGGCGGCACGGGTTGGTCTGGCTCGAGTTCGGTACCTGTGCCCGCGGAGTCGACGGCTTGCACCCGCAGTATCTGTGCGTTCAGATACTTGGACGGATTGGAACCGTTCCATGGCACGTTGCCGACCGCGACGAGCGGCACCTCCTCGCTGGCGATGCCCGTGCCCGGCGTGCGCAGTTCCACCCGCTTGCCCGCTTTGACCGCCTGCAAGTACTCCTCTCGGTGCCGCGCCCACATCTGCGAGAAGCCTCGCGGATGCAGGTCTCGGTCGATGGTGATGACGTGCGTCTCGCGGTTGTCTGGCAGGGCAGGCAATTTCGCCAGCCGGGGCGTCCACTGCTGAGCAACCCGCGCAGAAGGACGCAGGGTGCCGTCGGGATGGATGATACCGTAGTCGCTGTTCTCCCCAACACGGAAGCCGCCGGGGAACCACCACCCTGCACTGCCATCCGCGCGGGACTCTTCGATCATCCGGTACATCCACTCCCATACGTTGCGCTGGTGGGCGATGCGCTCGGCTGTAGAGCCGGGGTAGATGGTGGAGCCGAACTCCGCCCAGAAGACCGGTTTGCCGTTGCCCGCCCGGCGAGCGTAGGCGGTGATGAACCCGCCCGCGCGGAAGTTCTCCCAGTTATCCAGCAGGGAATATCCCTCCGGAGATACGAAGTCCAGCAGGGGCGCGCCCGCTAGCAGGTCGTAGGGCATTCGGGGGTCTGCCCAGGGCGCACCGTTCCCACCATAGCCGGTGCGCACGCCGATGAGGTGGTTCGGATCCAGCTGGCGAATGAAGCGCACCACACGCCAGTAGGCGCGGTTCACGTGGTCGTCCAGAAAGCGGCGGTATGCTGCGACCATTCGTCGCCACTCGCCGTCGTTCAGAATCTGCTCGTCGGTCGGGTTGGTGACCTCGCCGTTCTCCCGGGGCAGAGCATACCCCCAATCACGCTCGGCGTTCTGAATGGAGCCGTACTGTTCGGCGATCCACTCGCGCCATGCGGGGTCGAATCGCTTGCGTTCCACATGGTTGCCCCATGCAGGTTCCCAAGCGATGTCGTAGGCGAAGATGTTATCCCACTCCGGAATACGCGCCGCGTCGATGAGCTGCCGGAGCATCTGCGGGTCGAAGCCGAAAGGATGCGCCGCGGTGATGAACAGGTTGACATACATCCCATGCCGTCGCGCGCGCTCCAGAAAGTCCACGAGCTGCGGCGCGTGCGTCAGTTGCAGGTATTGCACGGACAGCACGTTGAAGCCCGCCTGCTTGGCGATGCGCAGGGCACGCTCTACCGAGTCGGGGTCATACTGGTGCGGACTGAGCCAGTGTCCCCAGTACTCGTTGAAGTCCTGTCCCGCAATCCAGAGCGGCCAGAAGTTCACGCCGTGCGCGTAAAACGGCTCGTCCCCGCGGTAGAATCGTCCGTTCTTCACGGTGATGCGCGGAACCGAGCCGGGTTTGCCAATCACGTGGAAGGCGTGTTCCAGCTCGTCGTGCCTGCCATCAGAACTGGAAGCGGTAATACGGATGCGCCATTCGCCTTCTGGCAGGTTCATCTCCGGGAACAGCACACGCCGACGTTCACCCGGCTGGAGGCGCAGGGACATCTCGCGCGTGACGACGGACCTGCCCGGCGACGACAGGCGAGCCTGCAGGTTCAGCGACACCGGACGATTGCCCCAGTTAGCCACTTCCGCGCCGTACAGCACTGCCTGCTCGCTCCAGAAGCTGAACTGCTCGGTTCCCGCGCGAAGCAGATGCCAACCCCGCAACATAGGCTGGAGCAACGAGGCGAGATTCTTCGCGTTTGCCTGCGAAGCGGGTAGCCATCCCCACATGCCGCCTTCGGTCTCGCCCTTCGCGCTGAGGAACAGGCAGGCTCGCTCGCCAAGAGAGAGGGGTATGCGTCTGCCGGGGCATTCTCCGCCGATGCCTGCACCCGGATAGCGCCACACACTGCACAGCCGCCCCCGCGAGTCGGTGTAGAAACGATACCACGGAGTCACCGCTTCGAGAATGAGTTCCACAGGCTTCGGGAGGGCTTCGGTCTGTTTGCCCACACGCACATCGGCGATGGTGGCTTCCAGCGACGTGTCGGAGGGATAAAAGGCAGAACCAAAGGCAGGGTAGGGGACGAAGGTGTACGCAAAGCCGATAGAAATCTCCACCACGTTCTGGGGATTTAGCCGGTCGCCCTGTCCGCCTCGTCCCTTTGAAGGGTTATCGTGCCAGTAGCGGAAGTCGTCTGGGGACAGCACATACTGTTTCCAGTTGGGGCTGAGCGCCACGGCAGCATACCAGCGCGAGCCGTCGCGTTCGCGCCACTCGATGGACAGCGCACCGGTCCTGGCGTTGCCGCGTGCCCAGAAAGTCATCAGCGTTTCACCTTCGCGGAACGGCTGGGAGACGGGCGTGTCGTAGGTACACCAGCTGGTCAGGCGCTGTACCCTGATCTGCCAGCCTGTGCCATGTGGGGTATCTACCCGCGTCCACGAGCTGGGAATGTCCGGCGCGTTGGTACTGCGTCTCCAGGCGTTGTCGGCTGGAGGCGTTTTCCACATCGGTCGCCACGACGTGGAGGCGAGCAGTGCTTCCTGTCGTTCAACCCAGCGCCCACCCGCGCGGTATAGCCACGTCTGCAACGGCATGGCGTCGCTGACAAACAGCACACCCTTGCGCGAGCGAAGCCATTGGCGGAGCGGTTCACCCACCACGACGGGCAACCGGCTCGCCTCCGGGATAATCACCACCGTCATGCCGTCCGGCACGCGCCCTGCGGTGAAGTCCTCCACCGTCACAGAGGTCACCTGCGCCTCCGGCACCGCCTGCTGAACCGCCCTGAGCAGGGCAGAAGGTTCCCGTTCGCCCACCCGCAGGACGCCGACCATCGGCTGAGCGGACGCCGAGCACAAGCAGAAAATAGTCATCGCCATCAGGCAGATGGTGTAAGGCATGGTTGCTTCTCCTTTCAACGGCTCAACGGGGTTCCTCGCCCTCCAGGCTTGTGCTATTCACTCTATGGAGGGCGAACCTCGCAGTGAGCCGCCCTCCATCGTTCTTACTCCAGCTCTATCCGGTGCATTCCCGCGCCGTAAGTCCTTCCACTGACCACTGCCTCGGTGCCTTCGGGGACGGAGAGCTCCAGATGCACCTTCTCCTTCTCGCGTCTCAACGACACCTTCACCTCCCCGCGCGGTGTGGGCACGATGCCCTTCGCCCATTCGAGGTCGCCGAGGTAGGGGCGCACTTCAAAACGAGCAAAGCCCGGCTCCAGCGGGCGCACCCCCAGTACATACGAGGGCAGAGCGAACGCGGGCGCCGCGCTCCAGGCATGGCAGTGACTGCGTGTGGGCCACTCCTGACTCAGGTAACCGGGGAATGTCTCCCAGCAGGAGGTGGCTCCTGCGTGCACCATCATACCCCACCACTGCCGGATGAGATGCAGGATGCGCTGGATATCTCCAGCCTTCTCCAGCGCTTCGATGGTGAACGCCATCATGAAGGGGCTTCCCACGCGCACCCAGCCTTCGGGCACATCGGTAAGGTATCGCTCGAACAGGGCGCGCTTGTCGTCCGGCACGATGTCGCACAGGTAGGCGACGGTCTGCGTCTGCTGACTGATGACGTCACTGCGTCGTCCGTCCGCGTGGACGCAGTCGATATATGCCTGTTTCTTCTCGTCCCAGAGGTGCTGGTTAATAGCGTCTTTGAGCTCCTCAGCCCACTGCAGGTAGAGGTCCGCCTCTGCGTCGTTGCCGAGAATACGAGCCATCCGCGCACTGCGTCGCCATGCCTCCACCAGCCACATGTTCTGGTGCGTCACCACGCCGGTACGGGGCGTATCCATCGGCGCCCAGTCCAGCATGTTCCACGCCTCAATCTCCAATAGACCCTGCCCGTTGATGAACCGCTCGTGAATGTTCTGGTTCTGCTGGCGCACGGCGGGATAGACTTCCTTCAAGAACTCGATGTCGCCCGTGAAGCGGTAGTACTCCTCGCAGGCGATCGTCCACAGCAGGCTCCAGGCGGTCAGGATGTCCTCCCACGCGCTGGGCACCTGGCTCTCCACCAGCGGCGAGCGCCACAGCGATTCGCCCGCCAGCAGGAGACACCGCCGGGCTAACCGCGCATCGCCGAACGAAGTGTAACTGAACAGGCTCTCGTTGCGGGCGTCGCCTACCCAGAACGTCTGCTCGTAAGAGGGACAATCCACGAAGGTATCCTCACTGCACAGGCGCACAGTGTGGCGCGAAATCTCCCAGATGTCGTTCAGCAGGGCGTCACTGCACCGGAACTGCGCCTGGTAGGCATAGGGATAGGTGTTCAGGTAGCATCGCAACCCGCGCAGGCGAATCGGCTCCGAAGCCCCCTGCGGGAAACGTATGGTGAGCGTGGCGTAACGGAAGCCCCGGCGTACCACCGAACGCCACATCTGCCAGCCTTCCCTTGCCACGTAGCGGAAGGTGTTGTGCAGACCGTAAGTCCACTGGATGCGCCCGTCTTCCATATACTCGAAGGCGTTCAGGTCCAGTACCGTCCCTTCCGGGGAGGACAGTTCCAGTTCGAAGAAGCCTACCAGCTCCTTGCCGAAGTCGATGAGCAGTTCCACGTCGCCGTCGGCGGGAGGATAGATGAGCGCGTCGTCCACGCTCGCAGAAACGAGAGCGCCGATGTTTTCCAGCCGCACCGGCGTGGAAAGCGGCCTGGCGTACACCGTCTCCCCGAACACATTGGCGACGGCGGTATGCGCAGGCAGGATTGGCTTGACCGCCGGGTGACGCGCAACTTGCTCGGCGCTGGTTGCCTGCCAGGCGGACTGAAAGCCGGAGTCCTGTTCGGAAACGAAGGGACCGATCGTCACCCAGGGATACGCCTCGTCATCCCCCAGTGGCGACGAGAAGCGCATGTCGCCCTGCTCATAGTCGAACACCAGACCGACGAACCAGTCGTGATAGAAGGGCTGGGTGACGTTCAGCACCAGCAGATGCCTGCCTGCGGAAAGGGGGATGCCTTCGTACGCCTCCTGCCACGAGACCTCTTTCCCGTCCACTCGCAGAGCGCGCCCGCTCTGGTAAGCCGGACGCACCGTGAATCTGGTGGGCTGACTGCATTCCACCACCGTTGCGCTCAATCCCACCAGCCCGCGCGGGTTCGCGGTCAGGTCGCCGGGGATGAGATTGGGCTTCAGGTCGAACGTCCAAACCTGTCGAGGGGGGCGTACCGCCTGCACGCGCATCACCCTCACTGGCTGGACGGGTTCCTGGGTGAGGAAGGGAATATCGCGCGGAAGGACCTCTTTCCACGGCTCGCATCCTACCTCGCCCACTACAACCGCATTCTGCCACCCGCTATCGTCGAAGCCGGGGTATGTCCAGTGCCCCGGGTCGCGTCGCGCATCATACATCTCTGCCCATGCTGTCTGGCACGACATGCGTGGCATCCGCCGTTCGTATGCAGGATGCTCGATGCCCTTCCAAGTCTCGTCGCTCGCTACGATTACCTCACCGTCGCGCTCCACCTGTGCCAGCAATCCCCCGCGCGCCTGCAGGTACTGGAATGTGCCGTGTCCGAAGTGATGCACCAGCACTGCGAGCACATTCTCGCCCGTGCAGACGTACGGCGTAATGTCGTATGTGTCGTATCGCCAGCGGTGGGGGAAGGCGCGTACCGGTCCGTGACCTACATACCTGCCATTCACCCACAGCGAGTACCGTGAGTCGGCGGTAATGTGCAGGGTGGCATGTCGGAACTCCTCGGGATGCGCGAACGACTTGCGTACCGACCAGAAGAAGTTGCGAGGCGCCTCCTCGCCCGGATGCCATATCCACTTTGCCTGCCAGTTCATCGCATGTTCTCTCCCTTTGCGCAACAGTCTTTGTGAGAGAGTGTTTGGATTTGCTCCCACTGATCGCTCTTACGAGGGGCGATAGACCTTTCGCGAGCCGCTTCTGAACCTAACCCCCGTCCCCTTCCCTGCGAGGGAAGGGGTGTTGCGCCTCTCCCCGTTTCGGGGAGAGGTCGGGAGAGGGGTTTCCGACAGCTCCCTGCATGTTTGTACTACAAGAGATGAGGTAGGCAAAGCCCCTCAAGCTACCGTCAGCAAAGTTTTCAAACACCCTCTAAGAGCTGATTCGCGCTCCTGCAGAAGCTCTCCTGTCGACTGAGGACTGGGATGACGAAACAGGACTGCAGGCATCCGGGGCGAACAATGCAACGTCAGCCCGTGGAGGGCGAATCTCCCGTGATCCGAAAACGACGCGACTCCAATCGGTGGAGGTCAAGATGAAGGTATCGTCGACTATGTTCCTGATTCTGCTTGTTATACGGGGCGTGTGGTCTGCACCCACTGCGTCGGTTCAGAGTTCGCACATAGAAATCGGGTTGCAAGCGGGTGTGATCACACAGATGGCCAACCGGATGACCGGCGAGACGCTGAGCGTTCGCACCGTGCCTGCGCTGACGGGCATTCGCCATCTTCGCGCCGGCGACCTGTGGAACGATAGGGCACGCACCGAGCTTACCACCTCTCGTTCGCGCGTCGCCTTCACCATGCGCTGGCAGAGCAACGGCTTGGTGTATCGCCTGAGCACGCGCTTCTTGGCATTGCCGTCGGGCGAGATTGCCGTTGACCAGCAAGCGGAGTGCGCTCAGCCGGGGCTGGTGGGACTGCAGTGGGGTCTGGCGATACCCAATGAGTTCGAACTGCTGGTGCCGGGAGCGAGTGGCAAACGCTGGAGCGCGGACAGCGACTTCCAGCCTCTGCAGTTGGACTATCCGACCTCCTGGGAAGCGCAGTTTGTGCTGATACAGGGCAAGCAGGGTGGCTTCCTCATCTACGCCGACGATGACGCCACGCGGTTCAAAAGGCTGTTCATCCAGCATCGCGACGGGCAGTTCTGGATTGGACTGGAAACATGGTGCACCGCGCCGTTCGAGCGTATTCGGCGGGATGTGTCGGTGGGCTGGCGTATCCGCGCGTACCGAGGTGGATGGCTTGTGGGCGCGTCGCTGTACCGGCAGTGGGCAAAGAGGCGTTTCCGACTGGCTGAACTGCGCAAACTCCAGCCAGCATGGGTGAAAGACATCCAGACGGTGGTAATTGACAATCTGGACGACCTCAAGCGGCTCGAGGCGCTGGCAAAACGGTTGAACCCACGTCAGACGCTCGTGTATGTGCCAGACTGGCGCAAGGACGGCTACGACCGCAACTATCCCGACTACACGGTGCGCGAGGGCTGGGCGCAACGGATACGTAGCGCCAGGCAGATGGGATTCCGCGTCATGCTCCATGTGAACTACTTCGGGGTGACCCCGGAGAACCCGGCTTACGAGCAGATGAAGCGCTACCATATGCGTGACCCGTTCAGCAAGCAGTATTACTACTGGGACTGGTCTCGCGCCGATCCGCCCATCAAGTTCGCCTATATCAACCCGGCTTCCAAAGAGTGGCGCAGGCTGTTCGTGCAGAAGATGGTGGAGGTGTGCCAGCAACTGCACCCCGATGCCCTGCATCTCGACCAGACGCTGGTCATCCCCAACGACGCTAACGGCATCATCGACGGCATGAACACCATGCAGGGCAACATCGCGCTCCATCGGGAGCTGGTACAGGCTTTGCCCGGTGTTGCGCTTTCTGGCGAGGGGCTGGACGAAATCACGTTTCGCTATGAGAGCTTTGCTCAACGCCACGTGTGGGGTATCAACCCCGCCGACACGAGCTGGGATATGACGCAAATTCGTGAGGCGCACGCGGTCAGCTCCAGCCTGCTCACGCCGCATACAAAGATCTATGGTTATCTGGGCATGACCAATCCGCGCATGTGGCAGTATTACGTCGCGTGGCGCACCGCCTATGAACGGTTCGGTGTGTTGCCCACCTTCGCATCGCTGGATACTGCGCAGGTCTCCCAGCCAGATGAGGCGTTGCAGGCGCTGTGGGATGAGGCGCGCTGGTTCCAGAAGCATTGCCCTGTGCCCGACTTCTCGCCCGAGCTGTGGACAGAGGGAACGCTGTTCGCCTATCGCACGCAGAATGGACAGATTGCCCGATACGTTGCCGAACCGACCGGCGTGCGGCTGGAGCATGTGACTCCGAACGGGGTTCAGGTGGTTTACCGGCGCATCATGGGCGTCAGCCGGGCGCAGATAAACGGCACGATCCCCAACTGGCTCGCCTACAACGACAGGGAACTGCTGGGGCTGAACCCAGAACACGGATACGCCTGGCTTGCGACGCCACGCGATTTGAACGCCCTGCATCTTCATGATTTGTCAGAGACATTATCGCTGAGCGAGGCGTCCGTTCATGCAGGGAGGTGGGCGAGGTTCGCCTTCCGGCAGGGCGAGCAGGTGATTGCTCGCCTCTGGAGCGGGCGACTGGACGTAGCCCATGCCGTCGCCGACGCCAACAGTAAAAGCATCGTTAGGCACGGCTACCTGATGGACGACCCCGAAACCGGCGCGGTGGCACGACCGCATGGCGATGGGCTGTTCCTGCATCCGCCCTGGCGTGCGAAGGCAGGTGGAAGTGTCTGGCTTGAAACCACCCTGCAACTTCCCGCCGATCGCCCCTGCCAGTTCCGCAGTGAGGTGGGTTTCACCTCGCCAGACGCCGCGCGTAAGAGCGATGGGGTGACCTTCGTCGTCACCGTATTCGGGGAAACCGAAAAGCTCACCGCCCAGCGTCATGTAGAGGGGACTGTGACGCAGGAGATGGCACTCGTCCTCAGCGCGTTGCGCGGTCAGCGGGTACGTGTGCGTCTGGAGGCACGCCCTGGTGCCGACGGCTCTCCGGAGTTTGATTGGGGATGGATGGTTCGCCCGCGCATTGTGGCGATAGAGGATAAGTCGCATCCGGTGGAGGTTTTCTCACCACAGCCGATATTGCACGCTTTCGGCAACGGAGAGCCACTGACGGTGGAAAGCGCAGGCGCGAACCGCTACCGCTTCACTATGCCGGGGGAGAATCCGACACTGGTTCTCCTGCAGGCGGAGGCAGATACCGTATCCCTGCCGCTCGACCTGACTGCTCTGCCTTTTGACACAGGTATCGAGCTGGACGGCATGGCGCGTCCGCCGGTGGATTTCATGCGCGGTGTGGTCGCCGCCGGTAAGTGTGGCGGTGTCGAGCGAAAGGGTTTCTCTGCGCATCCACCGCCCAACGGCATGACCTGCATGACTTTCCTGCTTCGCCTGCCCGAGCGGGAGGCGCATTTGCGCGGTTTCGTGGGCATTGCCGACGGCGCGGAGGGCAAGTCCAACGGCGTGCGCTTTGCGATAGAGGTGAACGGCAAGCCGGTCATGTCGCGGGTGGTGAACGCAGGCGAAGGGTGGATTGCGTTCGATGCGTCGCTGGCGGAGTGGGCAGGGAAGACGGTGCTGTTGCGCCTTGTCACCGACGCGCTGGGCAACTTCGGCTGGGACTGGGCGCAGTGGGGACAGGTACGCATCGAGTAGCCGGTCGCAGGAAGCATCAGGGGTTCTGTGTAAACTACCGAAGGGAGCGTTGTCCGTACACAGAGGATGGCCACTGATGGTAGAGATTATAGAAGGCGACTGCGTTCAGCACCTCCGCGTTCTGGCAGAGTCGGGGCGCAGGGTTCATCTTACGTTTCTGGACCCGCCCTTCAATCAGGGCAAGGAGTACGACCTGTTCGACGACAACCTTCCCGATGAGGTGTACTGGGGCTGGATGCGGGAGGTCTGTGCCCTCGTGTATGCGTGTACGCACGAAGGCGGAGCCATCTATTTCATGCAGAGGGAGAAGAACACCGAGCAGGTTCTGCGCACGCTGAGGGAGACGGGATGGAGCCTGCAGAACCTGATTATCTGGCTGAAGCGCACCTCTGCCGTGCCCAACAGCAATCGGTTTGGCAAGCAGTATCAGATTATCGCCTTTGCGACCAAGGGACAAAGCCCGCGCGTGTTCCATCGCCTGCGCGTTGATGCCCCCCTGCGCCCTGAACACAAACAGCCGAGGCAAAACGGCGTGTTCGTCACCGACGTGTGGGACGACATTCGCGAGCTCACCTCCGGCTACTTTGCGGGTGACGAGGCGTTGCGCAACCCCACAGGCGAGCGTGTGCATCTTCAGCAGTCGCCGATTGCTTTACTGTTGCGTATTATCCTCTCCTCCAGCGACGTGGGCGACTGGGTGCTTGACCCGTTTGCGGGCACGGGCACAACGGGCGTCGTTGCCGAGCAGCTTCAGCGCAACAGCATCCTGATTGAGATTGCGCCCTCCAACGTGGAGGTGATCCGTCGGCGGTTGGAAACGCAACGCGAAGCCGATTCCATTGAGAGGTGGCGCCGCTACTATCGCTTCACGCCAGATTTGGAGAGCATCTGGCCTGCACAGTCGGAGATTCAGTGGGGCGCCGTACACCAGATGGTACTGTTTGAGGCAAGGGAAGACGATGGGTATCATTAGGTGCTTCGCGAGGATCGCCTGCGCACTGCATCAAGGGAAGGTTGCGATTGACGACCCTTCTCTCGAGAAGATAGCCATTCAATACGAAGACTACGCGTACATCGGTGACCGAAAGACGCTGGAGGACGCGGTGAGAGAAAGGGCTCGCCGCTTGCGAGATAAACTGAGAAAAGGAACGAAAGCCCAAGACATTCCGCAAGAAGATGATGATGAAACATGGGCAAGATGGTGGTTCGGGAAAAGTGACTGGAAAAAAGACTCCGGAGTCTATCCCGACTTTGTTCTCGCATTCCTGAACGATGGAACATTTGGTGATGGTGGTCTGCTGGAACTTAAGGATTCTGCAGGTGGCGCGATAGCATCGTTCAATTCGACATTGCCTTCTGCTCGCAAGTTACTCAGCGAGGAAGCGCCCCTTGTGTGGGAATCTGTATGCCGGTACGACCTGCCTGTATCCTTAGACTCCTCTTACCCCTCTGAGAGAGCTGGTTTCTATCTGGTGCGAACCAACAAGCAAAGTGGCTCAAGAATACGGTTGTCTGTTGTTCAGGGGACGTTCTTTGAGACATTGCCCACGAGTGAACTGCTCACTGAGTTGTGGAGACAGGTACTGGGGGAGTCGCAGGTCGCTGAGATCGTTAGTGAAGACGTGCTTGATGAGATACTCCGGGCACTCGGTAGCCTCAAGCGCGAGGAAGTTGCGATAACGAGGCATATTCCTGGAGCTTCTGTTAAACCTCGCCTGCGCATAATGAGCGAGATCGAAGAAGAGGGCAACCCGCATACCTATGCTGAGATACTTCCGCGCTCGATAAATCTTGTTGTGAAACCGCCGGCTATCGCAGAGCAGAATCCTGACTGGCTGGAACAGGCGAGTGAGTGGTTCGCGGAAGAAGCCTCGAAAGACAGAGTGAATGTCGCTCTTGCCATAGTAGCGGAGGGCATAGGGAAGATGCGCTTAGAGCAATGCGAAATGTCAATCAGGCTGTTGTCAATCAAGCATAAGCGCAATGGTCTGCATCTCGTGGTTCAAACCGTTCTGCCAACCTGAAAAGCTGCGGAGGTCAACAATGTCTCTTTCGCGGGAAGAGGCGTGGAAACTGTTGTGTGAATACACCCAATCGGAGAACCTGCGCAAGCACGCGCTGGCGGTGGAGGCATGTATGCGCCACTACGCCCGCCTGTGGGGCGAGGATGAAGAGCTCTGGGGCATCACGGGACTGCTACACGATATGGACTACGACCAGCATCCCTCTCTGGAAGAGCATCCCTTCGTGGCGATGGAGATACTGAAGCAGAAGGGCTATCCGGAAGAGGTGGTTCGTGCGGTTGGATCACATGCCGACCATACGGGTATTCCACGCCAGACGCGCATGGAACACACCCTCTTCGCTTGCGACGAGCTGACCGGCTTCGTCACGGCGGTGGCGCTGGTGCGACCGAACAAGAAACTCTCGGAAGTAGACGTGTCAGCGGTGCGCAAGAAGATGAAGGATAAAGCCTTCGCGCGGGCGGTCAGCCGGGAGGACCTGCTGAAAGGGGCGGAGGAGATCGGCGTCCCGTTCGACGAGCATGTGCAGAACGTCATTACCGCCATGTCGAGCATCGCGGGCGAGCTGGGTCTATGAAGGTATACATCGACGGCGCATCGCGTGGCAACCCGGGCAGAGCGGGCATTGGCGTGGTGCTTTGCAACGGTTCGGGCGAGCCGGTGAAGGAGATCAGCGAACCGATAGGTATCGCCACCAACAACGTGGCGGAGTATCGAGCACTGATTCGCGGGCTGGAGGAGGCGCGCGCACTGGGCTGGGACAGCGTGGAGGTGTACACAGATAGCGAACTGCTGGCGCGACAGTTGACCGGGCAGTACAGTGTGCAGGCGCCCCATCTGATACCGCTGTGTCGGCGGGCAAAAGCGTTATTGCAGACGTTCCGCAACGCCTCCATACGACATATTCCTCGTTCGCAAAACGTTCGTGCGGACAGCTTGGCAAAGGCAAGCACAAACCTGCCGGACGCTTAATCTGCACCTGAATTGCGATAGGTGGTTGTAAGGAGACCTTCCCCGTCGTTCATCACAATATTTTAAATACCTAAAAAATATTCTTTTCTTTCCATTGAAAGTGTGACTCAAGTCACTGGAAAATATTTTCTTTAGTGCTATCATAAACACGACAACACTCTTCAGGAGGTACAGGCGATGCAGAACCATCCCTCGCAGAGACGAGGTTTCACGCTCATCGAGCTGCTGGTTGCGATAGCGATAGTCGCCATTCTGTCGGCGATTCTGTTCCCGGTGCTGGCGCAGGCGCGCGAGATGTCGCGCCGCACTGTGTGTGCGACCAATCTGGCGCAGATTCAAAAAGCCGTTATCATGTATGCGCAGGACTGGGACGAAGCCATGCCATTTGAGAGCCCTCTCCATCTCAGCACGCCTCAGTACGGCACCCATGTAGACCTTCAGCCTTACGTGCGTTCGTACGAGGTTTTCCGGTGCCCGAGCGATACGGGCGACCAGCTGAACCCGACGCCTTTCTGGGCGCGCTATGGCAGGTCGTACAAGATGGAAGGGCGTGTACTCTCCAAGCCGTGGGACGACAAACTGGGGCGTCCTGTTATTCGTTACCTGTACGCGCTGGAAGCGGGTATCGACGAGAAGAAGGTTCTGGAGGGAAAGCCGGGCGTTACCGAGCAGTACAGCTCCTATCTACAGCTGGCGCGAGACGAGTTCTTCCCGTGGGAGACGGGCAAGCTGAAGAAGAAAGAGGGCTGGATAGTGAAAGCGTGGCACCCGCAAGGCGCCAACGTGGTCTTTCTGGACGGACACGTCAAGTTCGTCAAGAGCAAACGGGAATGGGAGTACCTGCGCAACAAGCAGGGCGACGACTGAAAGAGGAGGTAACTGCTGATGGGTGCATTCCTGCGATGGTGGCATAAGTGGGTCGGCGTGCTATCGGTGCTGGCTCTCACGAGCTTCGCGTTGACAGGTATATACCTGAACCACAGGGACTATTTCGACCAGAAGTGGTTCTCCACGAAGCAGGGAACACAGGGCAAGCCGTCGGTGCCCGCTCGATCTGGAACGAAACTCCATACTGCCTCCACGCTCAATCAGCTACCGGTCACACCAGAGGAAGCTCTTGGCATTGCACGGGCGCAGCTGGGATACCGTGAGCTGACCCGCATTGAGCTGAAGAGCGAGAAGGGAGGACTGGTGTACAAAGTAAAGCCGAGCAACCCTTCTGCGAGCGAAATCGTCATCGACGCCACCACAGGGCAGATATTGGAGAGGAAGCCGGGCAAGCATCCTGTTGCCGAGTTTCTGGGCAGACTGCACCACTTCAACTTTGCCGACGGACGCACCAGAATCCTCGCCGATATGTTTGCGGGTGCTCTGGTTGTGCTGAACATCAGTGGTGTCTGGATGTTTGTTCGGCATGAGCTTGCCCTGCGTCGATCACGTCGTCTGGCACGCGAGCGAGCCCAGCGGATAGGTTACCAGCCCTCTGCCCAGCCTGCACAGGGGGACTGAGCAGAGAAGCGCGGCACCAGCACACGCCGCGCTTCCTTGCCATCTCAGAACCGATAGTCTCGCGTATGTGCCTCTTCCAGATAGCGTGCGAGCAGAGTCGCCGCGGACTCCACATCCTTCCGATGCACCATCTCGTTGACGGTGTGTACGTAGCGCGTGGGAATGCTGATAGTGATACTCACACTGCCGGAGCGCGAGCGCTGGAGCGCGCCCGCATCGGTGCCACCGCGAGGCAGAATCTCCATCTGGTGGGGGATGTTCTCGCGTTCGGCGATCTCGCGGAAGTGTTCCACCAGCTTCGGATGGCAGATGAGACTGCCGTCCATAATCTTGATCGCCACGCCCTGTCCCAACTTGGTGACCGTCTCTGTATCGGATGGACCGGGGTAGTCGTTTGCCAGCGTCACGTCCAGCGCGATGCCGATGTCGGGGTCTACCGCGTAGGCGGCGGTGGTCGCGCCGCGCAAGCCCACCTCCTCCTGCGAGGTTGCCACGGCGTAGATGTCCACCTCCGTGCGCTTATCCTTCAGAAGGCGAAGCGCCTCGATCATCACGAACACGCCCACGCGATCGTCCATCGACTTGCCGAAGAAGGTATCACCACACGACTCGGTGGTGCGATCCATCGTTACCATGTCGCCCACCGATACCTTCTCTTTCACCTGTTCCGCTGGCAAGCCGAGGTCCACGAAAAAGCTCTCGATCTGCGGTGCCTTGTTCATCTCCTCTGGCGTCAGCATGTGTGCTGGCTTTGTGGAGTAGGCAAGCACGCCTCGCAGGGTCTCGCCTTTGCGGGTATACACCAGCACGCGCTGAGCGAACAGTTGCCGGGCGTCGAACCCGCCGAGAGGCTGGAGGCGTACGAATCCCTTGTCGTCGATGTGGCGCACCATGAAGCCGATTTCGTCCATGTGCGCGGCGAGCATTACCTTGCGTGCGCCGTTGCCTCGCTTCAGCCCGATCACGTTGCCCATCACGTCCACTTCGACGCTATCTACCAGCGGGTTCAGCGCCTCGATGACCACGGCGCGGATAGGGTCTTCCTTGCCGGGCACGCCGGGCGTCTCACATAGCCGTTTCAAGAGTTCAAAATCCATCGCGTTCCTCCTGTCGTCAGGTCGCCTTTTGCTCACACTTAGCCCTGCGTTCACCGACTTCCTTCGGCATCACAGGAATCGGCGCACCGGCGGGGAATATATCCTCGATACATATTGCAACAAATACCGGGGTTGCAGTGTCTGCACTCGTTGAAAGGTTCTTCAGGAGGATGTTGGGGTGAGCCATCAGCGGTTTCTGTCGGCACTTGGAATTATCATGGGTATTTTGCTCACGTGTTCCACGGGTGGGGCACAGCGAGCATACCCCGATGCGTTGCGTCGCGACATCGAGCGAGCGCGCGACCGGGTGTATCCCGCCGTGGTCAACATCCTGACGGTCACGCGCTACTTCAGCGAGGGGAGGGCACAGCGCGCTCCGTCGGGTGGCAGCGGCGTGATCGTCTCCCCGCAGGGGCACGTGCTGACCAACTACCACGTGGCGGGCAACTCCACGCGAATCACCTGCTCGCTGACCACAGGCGAGAAGCTGGAAGCCAGCGTGGTGGCGCACGACCCGCTGACAGACCTCAGCATTCTCAAGCTGCGCGCCGACCCGAAACGGCGTTTTCCGTACGCTGTGCTGGGCAATTCGGACACGCTGAAGGTGGGCGAATACGTGTTGGCAATGGGCAACCCACTGATGCTCTCCTCATCGGCAACGCTGGGTATTGTGTCGAACACGCGCCGGGTGTTCACCGACTTCACCGAGACCGAGATCGAGGAGATGGAGCTGGACGAGGGCGAGAGCACCGGCTTGCTGACCCGATGGATTCAGCATGATGCGCTGATTCTGCCGGGCAATTCGGGCGGACCGCTGGTGAACCTGCGCGGAGAGGTCGTAGGCATCAACGAGCTCGGCGGCAGCGGCATGGGCTTCGCGATACCCTCCAATCTTGCCAGGCAGGTGCTCCAGCAGGTGCTGAGAACTGGGCGTGTCCGGCGTGGCTGGCTGGGGGTAACGGTTCTGCCGGTCGAGAAGCTGGGGCGCAAGACGGGCGTGCTGGTCTCTTTCGTGTTCCCCGATTCGCCGGCACAGAAGGCAGGGGTGCAACCGGGCGACATCCTGCTATCGGTGGACGGTGTGCCTACCAGTGCGCGTTTCTTCGAGGAGGTACCGCTGTTCTACCAGCGGGTCGCCGCCCTGTCCGTGGGCAAGAAGGTGGTGATTCGTCTGGTACGAGCGGGCAAGGAGCGTACAGTGACCGCCGTGGTAGGGCAATGGGAGCGTTCGCGGGGCGAGGAAGAGGAGTTTCGTGAGGCGGGGATGACCGCGCAGAACATCACCCGCGCGATGGTGGTGGCGCGCAAGCTCGCGACGCAGAACGGCGTACTGGTGACCGGCGTGCGCCCCGGCTATCCGTGCGACAACGCTCGCCCGGCGCTGAAGCGCAACGACATCATCACCTCCGTCAACGGTAAGCCGACCCCGAATCTGTCCGCTCTGCGTCAGGTGTTGAACGCTGTTGTCAAGGGCGGTGGCGAGGCGGTGGTGCACTTCCGTCGCGGCGAGGAGCATCTGGTGACGGTGGTGAAGCTGTCGCCGCCGCCACCCGACACGATGGGCGGAGAGCTGGCGAAGCCCTGGTTGGGAGTGAAAACACAGGTGGTCACTCCAGAGATAGCTCGCGCGGTTGGCGTGGACACGGAGCGAGGGTTCCGCGTCACCGAAGTGTATCCCTGGACGGAAGCGGGCAAAGCGGGACTGCGTCCGGGCGACATCATCCTCGCGGTGAACGATACCGAGCTGGAAGCCTCGCGTCCGCAGGATGCGGATGAACTGCGTCGCCTTATCGAGGATTTATCTGTAGGCGAGACGGTGGAACTCACCATCCTGCGCGAGGGCAAGACCCAGAAAGTCGCCGTGACTCTGGAAGAGTCGCCCGCGTCGGGAGAGACGGCGCGAAGGGTGCGTCAAAAGGAGTTCGAGTTCACCGTGCGCGACATCACTCCGCTCGACCGCATGGAGAATCGCTGGAGTCGCGACCAGGCAGGCGTGCTCGTGGTGGAAGTGACCATGGGCGGGTGGGCGCAGCTGGCTGGATTGCGTTCGGATGACCTGATACTGAGCATCAACGGCGTATCGATCACCGACACGCACGCCTTCGAACGGGTGATGGCGCAGGTGGTTCAACAGCGCCCGAAGGTGGTCCGTCTCTTCCTGCGGCGTGACGGACGCACCCACTTCGTCTTTATCGAACCGGATTGGGCGAAGCTGGTACCGTAGCGGTTTCGCCCACAGAAGGAGGAACGCACATGACCAGAATGCTATGCACCGTGCTTGTCGCCTTCTGTGCGCTGGTGGTGGCTCAGGCACAACAGGACGAGGCAACCAGCGTGCAGACGGTGGTGGAAAAGGTGGCGCCGTCTATCGTGACGGTGAAGGTGGTACTGAAGACCACGATGAAGATGGGTGGTGAGAGCATGGAGGAGGAGACCAAAATGAGCCTGCAGGGTGTCGTGGTGACCCCCGATGGTCTCATCATGGTCTCGAACTCGGCGTTCTCCCCGAAGCGCATGATGGAGATGCTGGCTGGAGCGGAAATGCCCCCCGGCATGGATTACCGCATCACTCCCACCTCCATCAAGGTGGTGTTCGGCAACGAGGATAAAGAGTACGACGCTTTCCTTGCCGCCACCGATGCCAAGCTGGACCTTGCCTTCATCAAGGTGGAAGGGCTGGGCGACCGTCAGCTGAGCGCAGTCGATTTCGCCGGTGCCACCGATGCCAAACTGGGTCAACGGGTCATTGCTGTCGCGCGCCTGGGCAAAGGCTACGACTACGCGCCCTACTTCGCGCTGGGGCAGGTGTGTGGCGAGATCGCCAAGCCGAGGCGGGGCTGGATGCTTCTGGGTGACGTGTCGCAGCTGGGACTGCCGGTGTTCACCCTGAACGGTGAGCCGCTCGGCGTGTTGACCACCATTGCGCCCGACGTGAAGGAAGAGAGCGGCGACACGATGGGCTTCAACGTGTTCATGCGTCTGCTGTCGGGCGGGGGCAGCTCCGGAACAGGAGGGGTGTTCGTGGTGCCGGGAGCGCAGGTGAAGCCGCTGGTGGAGCAGGCGAACCGTCGCGCCGCCGAGCTGGCGGTTCAGCGTGCGCAGAAGAAAGAAGAGCCCAAGCCGCAAACGCCACCCAAGCCAGCCCAGCAGAGCAAACCGGGAACGCGCGGCAAGTGAGCCGAGGAGCGGGAGGCGAAGACGCCTCCCGCTCGGTTCACAGGTCTAGCAGGGCTTTCGGCAGTTTCGCCTTGCGGATGGTGCGCCCGCCCGAGCCATCGGCGCGCCCTACCCATAGCCCGCTACTCTATGAACTCAACCTCCCCCACGGGAGGGATAATCCCTGCTTCCGCTCCGCGCGCGAGGAACAGGCGTATCGCCTCCTTGCCCGCTTCGCCCATGTTTACCGTCCAGTCGTTCACATACATGCCGACGAAGCGGTCGGCAACATCCTGCCCGATGCCGCGCCCGAACTCCAGCGCGTACTCCAGTGCTTCCTGACGATGCTGGAGCGAGTATTCGATACTCGCCCGCAAGATTCGGGCGATTCGCGCTTTCAGGTCGTCAGGCAGGTCACGGCGCACGGCGTTGACACCCAGTGGGAGGGGTAATCCTGTCTGTTCCTTCCACCACGCGCCGAGGTCCACCACGCTGTGCACGCCCGCCTCCCGGTGTGTGAGCTGCCCTTCATGAATCAAGAGACCCGCCTGCACCTGTTTCTGTTGCACGGCAGGCAGAATCTCGTCAAAGGGCATGACCATCGTGTGCGCCTCGGGCAGGTACAGCCGGAGCGCCAGATAGGCACTGGTCAGCAAACCGGGCACGGCGATGGTGACGCGAGGCAGGTCTTGTGGAGAAAGCGGCTCTGCGCTAACGAGAAGCGGTCCGTAGCCGTCGCCCATGCTCGCGCCAGAGGTCAGAATGGCGTAGTTATCGCGCACGAAGGCGTAGGCATGTACGGAGATGGCGGTGACTTCCATTCTGCCTTCGCGCGCCCATTCGTTCAGCGTCTGGATGTCGCGCAGGACGTGCTCGAAGCGCAGCCCTTCGGTATCGATGAGCTCGCGTGCCAGCGCGTAGAACATGAAAGCGTCGTCCGCGTCGGGACTGTGGGCAAGATGGATAGTGGGTTCGTTCATGGGATGAATCTGCTCATTACCTCCGTGATAGACGGTCGGTCGTCGCCGAGAAGCCACTCCGCATCCACGCGTATCTGCGGGATGACCCCACACTGCACAACGCCTGAGGAGATTTCTGCTTCCTCGTATTGCTCGCCCACTCGCCTCAGCAGGCGCACGCGCCGGCGCGGACGGTCGATGAGCCATATCTCCTCCACACCGAGCGTGCGATAGTCCGCCTCGCGCTGGAGCAGGTCGGAACGGCGCTCACCGGGCGAGACAATCTCTATTACCATGTCGGGTGCGCCCACTACTGCGTGTTGCTGGACGATATACGCCCGTTCAGCGCGGACGAACAGCAGGTCGGGCAGGCGCGCGCGGAACTCGCCGATTCGCACAGCGGTGCGGGAGCCGAGCACAACGCCCGGGCAGAACCGCTCTGCACTCAGCGTAAACAGCGTCAACAGCCACACGAGAAGGCGTTCATGCTCCAGCTGCGCGGACATCCTCTCGACAACCACGCCGTCGATCAGTTCGAATTCGTCGTCCTCTCCGAACGCCTCGAGGTAGCGCTCGAAGGACATTGGCACGCTGCCGACCAGCGCTTCGGTAGTCTCCTGCACGCGCTGTAACGTGTGCGGAAGGGTGCTCACGGCGCGTCACCTCCACCCTCCATTTTACCCGATAAGGCTCTGTACTCTCCGCCGATGCGCGCTGGGCGGCACGGCAAACGCCACCGCGTACTGACAGCCGATTTCCGCGCCGCGCACCCGCGCCAGCGCCTTGTAGTACTCCACATAGGGGAAGCGCGACACCCCGCCGCGGAACAGCTCGAGCTTCTCCGCCGCCGTTTGCCACAGCGCGATGTCCTCTTCGGTCACCTCCAGAAAGATCTCGGGCACGAAGCCGTCCTGGTCCTCCCAGTTCTCGGCATAGTAGACGCGCCCCACCCAGTGCGGAGGGTCTTTGCGCACGAAGCCCTTGATGGCGGCGTAGAACTGCGCGTTGGGGATGTTCAGGGAGCAGGCGGTGTGGTCTTTGTGGATACTGCCCTGCCAGTGCGTGATGATACACTGCGGGCGACAGGCGCGAATCACGTCGCAGATGGCGAACTGCACCTCGTCGTTCACGGGCAACTCGCCGTCGCGATAGTCCAGAATATAGACCTGCGCGCCGTATACTGCCGCCGCCTCCTGCGCCTCCTGGCGCTTCTGACGGGCATACTCCTCAGGCGACAAGGTAGGGTGGCCCTTCTCGCCCGGTGTGAGGTGCAGGATGGCGACCTTCTTGCCCTGTCGCACGTGCGCGGCTAACGCCATCCCACAGGCAATCTCCACATCGCCGATATGCGCACCGATAGCCAGAATGTCCACTGCCTCTGCCATCTTCACAACTCCTTCCTGAGCAGGGCGAACCTGCGCGTTTGCACGAACCCCGCCGCGTTGTACAGTCGCTCGGCGGTGCGGTCATCCGACCACATGAAGAAGGCGGTATGCAGTCCCTGCAGGCGCATTGCCTCCAGCGTCCGATACATCAGCACCTGTCCGATGCCGCGCCCGCGCTGAGATTGCGACACACCAATCGGTCCGAACCGCTCGCCCTCGAAGTGGCTGTAGCCCACCACGTCGCCTCGCTCGTGTGCAATCCAGAGCCGTGTGGGGGTATCGCCCTGTTCGATGCGCGCGATGGCGTCGCGGGCGTAGCGCTGCCAGTCGCCGGGGAACTCTTGCCTCAAGAAGCGGAACAGGGCGGGTATCAGCTGTGGACGGTAGTGTTCTACAATCAGCCCCTCTGCCTGCAATTCGCGCTCGCGCTGTTGCACCCACTCCGGGATGCGCAGGTTCAGCAGGTTGCAGTCCATCGAGATGGGACGATACACCTCCTGATAGCCGTTCTTGAGGAAGAACTGCAATCCGCCTGCGTAGGCGTGCACGTCCACGCCCGGCGTGAAGTAGTTGGGCGCGTAGGCGGATACCAGCACCACCTTACGGACGCGCGAGCGCAGGTAGTCTTCCATCTGACGGAGTATTTGCGTGCCGATGCCCCGTCGCTGATGTTGGGGATGTACGGCTATCAGCGTGATGTAACCTCTGTCCCAATCGGGTGGAGCGTCTTCCAGAGGCAACCGTCGGGCGATGCTCAGCCCGAAGCCGACCACCGCGCCGTCCAGAAGGGCAACGGGCGCGCCTTCCGGCTCGAAGTTGGGGTCGATCAGCACCTTGCGCACGAACAGGCTACGAGAGATGGGGTCAGCATGTAGCGTTTGCTGGAGCAGGCATACCACCTCATCCAGCAACTCGCCGCGAAACGGGATAATCTCTACGGTTTTCATGGCTCCATTGTATGGGGGATAAGGGAAGCCTGTCAAGGTGGGACGGGTGTGTGGGCCACGGATAGACGGTTTGTGGAGGGCACACCTCGTGGTGAGCCTTTGCGAACCCTTCTCCCAACCTCTTCCCCGACGCGGGGGGCGGCATATCTCCCCTCCCTCGCCCTCCAGAGGCATGCCCGATCGTGTCATGCTGAGCCGAAGGCGAAGCATCTCAGGAGATTCTTCGCTTCGCTCAGAATGACAGAGATAGATGGCAGAATGAGCTGAAATATTGTCATGCTGAGGCTTCAGCCGAAGCCTCTCAGGAGATTCTTCGCTTCGCTCTATTAGAATGTAGACAGAACACACCGATCCTTGATAACCTGTACAACACACAAAGGCACACACCGCCTGAAATGGGGGCTGAGAAGGTCTATGCTGCGCTCCGCGCTTGAAGGCGCATATTCTGAAGCAGACACA